>Ga0123332_1000998_pt1 | contig 28519 bp, 25 predicted proteins | sample BioC12SIPDNA_4_FD_89958 | JGI IMG/M metagenome (GOLD analysis project Ga0123332, IMG submission 89958) | Anaerobic biogas reactor microbial communites from Washington, USA - Biogas_R2_A C12 SIP DNA | ecosystem: Engineered > Bioreactor > Anaerobic > Unclassified | place: Washington, USA... | reverse complement strand
GATCGGGAATTGCCAGGAAGCCGTTGCCTTCTGCGTCCTGCAGCCACAGCTGGAAGTCGCCGGCCGGCGAGCGAAATACGGTGTAGCTATAGGCCGATCCACCTTCGGGCAGGAATTGATCCTGTCCCAGACGCTCGATGGCCTGCTGCTTGGAGAGGATATGGCCGTCGCTGTAGTTGGTGAAGGCGGTATAGATCGTGAACAACACCGGGTAAAGGGCCATCAGGGCCATCAGCGTCAGCCCCGGCGCCATCCAGCGCAGGGGGAAGAAGCGCTCGTTGAGGAAGATGACGTTTATCCCCAGGGTGACGAGGGCCAGCATCGCCGCCAGCGGGTAGAGGCCATCGCCAACCAGCCGGTAGAGCAGCCACAGGCCGAAGGCATCGATGACTGCCAGCCCAAGAAGACGGAAAATAAGGCTGGGAACCGAAGTGAAAAACGTAGAGCGGCGCTGTTGGGTGGGTGAGTCTACGTCCATTGCCTAACCTCTCCCATGGATAACTGAAAGGGGACACGGCTGGCGCCGTGCCCCCTTACCTGCACTTACTCAGTCAATGCACAAGCCTTCGCCAGAATCAGCCACCCTCAGGTGCGCCCTCTTCGATGGTCGTGCGGATCTGTTCGGCGGCGGTGGTGAAGGCCGGTTCAGGCTCTTCGGCGCCCTGGGTGACGAGAATGACAGCATTCTCCCACGCCGTCCAGACAGCACTCATCTCGGGGATGGCAGGCATCGGCAGGCCGTTCTCGCCTGCGGCGGCGAAGCCCGCGATGTCCTCGTCCTCGATGGCCTCAAAGACCGGCAGGAAAGCGGAGGGACGCGGGTCTGAATCATAGATGGCCTGCATGACCTCTTCCGTTGCCACGAACTCGGTCAGGAAGGCATGGGCCAGCACCTGGTTCTCGCTGAAAGCGCTGACCATGAAACCCTGGACGCCCAGGAACGGCTGCGCGTCTTGTGTCGCGCCCGGGATCGTGGTCACGGCATAGGGGATGCCGCTTTCCCTGATGCGCGGAAGCGCCCACGGTCCGGTGATCATCATGGCGGCGTTGCCGTTCTCAAACGTCTCGTGCATCACGTCATAGTCCACACCGGGCGACAGGTGCCCCTCGTCAACCATCTGGCCAAGCCAGTTCGCGGCAGCCAGGGCGCCCTCGCTGTCGATGCCGACGTCGGTTGCGTCATAGCCTTCTTCCGTGAGCCCGAACACGTAGCCGCCAAAGGCGGTCATGATCGGGAAGTAGTGATAGGGATCGCCTTCCTGACGGATAAAACCCTGCTCTACCAGTCCCTGCTCTTCCAGGTCGGCGGCAACGGCCATGACCTCTTCCCACGTAGTGGGCGGAGCATCATAGCCACCTTCGGCCAGAATCTCGGGGTTGTAGACAAACGCGACGTTCTCCATCGCGTAGGGCATGCCGTACAGCTCACCTTCATAGACGAACGCCTGAACGGCGGGCTCAAGGAACAGCTCTTCCTTCTCGCCCAGGTCGATCGGGGCCAGCAGACCATTGATCACCAGCTCGCCAAGCCAGTCGTGGGCGCCGATGATAATGTCGGGGCCTTCGCCGGCCGGACCGGCAACCTTGAACTGGTCGCGGATGTCGCCGAAGCCGTACTGCTCAACCTGGATGCCAACACCGTACTCGGCCTCGAACTCTTCGCCGAGGGCCTGCAAAACGCCAGAGCGCGTCTCGTCGGCCCAGATGACGAGGATGTCCTCGGGAGCGCCGGCTTCAGGCTCTTCAGTCGGTTCCTCGGCTGCTGGCTCCTCAGCAGCCGGCTCTTCGGTCGGCTCTTCCATAGGCTCCTCGGTCGGTTCCTCGACCGGTTCTTCCACGGGCTCTTCGACGGGCTCCTCTACGGGCTCTTCGACGCCGACTTCGTTTGCCTCGGGTTCGGGAGTCGTATTGTTCCCGCCGCAGGCCGCCAGCGCCAGAGCGCTCAGCAGCAGCAACACAACTAACAGATACCACTTCTTCATTGTCTCGTTCTCCTCACTTTTAACAGCAATAGGCTTAAGCTGGCCGGCCAGCCGATGGCTGTGAGGCCAGATAAACGCGAGTCATCTTTCAGCTTCGTCGATCGCCTCACCTCCTTCTGTGGAAAGTTGCTCCGGCAAACCCACGCCGTGAAGTCAAACCTATCACGTCATGGGCCAGGTAGAAAGTAGGTAAAAGCCCCATATCCGGAGGGGGTTAGCCGGCCGGATGGCCGAGATCTTGCTCCAGAATCTGTTTTAGCTTATGCAGACACGCAACGATTTGGCCCTGCTCTTGCGCATCCAGCCTGTCGTTAAAGCGTACCTCGTTAAGCTGCTTATGGGCGTGGAGAGCGGCAGCGCGCCGGCGCGCGCCCTGGTCGGTGAGATGGAGGCGCAGGGCGCGACCGTCCGACTCGTGTGGATGGCGACAGACGAGGCCCTCGTCCTCCATGGCGCGCACCAGACGCGTAATATTGCTCTTATCGCAAAACATGAGTGTGCTGAGCTGGCTAACAGAAAGGCCAGGCTGTTCGCCCAGATGGTACAGGATGTAATAACGCGAGCCCGTCAGACTATAGCGACTAAAAAGCTGCTGGTCCCCGTCGTCCAGCAGAAAAAAGGTATCCTTGATGAGGGCATAGAGTGTTTCTGCGTGGGCCATAACATACCCTCGGCAATAGTCGTTGACAACTCAACAGTAGCATAGGGCTTGCAGTGTGTCAAGAAGAGACCCTGCTGTAGAATCGCATCATGGAGAGAGGACAGTGGACCGGTTGGCTGGGAGCGCTGGCGGCCTCTGGCTGTGGTTTCGCCGGCGGCCTTGGCGCCAGCCGCGCAGCCTATGAAGCGCTTTTCCCCCGGGCCCTCTGGCTCGGCAGGGTTCCCGCCGTTCTTGGCCTGGCGTTACTGGGAGGACTCCTGGCGCTGCTCCTCTGGCGCAGGCTGGCGGCCCACAGCGACCGGGCAGCGGCGCTGGCCCCACTTCTCCCGCTGCTCCTGTCCCTGGTCTGGCTGTTTGATCCCACTGTACGGCTGGCGGAGAGCCGCTTTCTCCTGTTTCTGGCGCTGTGGTTGCTGCTTGCCCTCCTGCTGCGGCTCTGGACGGCCCGCCTCTGGCCCGCCGCGACCTGGCTGGCTCTGCTCGTCGCGGGCACCTACCTGCTGACGCTGGGCCGCCACGTCGGGCGCGCCGATACGTTCGAGTTTCAGGTGACGGCGCCACGGCTGGGCATCGCCCACCCGACCGGCTACCCGCTCTATCTGCTCCTGAGTAAGCCGTTCACCTGGCTGCCGTTCGGTACGGTCGCCGCGCGCGTGAACCTGGCGACCGCCTTTTTTGGCGTGCTCGCGGTGTTACTGCTGTTCTTGCTGCTCTGGCGTCTGGGCGGCCGTCGCCTCCCCGCTTCGCTGGCGGCCTTGCTCTTTGCCCTGTCGCCAACCTTCTGGAGCCAGGCGGTCGAAGCCGAGGTGTACACCCTGCACAACCTCATCGTGGGCGCAGCGCTGCTACTCATGATTATGCTGCTGCAGGCAGCCGAAAGTGAACCGCGCAACCTGATCGCACTGGCGTTCGTGCTGGGGCTGGGGCTGACCAATCACCTGACGACGCTGTTGCTCTTTCCGGCTGCGCTGCTCACGATCGTGCTGGTTGCACGCCGCGCCCGGTGGAACAGCCGGCAGTGGCTGCGACTGCTGCCGCGGCTGGCGCTGGCCTTTGTACTGCCCCTGCTCCTTTACCTCTACCTCCCGCTGCGGTGGGCGGCGGTCAACGGCGAGCCGATGGGCTTCACCCGCTTTATCGACTGGGTGGTCGGCGGTCGCTTCCAGGGGGCGCTGCAGCTCCGGGCGTGGCTGGACGATCCGGCTCGCTTTGGCGTCGTCGCCCGGCTTCTGCTGGCAGAGTGGCGCCCTGCGTGGCTGCTCCTGCTCGCCATCCCGGGCGTTCTCTGGCTGGGCCGGCGGAACTGGCCGGTCGCGGCCGTCCTGCTGCTGGTGTGGGCAGCCTTCGTCTTTTATGCGCTCAATTATTACGTGCCCGACCTCAACGTCTTCCTGCTGCCGGCGCAGATGATTTTGGCTCTTTGCTGGGGCCTCGGTCTCGCGGCGCTCTGGCAGCTCCTCGACCGGCGCTATGGCGTGCTGCCGGCGACGGCGCTGGCCCTGCTCCTGGCTGCGCCACTGCTGTTCAGTGCGGCCGGGCGCTGGACGCAGATGGACCGCTCCCGGCCGGACGCGCGGGTTGCCTGGGCGCAGGGGGTGCTCGCCCAGCCGCTGGCCCAGGGCGCGGCCATTCTGGCCGACAGCGAGAAGTTCCCGCCGCTCTATTACTTGCAGCAGGCGGAGGGGTTGCGGCCTGACCTGGACATCATCGTATTGCCCGACGAGCCAGCCTATCGCGCCGAGCTGGGCGCCCGGCTCGCAGAGGGACAGACTGTCTATCTGGCCCGCCTGCTGCCGGGGCTGGAAGGGCAGTATCACCTGCGCAGCGCCGGCCCTCTGCTGGAAGTAGGGACGACGGGTTGGGATGAGGCGCCGGCGGAAAGCACCTATGCTGCTCTCGATTTCGGCTCGATCCGCCTGCTGGGCTATCATCTGGAGCCAGAAGCTGCGATCGAGCCTGGAGCGGCGGCAATCACCTTCTACTGGCAGGCGACGGAGACTCCGGCCGAGCCCTATTACGTCTTCACGCGCTGGTCGGGCAGCGACGGCCAGCCGGGTGGGCCGCCCGCGGGACAGCACCCGGCTAACAACAGCTACCCAACCGTTGCCTGGGAGCCGGGCGAGGTAGTGGCCGATTTTCACCTCTTACCCCGCCCGCTCCTGGCGTCGCCGCGCGAGTTCGCCCTGCAGGTGGCCCTGGCGCCGCCATTTACGCCGCCGGACGAGCTTGACTGGCAGACGGTCACGACGCTGGAGCTGCCGCCACCTGACGAGCTGGCCGGCACGACGCCGGTACGGGTGTGGATGGAAGCGCACTATCTGCAGGGCGTCACTTTCCCCGAGCAGGTACGCCCGGAAGAGACGTTTTCGGTCCTCCTCGAAGGAGACAGCCAGTCCGCCGTGGCCGGTACGCTTGAGCTTCTATTGCTGCCCGCCGAGAGCGCGGCGGCGCCAGAGGCCTCATGCACCGTTCGCCTGGGGACGCCAGCACAGTGGGCGCCGGCATTATGGAACGAGTCGCTCGTGGCGCCGGCCGGTGCGGGGCGCTACCGGCTCTGGACGGTCACCCACGCCTGCCTGGAAGACGCCGAAAGCGCCGAAGCCCTCTGCGGCTGGCTGGCGCCGGCGTCGGGAAGCTGCCCCCTTGGCGAGATCGAGGTGAGCGGGGTCGCGCTGCCGGAAGGGGCCACGAACTTTGGCGACCGCATTGCTCTGCTCGACATCAGTGCAGACGAGACCGCGCTGCAGCCGGGGGGCATTCTGCCGGTGACGCTAACCTGGCAGGGCCTCGGGCGGATGCAGGAGGACTACACGGTTACCGTGCAGGTGCTTGACGAGCAGGACCGGATCGTCGGACAGGTCGATAGCTGGCCCCTGCAGGGCACCTATCCCACCAGCCAGTGGCCGGCCGGCGAACGGGTCCGCGACCCCTACGAGGTCCGCCTGGAGCAAGAGCTGCCACCCGGCAATTACCGTCTTCTGGTCGGCTGGTATCTCCTGTCCACCGGACAGCGCCTGCCCGTGCTGGACGATAGCGGCGCCGCCGTCGACGACAAGGTAATCTTGCCCGGTTTTGTCGTCCCGGAAAGCGGCGGCTAGCCAAACAGGTAGGCGCCGTAGCCGACGACCTGATGGCGCGGGCCGGCTGTATCCCCTGAGTTGCGCAGATCCAGCGTGCGCGCCCGCCAGCCCTGCTGCCGGGCCAGTTCCAGAAGACCGTTAATGGCTACGCGCCCGCAGGCCTGTTGCGGCTGCAGCGGTTGCAACCGTTCAATCGCCTCTGACGTAGCACGGTCGAGGGCGCGGGCCTGCTCGTAGTCGTAATAATGGCTCAGGTCCGAGCTAACGACCAGCAGCGTGCTCTCGTCGCCGGCAAAACGCGCCAGCACCTTGGCTACTTCCCGGGGAGCCGCTTCGCCGGCGACAAGTGGTACCAGGGAGAAGTCCGCCAGTACCCTTTGTAGAAAGGGCAGGTGAACTTCCAGAGAATGTTCGCCAGCGTGCGCCTCGTCGTGGTAGCGAACCTGGGGCAGGGCGATAAGCTCCTCAATCGTCTCCTGGTCCAGAGGTACGTTGCCCAGCGGCGTGGCCCAGGCGGTTGCACTGCTGACCCCCAGCCCGCGTAGCGGCACCCGGTGGGCCGGCCCCAGCAGAACGACGCGCCGAACCTGCGCCCGGCGCGAGCGGAGGCAGGCATAGGCGGAAGCGGCAATCGGGCCCGAGTAGATGTAGCCGGCGTGGGGCGCAATCAGGGCGCGGCTCGGCTCTCCGTTGCCGGTTGCCTCTGCCAGAAAGTCGTCCACCATCGCCTGAAGCGTGCCGGGTGTCGCGGGATAGAACTGTCCGGCAACCGCCGGCGGGCGAATCCAACTCATGCCTCACTTCCTCAACTAGGACGTGAGCCGGCCGGACACCCGGCTGGCCCGGCGTCCTTTTCGTACAGATACGTTTATTTTAACACAGGAAGCAGGCGAGTGAGCGGGGAGCGTCGCTTATCTCGTAGCCCTGTTAGCGGCACTGTTCCAGCGTAAAGCGAATCAGTGCCAGCGTTTCGTCCAGGCGCTCCATTGGCTGCCCATTCTGCCACTGCAGCGCTTCCTCGACGAGCGACGCCCACGACGGCGCCCGTTCCTGCAGCCAGCGCGCCGCTACCGGCTTGGAAACGACGGCGCTATTGGCGACGGTATAGAGGATGCGGCACATGGTCAGGATGGCGTAGGTCTGATAGCCGCTATTCTGGAGACGGTGCGTATCTTCGAGCTGCGGCAGCCACCAGATCTGCAGGATGTCACGCGCGGCACGGCGCAGCTCGTCCGGGCTGATGGGATCGATCAGCGTATCGGCTGGCGGGCCGGCGAGGGCAATGCCACGCTCGCGCAGGACATGCATCTGCAGGAGCCAGTCGCTCTCATGCTGCTCCACGCGCAGGGCGCGGTAACGCTCGACGTGCGGGAAGCACGCATCGGCCGCGTCGTAGCGTCGCAGCGCCTCCAGGGGAAAGTAGGAGCCTTCCAGCTCGGCAGCCCAGCGTGAACCACCGGCGCAAAGCCGCTCGTGCAAAGCCGCCAGTGCGGCGATGGTGGGTCCGTCCGGCGCTTCCGTGGTAGCGACGAGAAAGTCGATGTCGCTGCGATACGGATTGAAGTCGCCCCCTGCTAGCGAGCCGTGCAGGTAGAGGCCCACCAACTGCTTGCCGAGGATGGCGCGCAATGCGATCAGGAATTGCTCCAGGAGCGCGTTGATTTCAGGAGAAGGCGTAGGATGCAGATGCATGGCCGGTAGGGCAGACAAAGGGAAGACGGGAGTGGATGGGAGTCGAACCCACCGCCGCTCGCTCGGCGCGACCGGCCACTGATTTTGAAGACCAGGGCGCCCACCGGGACACAACCACTCCCCCTGACAGGCTTCGCTGACGAAAGGCGATCTTAGCCGAAATCGGCGGCGGGAACAAGTAACAGCAGATTAAAAGACTTGACCAGGGCACTCATCTCAGTTAAAATCCACGGGCCTTAAATGAGAGGCAAGTGTGGGGCTCCGCGTCCCGCTTTAACAAAAAAGCCGGGATAGCTCAGTTGGTAGAGCACTGCACTGAAAATGCAGGTGTCCCCAGTTCGAGTCTGGGTCCTGGCATCTACTTATGAATCTGATACAATATGTATCGACCTGCGGGTGTAGTTCAGTGGTAGAACGTCTCCTTGCCAAGGAGAAGGTCGTGAGTTCGAATCTCATCGCCCGCTCTACTGAAAACCGGCAGGCCCAGAGCCTGCCGGTGGCGTTTGGCGACGTGGCCAAGTGGTAAGGCAGGGGTCTGCAAAACCCCCATCACCGGTTCGAATCCGGTCGTCGCCTTTAGAAATAACAGTCGCTCCTGCTGCAAGCTCTTGCCGATGGCAGGAGCTTTTTTTATTATTGCGCCGGGATCAGGAGCTGATCCGAGGCTGAGAAGCAGGAATTGAAGTATGGCGTTGCCCCCGCTGCCGGAGACAATTGACGGGCTGGATGCAACTCGATGGGAGACGTTTGCACCCTATTATGAGGCATTGCAGGCGCAGGCGCTTGAGCCAGAGACAGTTGGGCCCTGGCTGGAACAATGGTCGCACCTGTCGCGCGTCGTGCGGGAAGCGATCACCTGGATCAACATTGAGAAATCGCAGGACACCACCAATGCGGCCCGCGAGCAGGCTTTCCTCAGCGTCGTCAACGATGTCTATCCCCAGGCGATGCGCGCCGAGCAGGCGTTGAAGGAACGGCTGCTGCAGGTCGAGGTGCACGATCCCCGGATGGTGGTGCCGCTGCGCAATCTGCGCAACGAGGTTGATCTCTTCCGCGAGGCCAACATTCCCCTGATCACACGCCTGCAAAAGCTGGTCAACAATTACGACAGGATCACCGGCGGGCTGAAGACGACCTGGGACGAGGGCGAAGAGATGAATCTCAGCCAGCTCGACGCCATGCTCGTGCAGCCGGACCGCGCGCTGCGCGAGCGGGCGTGGCGGGCCATGATGGCCCTATGGCTGTCCCAGCGCGAACAGCTCAACCAGATCTACACCGACGCGCTGGCGCTGCGCACGGACGTTGCCCAAAATGCCGGCCTGCCCGATTACCGGGCTTACGCCTTCCGCGACCGGGGCCGTTTTGACTATTCGCCAGAAGATTGCTTCACTTTCCACGAGGCGATTGCCGAAGTTGTCGTGCCCGCAGCCCGGCGCGTGCTCCTGCGCCGCTGCCGGCGCCTGAGCCTGGACAGCCTTCGCCCGTGGGACCTGCGCGTGGAGCCCGGGGCAGTGGAGCCCCTGCAGCCTTACCGGGAGACGGCTGAGCTGACTGCGGGCGTCCAGTCGATATTCGACCAGGTCGATCCGGCGCTGGGCAGCGCCTTCAGGACGATGGTCGACGAAGGGCTGCTGGATCTGGAGACGCGTCCGGGCAAACAGCTCGGCGGCTACTGCAGCACGCTTCCCCTGCGGCGGTGGCCCTTCATCTTCATGAACGGCACGGGCACGCATGACGACCTGCAGACGATGCTCCACGAAGCGGGTCACGCGTTCCACGCCTTCGCCAAGCTAGAGATGCCGCTGATCTGGGAGACGGCGACGCCGATGGAGTTTAACGAAGTGGCCTCCATGGCGATGGAGCTGCTGGCTGCGCCCTATCTGACGCGCGACAAAGGCGGCTTCTACAGCCAGAGCGAGGCCGCGCGAGCGCGCATCGAGCATCTGGAAGGGATTCTCCTCTTCTTGCCCTACATGGCAGTTGTGGACGCCTTCCAGCACTGGGTCTACACGCACGTGGCCGAGGCGAGCGAGCCGGCCAACCTGGACATGGCCTGGGACGAGCTATGGCAGAAGTTCATGCCCGTCACCGATTGGAGCGGCTTTGAAGACGCGCGCGAGACCGGCTGGCACCGCAAGCTACACATCTTCACCGATCCCTTCTACTACGTCGAGTACGGCATTGCGCAGGTGGGGGCGCTGCAGATCTGGCGCAACAGCCTCGCGGATCCCCGGGGGGCGCTGGCAGCCTACCGGCAGGCGCTCGCTGCAGGCGGCACGCGCACGCTGCCGGAGCTGTTCGAGCTGGCGGGCATCGACTTCCGCTTCGACGCAGTGCTCCTGGGCGAGCTGGTTGCCCTGATCGAGCAGACCATCGCCGATCTGGAAACGCAGCGCTGACCGCCCATCCGTTTTGCCTGCCCTTCTACCCGACGTTATGATAACGAGGCAACGTACCTCCCATCCAGCCCGGAGAAGACCATGAAGCCCAGCGCCGCCATGCGTGAATATCTGGCGGAGATCTACCGCCTGCAGGAAGACGAGCCCACAGTCAGCACCACCAGCCTGGCCGAGCGGCTCGGCGTCTCGGCGCCTGCAGTGCCGCGCATGTTAAAACGCCTCAAGAGTGACGGGCTCGTCAAACACGTTCCCTATCAGGGCGTCGAGCTGACCGAGCTGGGCCGGCGGGAGGCGCTACGCGAGCTTCGCCGCCACCGCATTCTGGAGGTGTTTCTGGTCCAGGTGATGGGCTTCTCCTGGGACGAGGCGCACGAACACGCGGATCAGCTCGGGCAGGGGCTGAATGACGCGCTGACGGCGCGGATGGCCGAGATGACCGGGGAACCGGAGCGCTGCCCGCACGGCGAGCCTATCCCCAATGCCCAGGGGGAGCTGCCCGAGGTTGACGATATCGCCATGATTAACCTGGGCGTGGGCACGTCAGGTGTGATCAGCCGCGTGCGCACGCACGACCCGGAGCGATTGCGCTATTTCCACAGCCTGGAGCTGGTTCCAGGGCAGACGTTTACCATCGTCGGGCGGGCGCCTTTTAACGGGCCGATGCGCCTGCGGGTGGGGCGCGACGAGGTGGTGCTCGGCGTCGAGCTGACAAAGCAGCTCTGGGTCACGCCCGATTAGCTCCCGGTCCCTATGCCTACCTTCAAACAAAAAGGCCTCCGTCGCTTTGGCGGAGGCCTTTTGATACGACTCGTTCTCAGGTTGCTATCAGGGTCCTGGCGTTGGCAGCGTCACGGGTTCCACTTCGTCGGCGCGCGGGATGAGGTCAAACTCCAGCGGCTCGGGGATGGTCAGGCCGCCCTGCTCCACGAGCTGAGGCAGGCTGATGCTCACCGTGCTGTGATCGCTGGTGTCGCCCTGAGCGCGGAGGGCCAGATCCATGCGCACGCCGCGGTCCATCGCCCATTTCAGGGTCAGCGCATCCTGCAGGGAGAGGCTCAGAATAACTACGTCGGGGAATTGCTCGGAGCGCATGAACAGGGGCGTCGGCGTCGGCAGAGGCACACCCGGCTGTCCTTCCGGCACTGGCGGCTGTCCGGCTGCCGCCGGGTCTACTTCGTCCGGATTGAGGTTGCCAGGTTCAACCCAGGTTCCCATCCAGAGCACTTCGGCCTGCTGGACCGTGAGCTGCGTGACTCGCCGGGGGATCTGTAGCAGAGTACTGCCATCCCAGCTCAGCGAGCCGCGAGGGCTGATCGTCGCCACAAGGTTGACACCTGGAATCAGCTCCAGCCGCCCCTCGACGCCCTGATTCAGCAGGAATTCGCCCCCTTCCTGCAGAAGTATCTCGCTGACCGGCCGGTAGAAGTTGGGTAGTGCCGTTTTGAAGTCGGGGTCGATGTCGATCACGCCGATCGTAGCCAGCACGTCTACCGTATCGCCCGGGCGAAGCGCATAGGCCGCACCGCTGTACCGGTCAATCGGGAAGGCAATCGCCACGTTCCCCTGATTGACGTAAAGGGCGAGATCGGAACCCATAGAAGCCAGATCAACTGTGCTCAGGGCGAGCATCGAATCGAGGATCTCCTGTCCCTGATCGACTTTCGTGCGCGTGATCCGTCCGACGACATCTTCGGGATCGGTGAAGATGTAGCCGGCGCGAACGGCGACGTTGTCGTCGGGGCGCATCTCGACGCGGACGAAGTCGGCCTCGATACGCGTGCCGGCCGGCAGGGGCATGTTCGCCACGAGCACCGGCACAAAGTTGAACTCCGGCGTCGGCGTGGGCGGGGGCAAGCCCGGCTCGCTGGGTTCGGGCGTCGTCTGGGCCACTTCGGCCTCTCCACGGCCAAGCAGCGAGCCGACGACATCGTCGCCAGAGAGGACCAGGAAGGCCACCACGCCGGCGGCGATGAGTAAGAGAACCAGGAAAAGCAAAAGAAAAGTTCGTGCGCGCATGACGTTCTCCCGCTGTTACTCGCCGCCCTGCTGCGTCTCTTCCGGCGCCGGCGGCGCAGGCGTCACAGTGGCGAAGACAGGGCTGACGGTGTAACCGTAGTCGATGGGCGGCTCGATGTTGAAGCGCCGTAGGAAGTAGTTCAGGTCCACGTTTTCGACGGCATAAACCTGCCCGTCCTCGGGGCCGCGCAGGGCAAAATCGATGTTGGCGGCGCTCTCCACAGCGTATTTCATGACGAGCTGCTGCTGGGGGGTCATCGCCAGCAGCAGCACGTCAGGAGGAGGCGGCGTTGGCGTAGGCACGAGGCCCGCTTCGGGAGTCGGCGTCGCGTTCGGGTCTGGCGTCGGCGTCGACGTCGGCACGGCGACGGCTGCCGGTGGGAAGTAGGGCCCTACCTGGACCACTTTCGCCCCCTGCAGCACAAACGAGACCTGCACCGGGCGCTGCTCTTCCGAGGGCGTAATCAGAGCCAGGTCGCCGTTGGGCAGCGTCTCGAAACGACCGAAGGGATCGAGGATGAGGAGCGTCTCGGCAACCTGCGCTTCCTCCCCTTCTTCTCCCCCTGGCGTTACGCTCTGCAGCACAAACGTGGCGCTGTTCTCCAGGAGTGTCTGGAACTCCTCGTCGATTTCGTAGATGAGGAAAGTGGCCATCACGTCGACGTAATCACCCTCGGCCAGACCGTAAGCCACGCTGGAAAGCCGGTCCATCGGCACAGCCTGGGCGACATACCCTTCGGGAATGAGCGATGAGGGCCCGTATTCCTCAATGCCGATCAGCGTGGGATCGCCAATGAGCGAGTCGAACGTCAGCGTCTCGCCCTGGAAGATGTCGGTCCGCGCGTAGAGCCCGAGCGCGTCATCGATACTGGTGATGACGTTGCTGCTCACCTCTTCGGCGCGCCGCAGGTCGATAGCCAGCTCGTCCTCCGTCATCTGCCAGCCACGGGGCACGGTCTGGAGGGAGACGACCACTTCGATGAGCTGTGGCGCCTCGCCAGGCCCTGCGCCTCCCGGTGACGGTATCTGATCGGGGGGCGGTGTGCCCTCTGCAACCTCTACCTCAGCGCCAGGCGCCGATGTTTCGTCCAGAACCTCGACGTCCCCGCCCAACGCTCCGGATAGATAGAGAATGGCAATCAGCCCAAGGATTAAGAGACCGCCTATGAGTAGTAGAATAGCCAAAACACGTCGGCTCATAGTCGTTTTTCCTTGTATGTGGTGGCGCCGTGTCTGCTGGCACGAGAAAGATCATCAGACAGGAGCGGTCGCTCCCGGCAGCCTAAACCCTGTTAGAAGGATGACTATTATATGTAAACCTCTCGTCGGGAAATATGTTAGCATAGGGACAGAAAGAGACGCAACCGCTACCCCTAGTACAGTAGTCCCCTCAAGTGTATTTCAGGCCCAAAAATGGGGCCTGACAGGACCAAAGTAAGAGGCGGGATGAGCTCCCCGTGGACCTTCCGTGCTATGCTATGGTACAGTGGCCTTCCCGGCCTGCCGGCGTGGGGGTCAGGCTGGCTCAGGGCCGTGGCAGAGGCGCGTCGGTGAGCAGCCGCCACCAGGCCTGCCACGGGTGTGCCGACGCGGCGGGATCGGGCGTGGGCGCCGGCGTCGGCGCGGGCACAGGCGTCCCCTCCACAATCAGCGGCACTACGCGCCTCTCGCCCGGAAGCACGTAGCCTCCCTCCTCACGGGCGTACGCTTCCACGTAATGCTCGCTATTGACATAAGTTGCGGTGGCCTGCAGCTCGATCTGGCGTGTCTCTTCTGCCTGGATTTCCTCCCGCAGCTCCGCTTCCCCCGCTCCGGCCAGCCGCCCCAGCTGAGCGCGGCGGTTCAGGTCAAGCGCGATGAAGAGGCCGGCGATCACGGCAAGCAGAATTAGAATCTGCGGCACGGTTAGCAATGGTTTCTGCCTGAACAACTTCCTAGCCATGGCGATCTAGATTACCGGGTACGGGACACGTTGGCAAGCCCACATCGCGGCCGGGCAAGTGCTCCCCTTTTCGCCACGGCCCGGCCCATATGTTAAAATCCTGCCTGATGGGCCAGTTTGATTATCTCGCCATCGGGCATATCACCCACGACCAGACGGCGACCGGACCGGCGGTTGGCGGCACAGTGGCCTATGCCGGCCGGGCGGCGCAAATCCTCGGCTGCCGCACGGCTATCGTCACGAGCGCCCGGAAAGAGTATGACCTGGAGGCAGCGCTGCCGGGAATTACGGTCCACCACGTCCCGGCGCAGCAGACGACCACCTTTGCCAACCAGTACAACGGCTCTGGCCGGCAGCAGTGGCTCTACGGGCTGGCTGCCCCGCTGGGAGCGGACGACATACCGGCAGCGTGGCGCCGCAGCGCTATCGTCCATCTGGCTCCAGTTGCCGGCGAGGTTGACCCGGAGATCATTCGCCTCTTCACGAACAGCCTGGTCGGGCTGACGCCGCAGGGCTGGCTGCGGCGCCGGGATGAGACGGGCCGTGTCTGGCCCACGCGCTGGCACGCAGCCGAAGCGGTGTTGCCCCTGGCGGCAGCCGTCATCATGAGTGAGGAAGATCTGCCCGACGCTGCCTATCTGGAAGTCTGCCGCCAGTACGCACGGCTGCTGGTCCTGACCAGAGGCCCGGCGGGCTGCACCGTCTTTCTGGGCGACGAGGTGCGCACGTTTCCGGCTCCGGTCGTCGCCGCCCAGGACCTGACGGGAGCCGGCGATATTTTTGCGGCGGCGTTTCTTGTGCGCCTCTTGCAGACGCGCGGCAATCCCTGGGAAGCGGCGACCTTCGCCAACGAGATTGCTGCCGAGTCGGTGACGCAAACGGGCCTGGACGCGAAGATCGCCCATCTGGCGGCGATCCTCCAGCCGTGAGTCGGCAAAAGCCATGAAGATCTACGCAGTTGTCAATCAGAAAGGCGGCGTGGGCAAGACCACAAGCGTGATCAACATTGGCGCGTATATGGCGGCGGGCGGGCTGCGCGTGCTCATCGTCGATCTCGATCCACAGGCCAACGCCACATCCGGTCTGGGCATCGACAAGAGCGGCGTGGAAAAATCGACCTACGACCTGCTCCTGCAATCGGCAGGGCTGGAAGAGATCGTGCTCCCGGCGAACGGCACGTCGAACCTCTTCTTATTGCCGGCCAATCCGGCGCTCTCCGGCGCAGAGGTCGAGCTGGTCAACGAGATGGCGCGTGAGTTCCGGCTACAGCAGGCCCTGCAGGCTGCTGATGACCGGTACGATTACATCCTGATCGACTGCCCGCCGAGCCTGAGCGTGCTGACCATCAACGCCCTGACGGCGGCGCGCGACGGCGTGCTGATTCCTATCCAGTGCGAATACCTTGCTCTGGAAGGTTTATCACAGCTAATGCACACGCTGGATATGGTGCGCCGCTACCTCAATCACGATCTGCAGGTGCGCGGCATGTTGATGACGATGTACGACAGCCGCACCAACCTGAGCCGGCAGGTGGTGGAAGAGGTCCGCTCCCACTTTCCGGGCAAGGTCTTTCGCACCATCATTCCCCGCAACGTGCGCCTCAGCGAAGCGCCGAGCTATGGGCAGCCGATTAATACCTACGCGCCCACGTCGCCGGGAGCCCTCGCCTATCAGGTACTGACCAGCGAGCTGGTGCGCGGCGACGGCGTGATGTTGCCGGCAAAGGAAAAGCGACCATGAGCAAACGACGCGGGCTTGGGCGCGGACTGGGCGCCCTGATTCCCACTGGCGAAGAAGGCGAGCAGCCAGATCAGACTACGGCCGGAGGTGGCCTGCGCATGGTCGCCACCGGGTCGATCCGCCCGAACCCTCACCAACCGCGCAGCCAGATGGACGAGGCGGCGCTGCAGGAGCTGGCCGAGTCCATCACCGAACACGGCCTCATCCAGCCGCTGATCGTCCATGAGGATGGGGATGGCCAGTACACGCTGATTGCCGGGGAACGGCGCTGGCGGGCCGCACAAAATGTCGGTCTGGAAGAGCTGCCCGTCGTGGTCAAGCAGGCCACGCCACAGACAATGCTGGAGATCGCCCTGATCGAGAATATCCAGCGCGCCGATCTCAATCCGCTGGAAGAGGCCGCGGCTTACCAGCAGCTCGTCGAGGAGTTTGGGCTGACGCAGGAGGCGGTGGCCCGGCGCGTCGGCAAGAGCCGACCTACCGTGGCCAACGCGCTGCGGCTGCTCGACCTGCCCGCCAGGGTGCAGCAGGCCGTCATCGACGGCGAAATCAGCGGCAGCCATGCCCGCACGCTGGCGGCGCTGCCCACGCCGGAGGCGCAGCTCGCCATCCTGCAGCAGATCCTGAAACAGGGTCTGAGCGTCCGCCAGACAGAAGAACGGGTTCAGAAGCTCAAGGAGGGCGTGATGCCGCAACCCCGGCGGCGGGCGAGGCCCCCGGCCGAGTGGATCTGGCTGGAGTCGCGCTTCCAGCAGTCGTTGGGCACGCGCGTGAACCTGGAAAAACGCGCGCGCGGCGGCCGGCTGGTCATCCATTTTGAGGACGACGAGGATCTCCAGGCTCTCTACGAGGCCATCGTTGGTGACGAATAACATGGCGATTAAGCTGAAATCAGACAGCCAGATAGCGGCGCTGCGCGAGGCCAACCGTCTGGTTGCAGAATGTTTCGTCTTGCTGGAAAAGGAAATCAAGCCCGGCGCACGCCTGTCTGACCTCGACGACATGGTCACCGATTTCATCACCGGCCGGGGGGCGGAACCGCTGTACAAAGGCTATCGCGGTAATCCCCCTACCCAGCCGCCCTTCCCCGGTACAATCTGCGCCTCTGTCAACGAGGAGATTTGCCACGGCCTGCCGGATCGCCGCCGGCTGCACGAAGGCGACATTATTGGCGTGGATATCGGCGTGCGTCTGGACGGCTGGTGCGGCGACGCCTGCGTGACCTATCCGGTGGGCAACGTGGCGCCACGCGTGCAGCGCCTCCTGGACGTGACCCGAGAATGTCTTTACCTGGGCATTGAGGCGGCCCAGCCCGGCGCGCGCATCGGCAATATCGGCGCCGCCATCCAGGCCCACGCGGAAGCGCACGGCTATAGCGTGGTGCGCGAGTGGGGCGGGCACGGCGTGGGCCGCAGCCTGCACGAGCCGCCCAGCGTCTCCCATCTGGGCCCGGCCGGGCGTGGCATCCGCCTGCGGCCCGGCATGGTCTTCACCATCGAGCCGATGATCAACGTCGGCGGACCCGAATGGGAAATCCTCGAGGACGGCTGGACGGTCGTCACTAAGGACCGGACGCTGTCGGCCCAGTTCGAGCATACAATCGCTATCACCCGCGACGGTCCAGAGATTCTTTCCCGTCTGTAGGCACTGCAGGCACTGTGGGCGCCCCAGGCCCTGCTAGAAGCCGCCCTCCCGGACCGCACAACATCTGAAAGGGAACAACTTATGGACGATAACAAGCTGCTGGTGCAGGAAAAAGTGAGCCAGGCTATCGACATCCTGCGGGAGCTGGGTGTAGATCTCTGGCTGACCTTCGTCCGCGAAACGTCGCTCTCGCCCGACCCGGCGCTCGACCTGATTCTCGACGTGGATCTGACCTGGAAGTCGGCGCTGCTGCTCGGCCGGAAGGGAGAGCGCGTCGCCGTCGTCGGCCATTTCGACGCGGAAAATGTGCGCCGCCTGGAGACTTACGGCGACGTCGTCGGCTATCATGAGGGCATCGGCGAGCCGCTGCGGCAGAAGCTTGCGGAGCTGGACCCGCAGCAGATCGCCGTCAACTACTCGGAGAACGACGTCGCCGCCGATGGGTTGTCCACCGGGATGTATCTTTCGCTGCGCCGGCTGCTCAAGGATACGCCATACGGCGAGCGTTTCATCTCCGCCGAGCGCATCATCGCCGCCCTGCGCGGGCGCAAGAGCGAGAGGGAAGTCGAGCGCATCCGCCAGGCCATCGCCACCACCGAAGCGCTGTTTGAGGAAGTGGAGCGCTTTGTGCAGCCGGGCATGAGCCAGCGGCAGATTGCCGACTTTGTCCACGAGCAAATCGATTCGCGCGGGCTCGGCTATGCCTGGGACCGGCCCTATAACCCCATCGTCACCTGCGGGCCGGATTCGGCCGTTGGCCACGCCGCGCCGGGCGATGTCGTCCTGCAGCGCGGGCATACGCTGCACATGGACCTCGGCGTAAAGCAGAACGGCTACTGCTCCGATTTGCAGCGCATGTGGTATGTGCTGGACGAGGGGGAGACGGAGGCGCCGGAAGACGTGCAGCGCGCCTTCGACGTCGTCCTTGGCGCCATCAGAGCCGGCGAGGCGGCCCTACGGCCCGGCGTGCCCGGCTGGCAGGTGGACCGCGCGGCCCGCGACTATATCGTCAGCCAGGGCTATCCTGAATACCAGCACGCCCTCAGCCACCTGCTGGGGCGCTCCGCGCACGACGGCGCCACGGTGCTCGGCCCGCGCTGGGAGCGCTACGCCGGCATCTGCGAGCTGCCGGTGGAAGTGGGCAACGTCTTCACGCTGGAGCTGCACGTGCCGGTGCCCGGCCGCGGGATCATGAGCCTGGAAGAGGACGTGCTGGTGACCGAAGACGGCGTGGAATACCTGAGCCGGCCACAGACGGAGCTACGCATCATCCGCCCGCGATGAGCGGCCTGATCGTCCTCTCGCACGTACAGGCTGAGCCGCTGCTGGCGGCGCGCGCCCAGGCGCCGTGTCGCGTGATGGCGAGCCTCGACCTCAACCTCACGCAGAGCGAGCTGGCGCTAACGGGCGAGGGCGTGGTGCTGCCGGATGGACAGAAGCTACCCTGGCCGGTCGTCGAAACTATAGCGGGCGACGATACTGCCTGCTATCACGCGCAGGGGGGCGAAGCGACCAAAATCCAGTTCTTCTCGGAAGAGATGAACCGGCTCTATACGCTCTATCCCACCCTGTCGGCGCCGACGATGCTCATCTCCGGGCTGCCCATGCACCGCATTAAGGGCACCGACCCGTATCGCGACACGCAGGAGAAGATCAGGGCAGCGCGCCCGGCCGGGCGCGTGCTCGATACGGCGATGGGCCTCGGCTACACGGCGATTCAGGCCGCCGGGCTGGCCGATTTCGTGCTGACTATCGAGCTGGACCCTACCGTCGAGGAGGTCTGCCGGCTCAACCCCTGGTCGCAGGCGTTATTCGACAACCCGAAGATCGAGCGGCAATTTGGCGACGCCTTTGACGTCGTGGAGACGCTGGAGAGCGGGCAGTTCAACCGGGTCATTCACGACCCGCCCATGTTCAGCCTGGCGGGCCATCTCTACTCGCAGGACTTTTACGCCGAGCTATACCGGGTGCTCACCGACCGGGGGCGACTCTTTCACTACATCGGCGACCTGAAGAGCAAGAGCGGCGCGGGAGTGGCGCGCGGCGTTCGCCAGCGGCTGATTGCCGCCGGCTTCCGGCGCGTGGAGGACAAACCACGCGCCTTCGGCGTCGTGGCCACCAAGTAACTCCAGACGAGGAATTGCGATGCTGGCAACACTGGTTCTGACAAACGGGCATTTTTACACGATGGACGCGTCGCAGCCGCGCGTTTCCGCCGTGGCAGTGCGCGACGGCGTCATCGTCGCCACGGGGAATGACGACGAAATGCGCGCGCTACTGGCCCCCGGCGGCGAGTGGCTGGACCTGGGAGGCCGGACGGTTATTCCCGGTCTGGTGGATGCCCACGTGCATTTCCAGTGGTTCTCGCTCAACCTGCAGCGCGTTGACCTATACGAAGTCCCCTCGAAGGAGGAAGGGCTCCGGCGCATCGCCGCGACCGCCGGGACACTGGCGCCGGGCCAATGGCTGGAAGGGCGCGGCTGGACGCAAGAGGTATGGGCAGATCGCGCCTTTCCCACTGCGGCCGATCTTGACGCCGTCGCCGGGCACGTGCCGGCCTACCTGGCGCACAAGAGCGGCCACGCGGCCTGGGTCAACAGCCGGGCACTGAAGCTGGCGGGCATTACGGCGGATACGCCCGACCCGGCGGGCGGGCAGATCGCGCGCGACGACCACGGCGAGCCGACCGGCCTGCTGCTAGAATCGGCGATGGACCTCGTAGCCCGGCTCATTCCGCCGCCGACGCCATCGGCCGTCGCCGCGGCGATGCGGGCGGCACAGCCGGTCTGCTGGCAGGCGGGTCTGACGGGGCTGCACGATTTCGACGGGCGCACCAGCTTCGGGGCGCTGCAGATGCTCCAGGAAGCGGGGGAGCTGGGGCTGCGCGTGGTGAAAAACATCCCTGTCTACCGGCTGGAACACGCGACCGGCATCGGCCTGCGTAGCGGCTTTGGCAACGACTGGCTGCGCATCGGCGGCGTGAAGATATTCGCCGACGGCGCGCTCGGCCCCCGCACCGCGCACATGATCGAGCCCTACGAGGGCGAGCCGGAGAATCGGGGCATCGCCGTCACCGACAAGGAAGAGATGATGGCGCTGGCAGCGGAGGCCAGCGCGCATGGCCTGAGCGTGACCATTCACGCGATCGGTGACCGCGCGAACCACGACGTGCTCGACGTCTACGCGGCGCTGCGGCGGCAGGAGTTGGCTGCGGCGGGCCTGCTCCACGACGGCGATGAGCAGACGCTGCAGGTAGCGCTGAGCAAGCTCAGCCGGCCCCTGCGCCACCGCATCGAGCACGTGCAGATCATCCATCCCGACGACCTGCCGCGCCTGGCAAACCTGGGCATCATCGCTTCGATGCAGCCCAGCCATGCCACGGCGGATATGGAGATGGCCGATCGCTATTGGGGTGCGCGGGCCCGGCACAGCTACGCCTGGCGCTCGGTCCTCGACACGGGCGCGACCCTGGTCTTCGGCAGCGACAGCCCGATAGAGCCGATCGCGCCGCTGCCCGGCCTCTATGCCGCAGTTGCCCGGCGGCGCGCCGACGGTAGCCCGGGAGAAGCAGGCTGGTATCCCGAACAGAAGCTGGCGCTGGAAGAAGCGGTGCGCGCTTTTACGTTAGCCGCCGCGGAGACCAGCGGGCAGAGCGACCGTTTGGGAACGATCGCGCCGGGCAGGCTGGCCGATCTGACCATTCTCAGCCACCCCATCTTCGAGCTTCCCGCCGAAGCCCTGCTGGAAACTACTGTGGACGCCACGCTCGTCGGCGGCGTTTTCCGCCATCGCACGTTCTAGGTCAGGCGCAACAATGGCTGTCCAGAGCTGACAGCTTTAGGAGAAGACGCCTTCGCGCGTCTCCGCGATCAGGCTATCGACGACCGCGCACAGCGCCTCCTCGCGGTTGTCGTCGCCACCATGCGCCTCGTAGACGGCAACCTGGCGGTCGGCGCTGGTGCCGTTCTCGAGGATCGTGCGCACGTAGTTCACTTCCTCCCGGCTATCCAGCTCGTCTACCACGTCGTCGAGGATTTCCAGCAGCTCCTCCATGAGCACCGGAAACGGCACCGACTCCTGGCGACCCCAGTCGATCATCTCGCCGGTGACGCCGTAGCGCACGGCGCGCCACTTGTTCTCCGTCGCGTGCATGTGGCGATAGTTGCGCCAGGAGAGGTTGTTCAGCCGGAGCTTGATCAGCTTGGCGCAGATGGCCTGGAAGAGCGCCGCCACACAGACCGCTTCTTCCACACGGGTGCAGATGTCGGCGATGCGGAACTCCAGCGTATCGAAGACCGGATGGGGGCGGATATCCCACCAGATCTTGGCGACGGGGTCGCGCTTGCCGAAGCTGCCGACCTTCATCAACGTCTTCTCGTAGGACTGGTATTCGGCCCAGGAATGGAAGGAGTGCGGGATGCCGGTCCGGGGCATCATCTCGAAGATAATGCTGCGATAAGACTTGAGGCCCGTATTCTTGCCGTGCCAGAATGGAGAGCTGGTGGAGAGGGCCAGCAGGTGCGGCACGAAGTAACGCGCCTGGTTCATGACCTCGATCATCAGGTCCTTCAGCTCGGGTACATCCTTGTGGCCAAAGCCGACGTGCACGTGCATGCCGAAGATGAGCAAGCGCCGGGCTACACCGCGCATATCGTCCAGCAGCTCGCGGTAGCGCGCCCCATCGGTGATCGACTGTTCATCCCAGCGGGCAAAGGGGTGCGTCGAAGCGGCGGCAATTTCCAGGCCATGCTCCTGGCCCATTTCGCAGACGGCGCGCCGCAGCCGGTAGACCTCCTGCCGCAGCTCTTTGATGTTCCGGCAGACGTGGCTGCCGACCTCCACCTGCGACTGCATGAATTCGGGTTTGAGGTCGAGGCCCTTCTTCCGGGTTTCGTCCTGTGAGAGGAACTCGGAGATGTAAGAATGGAGATTGCGGCTCTGCGGATCGATGATCTGGTACTCTTCCTCAATCCCCAGGGTGAGAGGCGGCATGGTGACGGTCATCGGAAACCTTCCTTTCGGCGCAAAGGTGAGTTTTCGGCGACGAGAGCAGCGTGGAACGGACAAGCAGCCGCATTATAAAGAGAGTAACGGCGGGCGACAAATGCCGCCCGCCCAGGAACGCCGGAAGGTTGCCGGTAGAGGCTAAAGGCGCCTATTCGGCCCGGTGCCAGTTGCGCAGAAACTCGACCAGCAGCCGCACGCCGAAGCCGGTCGCGCCGGAAGCGCTGTAGGCGCGCTCTTTCTTGCTCAGGGCGACGCCGGCGATGTCCAGGTGCGACCAGGGGTAGTCGGTGAACGCCTTCAGGAACATCGCCGAGGTGCCGACGCCGCCGAAACGCCCGCCGCTGTTCTTCATGTCGGCGACTTCCGATTTGATTTCGTCGGCGTAGTCGTCCCACAGCGGCAAGGGCCAGACGCGCTCGTGTGTGTTGGCCCCCGCAGAGACGAGCTGGTCGCGCAGCCATTCGTGCGTGCTGAACAGGCCCGCGGCGACGTTCTGGCCCAGCGCAATGATTGCTGAGCCGGTCAGCGTCGCCAGATCGACGACGGCATGGGGCCTGTAGCGCCCGGCGTAGACCAGGCCATCGGCAAGCACCATCCGCCCCTCGGCATCGGTGCTGATAATCTCAATGCTCTTACCGTTGCTGGCGCGAATAACGTCCGCCGGCCGGTAAGCGTGGGCATCCGGCATGTTCTCGGTCGCCGGGGCGATGCCGATGACGCGCAGGGGCAGGTCGAGCAGGCCCACGACGCGCATCGTACCCAGTACGGCGGCTGCGCCGGCCATATCCGACTTCATCTCCCCCATGTTCTCGCCGGGCTTGATGCTGATGCCGCCTGTATCGAAGGTAATGCCCTTGCCCACGAGGACGATTGTATCCAGGTCCTCGCGCTCGACGTTGTGCTCCAGGATGATGAACTGCGGCGGCTCGCCCGCGCCTTTCGCCACGGCGAGGAAGGCGCCCATGTTGTGTTGCTGCGCCCATTCACGGTCGCCTACGGTCACCTTCAGCCCTGTCTCCTCGGCGATGCTGCGCGCCGCCTCCGCCAGGCGGGTCGGCGTGGCTATGTTCGGCGGCTCGTTGACCAGGTCGCGGGCCAGCGTCACGCCGGCGACGATCGCCTCGGCATAGCGCACGCCTTCGCGAATCGCCTCCAATCGCTGCCCGTCGTATTCGACGATGGTCACCGTCTTGAGCCACGACTCTTCTTTGTCCTGCTTCTGGGCGTCGTAACGGTAGAGGGCGAGTAGCGTGCCTTCGGCTGTGGCCTGGGCCGCCAGCGCAACAGGCAGGCGCCCGATGCCGGCCCCATGGACTATCGTGGCGACGTGTTGCGCGTTCAACGCGCGCGCTTTCTTGATCGCCTCGCCGGCTGCACGGCGCACCTGCTCCAGATCGAATTTATCGGAGCGGCCCAGCCCGGCGACGAGCACGCGCCGCGCCCGGATGGCTCCCCTGGGGTAGAGCACGGCGACCTCGCCCCCTTTGCCGCGAAAGTCGCCGCTGGCAATCAGTTCGGAGATGGCGCCGTCGAGCGCTGCGTCCACTGCGCCCGTTGCACCGCCCGGCGTGGTGACGCCTTCAAAGAGATTGACGATGATGGTATCAGCATCACACGCCTGGATGCTGTCCTGTTTGACGTTGATTTCCATGTGGGTCTGTTTCCTCTTTCCCCGCCCATCCGCTAAAGCTAAAATGGCAACCGCAGGCACGCTGTACTAGATAGTAGCGGCGATCACCAATTGCTTCAAACGACGATCTGTTTGGGCGCCTGCGTCTGGTCGCACGCTTTAGTCAGACCATCCCTGGAGGAAAGACGATGAGATTATTGATCCTGGGTGGAACGCGCTTTCTGGGCCGGCATCTGGTGCTGGCAGCTCAGGAGCGGGGGCATGAAATCACGTTATTTAACCGCGGGCAGAGCAATCCCGGCCTGTTTCCCGGCGTCGTCGAGCTGGTCGGCGACCGGGATGGGAATCTGGAGGCGCTCCACGGCCGGCGCTGGGATGCTGTGATCGACACCAGCGGCTACGTGCCGCGTATCGTGCGCCAGAGCGCCGAGCTGCTGGCTCCGGCAGTCAATCATTACACGTTCATCTCCAGCATCTCGGTCTACGGAGATTTGACGGCGCCCAATATCGATGAGTCGTGGCCCGTGGCGACGATAGAGGACGAGGCCACGGAGGAGATTACCGGCGAGAGTTACGGCGCGCTGAAGGCGCTCTGCGAGCAGGTAGTTCTGGAGTTGTTCCCGCAGAACGGCCTGGTCATCCGCCCCGGCCTGATCGTCGGCCCCCACGATACCACCGACCGCTTCACGTACTGGCCTGTACGCGTCGACCGGGGAGGCGAAGTGCTGGCGCCGGCGCCGCCGGAGTATGGGACGCAGTTTATCGACGTGCGCGACCTCGCCGAATGGACCATCTTAATGGTGGAACAAAAGGCGGCAGGCGTCTACAACGCCACAGGCCCGAACGAACCGATGCCGCTCGGCGCCTTGCTGGACATATGCCGGGCCGTTTCCGGAAGCGACGCCAGGTTTACCTGGGTCTCGCCGGCGTTTCTGCTGGAGCACGGCGTGCAGCCGTGGGTGGAGTTGCCGCTGTGGATACCGGACGAAGCAGGATCCGCGGACATCAGCCGGGCTGTCGCTGCTGGTCTGGCTTTCCGGCCCGTAGCGGCGACGGTTGCCGACACTTTAAGCTGGGCCGACGGACGTCCGGCCGATCATCGCTGGCGCGCCGGGCTGGCTGCCGAAAAGGAAGCGCGGCTGCTGGAAATGTGGCACAGCAACCGCATCCTGGAAGCCAGCTAAACGTCTAGCGTGCGGCTGGCGCCGGCCCGTTTCAGCTCGTCGTCGAGCGTGAGTTTCAGTAGCTCCAGCTGGGCAAGCGGTATGGATAGGTTGGCCCTGGCTATTTCCTCGTTGAGGGCCACGATCCGGGCTGCATAGTCGCGCAGCCGGTCGGTCCATTCGAGCTGCTGCGCGGCCTGCTGCTGGCGGCCCCGGACCTGCGCCCATTCTCTGGCGAGAGATTCGCGCAGGTCGGCTATTTTGTCCAGCATCTCATTCCGCTTGGCGATCCAGGGCAGGGTATAGTCGTTATTCTGGAGTAGCTCGTAAGCGAGCTGCTGGTCGGCGGCGTAGGGATTCTTGTTCAGCTTGAGCGGCTTGCCTTTGCCCGGCAGGTTGTCGAACGCCCCCTTCTCGGCCGCCTCGTCGATGATGCGCTCGATAACGTTGCGCAGATCTTCCTCGCGGCGCTGGCGGCGCATCCGCTCAATCGCGTCTCTGTCGGAAAACCTATCGTAGAGGTCGCTCATCGGCTACTCCTGTGTCGTCCGGCGAACCAAGGCGGTTTTCTACTCGTACAGCGAGGATGCGCGCATCCTCGCCGCCACGTCTTCTTCAAAGCGAAGGATAGCACCAATAGCGGGCAGGGCAACCCGGCCCCCGCGTACCTGCAGCTCGTCACCCGCCAGCAGATCCTCGTAATGGCCGTCTGGAAGCGGCACGGCGAGCGTGCCATCACGCCCGGCCACGTTGAACAGGCCGAGCAGTCCCTCGCCTGCAGCCTGCCAGAGGCCGAGTACGGCCGGATCGGCCGCCAACCAGTAGAGATTGCCCTCACTCAATGCGGGCTCTTTTTTCAGCGCTGCCAACCGGGTAAGGAAAGGCTGCAGGGCGTAGTCGCCCCACGCGACAGGCTCGCGCTCAAAGAGGGAAGGCGTATGAAGCACGGCCGACTCCTGCCCGGCGTAAATGAGAAAAGGGCCCTTGTTGAAGGCTGCCAGCGCCGTCCAGGCCAGCGCCTGGTTGGTGCTGGTCCGGGCCATGATGCGCGGCTGGTCGTGGTTCTCCACGCAGCGCAGCTTGGCATAGTTCGCCGGATAGATGCCATCCTGGAAGCGCAGTATCTCCAGATACCGGCTGACCTCGTCCGGATCGGCGACGGCGGCGGCCCACTGGGGCCAGATGTCGTAATCGTAGGTGATGTCAAAAGCGCGGTAAAGCTCGCCATCGGAATGGGCGCGCAGGCCGGCACGCCGCCGCGCGCGCACGAAGCTGAGGTGAACCGATTCCGCCAGCCAGAGGACATCTGGCTTCTCGGAGGCGATTGCCGCGCGCGCCTGTTCCCAGAAGGCGACCGGGACAAGCGAGGCGACGTCACAACGGAAGCCATCTACCCCGGCTCGCACCCAGCGGCGCAATGTCTCAATCTGGTACTCCCAGAGCGCCGGCTCGTCGTAGTTCAGGTCGATCACGTCGCTCCAATCCGGCACGGTCGTCACCGGCCGCCCGGTCGCATCCTGCTGATACCACGCCGGATGCTCTTGCAGGAGCCGCGCATCGGCTGCCGTATGGTTGTAGACGACGTCGATCATCACCCGCAGGCCCAGCTCGTGGGCACGGGAGACCAGCGTCGCGAAATCTTCCGCCGAGCCGTATTCAGCGTTGACGGCGCGGTAGTCGGCGATGGCGTACGGCGAGCCCAGCGTCCCCTTACGCGCCTTAAGGCCAATGGGATGGATGGGCATGAGCCAGACGACGTCAACACCCATCTGGCGGATGCGCGGCAGATCGGCCGTTACCCCGGAAAAGTCGCCTCCTGGGCTGTGGCTGCGCACGTAGACCTCATAGAGGACCAGACTGCGCACGCTCCGGTCGGTATTCTCGGCGATGGCTCTCTCTCCATCAGCGCCGGCCCCAGAGCAGGACCGACAACAGTCGGGCGGCGTTCCAGGCATCGTCGCTGCCGCGATGATACGTGCCCTCCAGCTCCCAGCCAAAATAGGAGAGCGCCTGCGGCAGAGACACCTCATGATCGAGGCGCAACATCAGGCCGGCGAGGTTCTTGATATTGATGTGAGTGAATCCAAACGGGTAGGGGACGCCGCGCTCTTCACACTGGCGCTGGAGCTGGCGGCGGTCATAGTCGCCGTAGCTGGCCCACACACGTTTGGGCCCGCCGCATTCCTGCCGCAGGATGTTACAGGCATCGGCAAAGCTGATCCCCTGGGCGACATCTTCGGCCGTGAGCGTCGTTAGCCGCGTGCAGAAGGCGCTCACGGTCGACCGTTCGGGCCGCACGAGGATGCTCTGCTTGAACTCCCGGTGACCGCTGGTGACGTCCAGCAGGCAGAGGCCAATCTCGATGATCTCGCTCTCCTCGCCGGGAGGCGGCTCTACCTGCCAGCACGTCGCTTCCAGATCGACGACGATAATCTTGTCCAGTAAGTTACGAGCAGGCATCCTCTTCCTCACCAGCAATGTCCGGCCGGAAGCGCTCGTATTGCTCCGGCCGGTCCAGATCCAGCAGAATTGTATCCGACTCTACAGGAAGCAGGTAAAGTTCGTCGGCGTGATCGCGGACCAGATCCCGCGGAGCTGCGCCCGGCGGCAGGGCGAGGAGGGCAGGGAAGAAACGGCGCCCGAAGAGTACCGGATGGCCGCGCTGCTGGCGATAAACAGGGGCGACGATCTCGCCCTTCCCGGCCCGGAAGGCGGCGATAACCTGATCGAAGATCGCCGTGGGAATGAGCGGCTGGTCGGCTAGCACGACGAGAACCCCGGCGCAGTTCTCCGGCAGCGCGCCGATAGCCGCCTGTACCGAGGAGATCATCTCTCCTGTCGCATAGGCGGCATTGTGGACGGCGCGCACACCGTGGGCCGCCGCGACCTTTCCCACCTCCGCGGCGTCGTGGCCCGTCACCACCAGGGCCTCATCAACCTGGCTGCCGAGCAGATTCGTCAGGGTCTGCCCGAGCATGGTGGTCGGGCCCCACGGCAGCAGTGGCTTCGTCCGCCCCATCCGGCGGCTCTCTCCGGCAGCCAGGACGGCAGCTACAACAGGTCCAGAGGTGCGAGAATCAGCGATAATTGTCTTCGAACGGGTCGTTATGGCGTGAATAGGGTGTTGCCCGGCCTGTCTGTGCGCGCCCGTCGGGGCTGACCAGTGCAAAAGCCAGGAAGAAGAAGAACTGGAGAATGCCCACGCCAATCACGATCAGGGCAAGGAGAACGGCCCACTCCGGCAGCGAGGGGGGAAGTGAGAGCTGTCTGTATATCTGCTCATAGGACAGATAATTGTTGGTCATCAGGTAACGCACAAAGAAGTAGGTTGCCGCGGCTGAGAGCAACAGCCAGACACTCTGAATCACAGTGCGCCGGGCAAAACCTCTCCGGCGGGCCAGCTCCTGGTCACGGCGGCGATCAATGCGCATACTCTGGCTCCTTTTCCTGCCTCACGGTGTTCCCTGGATGAGACACCAGGCGGCTGTCCAGCCACTATCCTGGCGATCCGGGACAAACAGGTTAAAGAATATTGCTTCAGAGGGCGTCGAGGTCATCACCTG
>Ga0123332_1000992_pt1 | contig 28635 bp, 18 predicted proteins | sample BioC12SIPDNA_4_FD_89958 | JGI IMG/M metagenome (GOLD analysis project Ga0123332, IMG submission 89958) | Anaerobic biogas reactor microbial communites from Washington, USA - Biogas_R2_A C12 SIP DNA | ecosystem: Engineered > Bioreactor > Anaerobic > Unclassified | place: Washington, USA... | reverse complement strand
GGGGATTGCGTTCGCCGTACCAGGACGGTTCACTGCGCCGTTCCTGCAGCTCGTCAAACGTGTATTCCTTGAACACGCTGCCGTCGGTATTCGATTCCACGCGCAACACGACGCGTGTGTTCTTGTAGAAGTTGTTGCTGCCGCTGATCGCTAGCTGGCTGCCATCTTCGGCCAATGGGGCGGAGCCGCGCAGCAGATAGAGAGGGGTGGCCGGTTTGGTCAATTGCGTGGCGAACAGGCAAGCCTGCGACTTGACGGTCACGCGGGCGGGATAGGGCGCATTGGTGTCCGTGCGGACGCGACAGATGCCGCGGTCGGCGAACACCAGCAGCCGCTTGAGGCTCAGCGAGACATGCCCCAGCGACCAGGGCGGGTCCACGATCGCGCCGCCCAGATCGACCAGCTGCTCGGAGCTGATTAGCAGGCCGTGTTCCCAGGTCAGCCAGAATGGGGTGGCCTGTTCGGACCGCACGAGCGAAATCTGGCCGCGGGCGATGCAGTCGGTCAAGCGAATGGCTGGCGGGTCGTCGAGTTCTGCGAGGTCATACAGCAGACCCGCGAGTTGATCCATGGGCATCAGGTCGAACAGCGCGACGTTGCGTGCGGCGGGCAAGCCGTCTGCGCCGACGTTGCGGATCGTGAACGAACAGCGGCTGAACTCAGCGACCGGCACGCCGTCGAGCTGGAACAGCGCTCTGGGCGCTCGGTCTTCTGCCGTGGGGGGGAACTGCAGGTAGAAGTGCGTATCCCGCCAGGTAATCTGACCGCTGTGCGCGCTGATCAGCGCAGGCCGCTCAGCGTCACTGCGCGGCGCCGAGCCCGCTTCGCAGGCCAAAATCGGCGTGTACCCTTCGGTCGGCCGGATGGTGAGCCTACCCCGCGCGAACCGGCTTAAGTCGAGGTCCAGAGGGCCCACGGCGCGGATGCCGTTGAACCGCAACTGGATCTCATCCACACCGCTGAGTACGGCCGCCCGATCGATCGCCTCTTCGAGCGACCGGACGCCCAGCATGTTGCGTTCGAGCCGGACGTCTTCGTCGGAGACCACGAGCACGTGCGGATCTGTGGCCGCTGCTGCCGGCTTGCGGCGGTCGGCGTCCTGTGTCCCATCGGCGTTGGGCGTGGGCTGATCAGCCGCCCGCGGTTCCTGGCCATCGGTCGGCGGCGTGGTGGGCAGCGCAGGGGTGGCAGGCGGCGCCGGTTCGCTCGCGGATGTTGTCTCGGAGGCCGGCGGGGTTGGTTTCGGCGCTGCTGTGGCACTGTCGTTCGCGTCGGCGCTGGCCGGCGCCTGTACCTCATCGTCCGCTGCAGGCGTGCCGCCTGGCGGCACCGGATCGGCGGCCGGTTTTTGCGGCAGTGCCGCCGGTGGGGCGGGGTCGGTTGCCGCCGACGCAGCGTCTGGCACGTCCGTCCCGGCTGGCGGTTTGGCCGAGTCTAGATCGGGCGTCTGGGTCTTGTGGGTCTCGGGCCGCGCCGCGAGGTGCGGTGGTGGTGGCAGCGGCACATTGCTGGCCTGGTCGAACCATGTCTGGACGAGGACGATCAGCGCGAGGACGGCGGCCGGGGCCATCCATGGCATGTGACGTCCCCACCATGTCACTTGTGGCTGAGTCGGCGCGAGCCAGACGGTGCTGTTGGCCGTGATTGCCGTGAGATTCAGGCGATCGGCCAGGAGCAGCAGTTCGCCAATCAACTCCCGCGGCGATTGGAACCGCTGCTCCGGCAGCTTGGCCAGCATCTTCTTGACCACCGCGACGATATCGCCCGGCAGATCGGGCCGGTACGTCAGCAGATCGGGCGGCTCCTCACTGCTGTGGCTCAGCAGCTTCTGCAGCACCGTGCCGTCGGGAAAGGGCGGCTGGCCCGTCAGCATGAAGAAGAGGGTACAGCCGAGCGAATACAGGTCGCTCCGCACGTCGGTGTTCCGCGGATCGCGCGCCTGTTCCGGTGAGATGTAGTCGAAGGTTCCCAGTGTGACGCCACTGGCTGTCAGATCCTCCGTCGGCGACTCCACCTGACGCAGCCTTGCCAGCCCCATATCCACGAGTTTCGCGCGGCCGTCGATCATGATCAGAATGTTCGACGGCTTGATATCGCGGTGTGTCACGTCCCGTTGCGAGGCATGATCCAGAGCTTCGGCGATCTGCAGGGTGCACGTGACGGCCTCTTCCAGCGTGAGTGGCCCGTTGTGCTCCACCAGGTCCCGCACATTGATCCCTTCAATGTACTCGAAGACGATGTAGTTCCACCCTTTGTCTTCGCCAACATAGTAGACACGCGCAATGTTGGGATGGTCGAGCCGGGCTGCACTCTGCGCTTCGTTGCGGAACCGCCGCAACGAATCCTCATTCGTCTCGTCGCGGGAGACCACCTTCACGGCCACCGTGCGCCCGAGCATCGTGTCGGTCGCCCGAAACACGGCACCCATCCCGCCGCCACCGACAAACTCCTCCAGTTGGAAATGTCCCAGCATTTCGCCGGTCAGCGCCGTGCCCATCTCGTAGGGATTGGCGGCCCGCACAAACGCCGGTGCCGAGGCCGGCGGCCGCTTGGAAATGACCGTCTTCTGACTGTCCACCGGATCGGCCCCAGTGCCCGTACCTGCCGGCGCCCCCCCAGGCGCAGACACCGTCGACGGCTGCCTCGTGGAGCGGTCGGACGTATCGTCAGTTCGTTCGGGATCGTCAGAGTGTTGATCGGACACGGATACGCCAAATATAATGGAGCGGGACCGACTGGCCGGCGCCGCACCGCCAAAGCGTTGCGCCGGCCGAAAGCGATTAGACCGCACACGAGACCCCAGGTCCCTCAGCTGAATTGCCGTGCCTGAGCACGTTGCACTATTGTAGTTTCAGGACGCGCGGGCGTCAATCAATAAAGCCATGGTGGTGTTGAACTTACGTCACCTGATACCAACGCCGCCACCGGGTTGTTGCCCGCCCTGGGGGGCCACCACCCCGGAGGGCGGTGCTTGTCGTTGCCCCCGTGCGGACGCGATCACGCGTGTAGCAGGCCGAGTGCGGTCCTAGCGCCCGATGGCGTTTCGACTGTTACAATCAGACTGTGAGTTGGATCGCGAGGTGCTGGGGAGGAGGGAACACGCATGGCCGGCAGCGGGTCTTCCGAGTCACGGAGACCGGAAGAGGTCACGCCCGGGGCCTCGCCCCGGCGGGTGGAGCTTCCGGGGGATGCCGCGGGCGCGGCACACGATGCGCACCTGTGGGATTTGGAATTGCGCTATCTCCAGCTGTTCGAGTCGACTGGCGACGCGATCATGCTGCTGGGTGCGGACGGCTTTCTGGAGTGCAATCAGGCGACGCTGCAGATGTTCGGGTACCGCGTGAAGCAGGAGTTCATGGCCCGGCATCCGAGCGAAGTGTCGCCGCCGCAGCAGCCCGATGGGACCGATTCGCAGACGGCCGCCGCGGCCTACATCGCTCAGGCGTACCGCGACGGCACGGCCCGCTTTGAATGGGTGCATCGCCGCACCGACGGAACGGATTTCCCCGTCGACGTGCTGCTGACCCGGATCGATCCGCAGGAGGAGAGCATCCTGCAGGCGGTGGTACGGGATATCACGCAGCGCAAACGGGTGGAGCGGGAACTGCGGGAAACACAGGAACAGCTGGAGCAGCGCGTCCAGCGGCGGACAGCTGCCCTGGCGGCTGCCAACGAAGAGCTGCGGCGCGAGGTGACCGAGCGACGGCGGGTCGAATCGGAACTGGCGTTCGAACGGTTCCTGCTCACGACGCTTATGCAGCACGCTCCGGACTACATTTTCTTCAAGGACGAACGCAGCCGGTTCCTGCGCATCAGCCAGGCGCTGGCGGAATACTTCGGCCTGACCGATCCGGCCCAGGCGATCGGCAAGTCGGACTTCGATTTCTACGACACTGCACGTGCGCAGCAGTACCTGGCGGATGAACAGGAGATCATGCGGACGGGGCAGATGACCGTGGACAAGGAGCAGGACCAGGTCCACCCTGACGGTCGCACCACGTGGATGCTGACCAACAAGGTTCCGCTCTACGGTCTGGATGGAACGATCCTCGGCACCTTCGGCATCTCGCGCGACATCACCGCGCGAAAACGGACGGAGGAGCAGCTGCAGGTGGCGATCCAGGAAGCACAGGCAGCCAGCCGCGCGAAGAGTGATTTCCTGGCCAACATGAGCCACGAGATCCGGACGCCGATGAATGCGATCATCGGCATGACCGAACTGGTGCTGGACACGCCCCTGACGGAGAGCCAGCGGGACTATCTGACCATCGTGCGCGATTCCGGCGAGTCGCTGCTGACCGTCATCAACGACATTCTGGACTTCTCCAAGGTCGAGGCGGGCAAGCTGGAACTGGAGCAGGCCGCGTTCGACATCCGCGAGGTGCTCGGCGACACGCTCAAGTCACTGGCCCTGCGCGCACACGACAAGCGGCTGGAACTGGCCTGCCACATCCTGCCGGACGTGCCCGAGTGGTTGATCGGTGACGCCGGACGCCTGCGCCAGGTCGTCGTGAATCTGGTGGGCAACGCCATCAAGTTTACCGATCAGGGGGAAGTCGTCCTGAACGTGGCGGTCCAGCAGCGGATGGACCACGCGGTCCGCTTGCATTGCACGGTGACCGACACGGGGGTCGGAATTCCGCCGGACAAACTGGAAAAGGTGTTCCGCGCGTTCGAGCAGGCGGACAGTTCCACCACGCGACGGCACGGTGGGACCGGGCTCGGGCTGGCTATCTGCACCCGGCTGGTGGCAGCCATGGGGGGCGAGATCTGGGTGAACAGCGAAATAGGGCAGGGCAGCACGTTCCACTTCACGGCCGCATTCGGTATCTCGCCGCTGCCCCCCGACCGGCCGCGCACGCCGCGCCGCGCCGTGATGGACGGCACGCGCATCCTGGTGGTGGACGACAACGCCACCAATCGCCTGATCCTGGAAGAAATGCTCCGCAACTGGCGCATGCGGCCGTCGGTCGCCGCCAATGTGAGCGACGCCATGGCCATGCTGCGCTCCGCACACGCCTGCGGCCAGCGCTATGAACTGATCCTGACCGACGCGAACATGCCGGAAGTCGACGGATTCGCGCTCGCCGAACGGATCAAGCAGGATGCGGAACTCGGTAGCACGGTAATCATGATGCTGACCTCCGGCGGAAGGCCGGGCGACGTGGGCCGCTGCGAAGACCTGCATGTCGCCGCATACCTGTTCAAACCGGTCAAGCAGTCCGAGTTGTTCGATGCGATGGCCCTGGCTCTGGGCATCTCCTCCCCGGCGGACGCCGACGAAGTGAGCGCGACGGCGCTGCCCGACCCGCTCACCCGACCGCTGCGGATTCTGCTGGCCGAGGACAGTCTGGTGAACCAGAAGCTGGCGGTCGGCCTGCTCCAGAAATACGGCCACACCGTCGATGTGGTCGGAGACGGCCGCGCGGCGCTGGCGACCGTCGAAACCCAGGACTATGATCTGGTGCTGATGGATGTGCAGATGCCGGAGATGGACGGTCTGGAGGCCACCCGCGCCATCCGTGTCCGGGAAGCTCGGCACGGCGGACATCTGCCCATCATTGCGATGACCGCCCACGCGATGAAAGGGGATCGGGAGCGGTGCCTGGAGGCGGGCATGGACAGTTACGTGGCGAAACCGATTCGAGCCCGCGAGTTGTTTGAGGCGATTGCCCGCGTGTTGTCTCGGCCCAACGCCGATTGAACGCGGCGTCGTGCCATCGCTCGCCGCAGGGTGAAGGAGATTTGCATGGCTTTGATAGACTGGTCCGCAGCGCTGGAAATGACGGGAGGCGACCAGGCGCTGCTGGTCGAAGTCATCGGTGTATTTCAGCAGGAGACGCCGACGCTGATGGCCAGCATCCGGCAAGCCCTCGGGACGGGCGACATGAAACTGCTCCACCGCGCCGCACACACCTTGAAGAACTCTCTGTGGAGCCTGGGCGCTACCGAGAGTGGCAACACCGCCTATGCCCTCGAACAACTCGTGCATGACGGAACGCTCGACGGCGCGGAACAACTCTGTGCCAGCCTGGAATCCCAGTTGCCACCCGTCTACCAGGAACTCGACCGCTACGTGCAGGAGAGCCGTTAGCACGGCGCTCGTGGCGGAACCCTACGCAAATCGCGTGGTGCCTGGCACGGCGATCGGATAGTTGCCGTCGGCGTCGGGCAGCACCGGGGGAGGCGCGTCGAGCGCGTAACGCTCCGGGTTGACCTGCCGCTGGGAGTTCAGCGCCTGGTCCCACGTGATCTCCTCACCCGTGTGCGAACACCAGGTGGCCATCAGCGCCAGCAGGCTGCTGCGCGCCATGTACAGACCGTTGTTGATCGGTGTGCCGGCGCGGATCGAGGAGAGCAGAGCGGCCTGTTCCAGGTCGAACCGGTTGCAGGGAGGCCCCTCGTACCGCCACGTCACCTCCCCTTCGATCTTGTTCTGCAGCAGGTCGCAGCGGCCGCGCGTGCCGATGAACACGTCGGAGATGTCGGTCGTGGCACCATTGATCTGCCGGCAATACGCATACATCTGGACGCCATCCGGGTAGCGGAACACGGTGGCGTGGTGGTCGAAGACGTCGCCGAAGGTCGGGCCCTTCCGCACCTCGCGCCCACCCATGCCCCACGCGCTGAGCGGCGGAGCGTCGTGCAGCGCCCAGGCCCCTTTGTCCACGTTATGCACGAGGTTCAGCCCGGGGAGGTCTGCCGACAACCAGTTGAAATCGTACCAGTTGTAGATCTGGTACTCCATCTCCGTCATGCCTGGTTTGCGCGGCAGGCTGCGCAGTGAGCCGGTGTTACACACCTCCTGGATCGACGTGATGTCGCCGATCGCGCCGTCGTGGACGCGCTGCATCGTTTCCCGCACGCCGGTGTCGTAGCGCCAGGCCAGGCCGGAGACGATGCTGAGTCCTTTCTGCCGGGCGGTCTCGGCCGACTGCAATACCGAACGCACCCCAGGGGCGTCCACGGCGTGGGTCTTCTCGCAGAACACGTGCTTGCCGGCATCGACCGCCGCCTGCAGATAAATTGGCACGAAGTGCGAAGGCACCGCGATCAGGACGACATCCACGTCGCAGGCGAGCAGGTGCTGGTAGGCGTCGAGCCCGACAAACCGCCGCTCGGGCGGTACGTCAATCTGCTCCGGTTTGAGCGCCAGCAGGCTCTGGAGACTCTCGTCAATACGCCACGCAAATGCGTCCGCCATGGCCACCAGCTTCGTCTGCGCGTCGACGGTCAACGCATTGATCACCGCGCCGCTGCCGCGCCCGCCGCAGCCGATCAGTCCGAGTCGCAAGACATCACTTCCCGCTACGTGCACCGTCTGGCCGGCTGCCAGGCGAGTGACCGCCAACGCCGATATGACGGCAGACGACTGGTGCAGGAAACTGCGGCGCGTGCAGGGCACACGCTGGATAACGGTCGATGAGCGGGCCATGGATTCTTCTCCGGGGAGCTGTCAGTCGAGCAATCGGCGGCAGGTCACAGGTGGCAGCGGGCAACCCGCCACGAGCTGTACGAAGCTGCACGTGACTGGGGTTCACTTACCAGGCCAGATATTGGCCGTGCGGGCGGCGACGTCGGGCAGTGCGGGGAGCGGAGCGCTGGGGACCGGCTCGTACCAGAACGTCGCGCAGCTCCAGTCGTCCTGCGTCTCGGCGAGCCCGTTGTTCCAGGCGATCTGCTGGATCGTAATGCGCGCTTCCCGCTGCCAGGCGATCGGGTCCGGCAGGTGCCACCGGTACATCGACACGAACACATGGCCGGAAGTCTCGTCCTTCTGATCCAGACTGCAGCCGTTGTACAGGAATGGCGTCTGTTGGATGCCCCAGGCGAGCCCCACGTAGTCCTCGCTCCCCGTGCCGCAGATGGTCGGGAACTCCTGGTCGCCGTCCATGTATACCTTGACCTCCCCTTCCCCCCACCACTGCTCCGGATGCAGATTGCGGATGCCGATCACAGACCCGATGAACCGCCCTTTGTTCTGGCGCAGCGGCAGCAGTTCAAAGTCCTGCTTCTGTGTCGTCGGGTTTTCGCGTCGGAACAGCACGTGCAGGCGACCGACATCGCTCGGGTGCTGGTCGCCGATCGTGTAGTCGATCTGATAGTAGAGGGGCACCTCCTGTTGCGCCTGGTTGCAGAACGTCATCTTGACCCGCTTGACGAACGGCATGGGCAGCCAGATGTTGCGGCCTCCCGTGCTGCCCACCGAGTGCACGGCGGACTGGTAGGGCATGATCTTGCCATGTGCGAATCCGAAGAAGTCGCCAATCGGGCACTCGATGCTCGGATGTTCTTGGTCGTCCCACCACGCCCGGACGATCAGCGCGCGTTGGTTGGCCGGCTCCTGGACCGTGGTGATCCAGATGTGCCGGATGGTCCCCGGCCCCTCAATGTCGCATAACTGCACCTCCTCACCCGGCTTGATCGTCCGCGCCGGCGCGCCTTTACGTCCCACTCCCAGCGGACTGGCCGCCTTGCCTCCCTCGCCCGGCGCTCCTGTCGGGTTCTCAAACGAGATCGAGCGCGACACGAGCCCCGTGTCCAGTCGATACGGTTGGTGGAGCAGGTCGACCGGCTGCGCGGATGCGGTGATTGACCAGACGGTGGCAAACGCGGCAGTCAGACTGGCGACCGCCAGACGCAGGGGATGACGCACGGTCATGAGCAGTTACCTCCTATCGGCGTGGTGAAAAGCGTCAGCGCGGAGTGTCTGGGACGCACGGCGCGGCGCGCTCCGGCCCGTCGGTCGGCGGATGCCGCCGCGCCCGTCTGCCACGATACCGTGTGTGAGACTTGCTGCAAGTACCCTGCCTGCGCAGAACTCCCCCGTTGCGGGGTCACACGCAGCGGCCCTGCTGCCAGTAAAGCTAAGCCGCGTTGCGCAAGCTGGACGTGAACTGCTGGTCAGTGAGAGCGATGACGCGGAGGACAGCCCCGGCGCGATCGTAGAATTTGATCTGATGTTCTTCGCTGAACCACACGGCCTGGAACCCGTCGGCTTCGAAGCGGCGGCCACAGAAGTACCCGTCGCGGATCAGAACCGCCTCGCGGAGTTTCCGCCCCGGTGGGACGCCGAACTCGGCAAAGACCTGACAGATGAGGGACCGAATCTGTTCCAGGAACGGGACGTAGTCCATGTCCAACTCTCAGGCGAAAGGTACGCTTCCGTGCGTCAGCACCAGTCTCTGCATACCATCGGCACGCCGCTGCCCGACAGTTCGCTCAACGCCTCCTCACCGACAAAGTCTTCCCAGCTTCCGGGAAACCTCGGGCCGCCAGCTCACCACAAGCGGATGCGGGCATAGTGGATGGCGTTACCCGCGCCGGCGCGGGTGCCCAGCAGTTCCAGCACTTTGGACGCGGGTGATCCGCCGCGCACCGTTGCTGTGAAGAAAGAGGACATGGCGGTGGCCAACGGCACGTCGACGGTCGGACCGACGGTCCCGCCAGGCAGCAGCTCGACGAGCCGGTTCTGGGCCAGTGCATGCCCCTCCGCGTCGATGCCGGTGACATAGTAGAACACAAACAGACGCCCGGCGGGCGCGACGTGGAACCGTGCAGCCGATACCACTTCGTTGGCGCCCCCCTCGAGTGCCTCGACCAGCGTCTGCCGGTGGACGACCTCCCCTTGGGCGACGATCGCATAGTTGAGCGACTGCGACTGTGGGACGCCGGGAAAGAACTTGTCGCGCAGCCGGGGGTCGATGGCGCGTTCAGTCCACAGGATGTGTACGCGGCCATCGTCGGCCAGCCACAGATCGGCGGGCCCGATCCAGCCGCACGTCTTGTCGCGGCTGGCGATTTCCACCCAGGGGGCGAACTTCCCGGTCGTGATGTCGTCAGACCAGGTATAGAACAGGCGACGGAAATCGTAGTCCCAGTTGTTCCCCGTGAGTTCCTTCTTGTAGTCGCGCCACTGCTGGTATGGCTCCACGATGTCACTCACCCCGCAGAAATGCACGGCCCGATCGCGCAGCATGACGTTCGGGTAGCAGATGCGGATGGGCTGCGGTTGATCGTACTCGGCACCCCACGGCCATTTGAGCTGGCCCTGTGCGGGCCAGTGCCCGTCGGCGTCGCGTAGTGCCCATTCGGCATGGGTGTAGCCCACGTTCTGCAGTAGGATCAGTTCGCCCCGGGGCCCGTCGGCGGCCAGCGTACGGTAGGAGTGTTCGGTGAACGGCGGCGTGCCCTGCCACTGCGGCAGCATCGTCTCGGGCGCCGCGGCGATGTCCGGGAGTTGCCAGCGCAGCAACTGCGGCTGGGCGGGCCCTGCCGCGTCGGTCGGCCCGGTCAACGTCGGATTGGCCGACAACACCAGTTGCGCGCCGGTCAGGCCCACCAGCGGGCACGGTTCGCGCGTGCGTCCCGACTCGTCACGATGCCGCAACTGCCAGCCGTCCGCAGTCCGTTCGAACAGCAGCCATCGGCAGTTGTTCAACGGCGCGGCCCCCGGGATCGTCTCCAGACCGCTGGCAAACAGCCGGTCGGCAACTCGCACGAGGCACGTTGAGCCGCTGCACCACATCGGTCCCGCCCCGTTGTTGGCCGGTTCGAACTGATACACGGTTTCCTCGGCCTCGACGACCGGAGCGAGCGGTGTCTGGGCCAGCGCCGCAGGGATCGACAGCAGGGTGACCAGTGCCGTGCACAGGCCGGCAAATCGAGATGGCATAGCCTGTTCCTTTGCTTGATTCACGGGCGGGCGTTCCAGCCTCCGGCGTTGACGTGCATGGCGTCTCTTGCGTTGTCCCCGCGTTCGGCCTGGCTGCTGCCATGTGTCAGGCGATGCGGCTGGTCAGCCCGCCGTCAATCACGTACGTTTCGCCGGTAATATAGTCGTTGGTGATCAGCAGGGCGACGACGTCGGCCACCTGCTGCGGTGTGCCTTCGCGATGCAGGGGGATGCGGTGGTCGAGATTGAACTGCCGCCGCTGTTCGGACATGTCGGCGTGGAACCGGGTGCGGATCACGCCTGGGGCGACGCAGTTGACACGGATGTTGTCGTCGGCCAGGTCCCGCGCCAGAGCTCGCGTGAACTGGGGAATGGCTCCTTTGGCGGTGGCGTAGGCGATTGCGCCGGGAACGCCCCGGATGCCGGCTGTCGAGGAGACGGTGATGATCGCCCCCTCCGACTGCTGGCGCAGGAAAGGCAGCGCCGCACGGCACAGGAAGTAGTTGGCATTCACGTGCAGATCGATCGTAGCCAGCCATTGTTCGGGCGAGACCTGGTCGATCGTGCCGGCGGAGGGACCGCCCGCGTTGTGGACCAGGATATCGAGGCGACCCAGTTGGCTTGCCGCGGTCTGGACCGCGCGGGCGCAGTGGTCGGCATGGCGCAGATCGGCCGTAATGATCACCGCGCGCTGCCCGGCGGACTCGATCTGCTGCTGGACTTCGAGTGCCTCGGGGCCATCGTGCCGCGCGACGATCGCCACCGACGCGCCGCGCCGCGCCAGCTCGACCGCCACCGCGGCTCCGATCCCCATCGTGCCGCCGGTTACCAGTGCTGCTTTGTCGCGCAGGTCCATGAGAGCACTCCGCTAAGTTATTCGACTTTGGCCGCGTCGAGCCGCCGGGCGATGACGTCGTGACTGAGGGGAATGATAGTCGTGCCGGCAACCAGGTCGGTCCGCAGCAGGTCCGCCTGCTGGTCCTGTTCATCCGAAAAGGTGTATTTGACGATGAAGGCCCCGACCTGAATGCCATGCCGTGAGTAGATAGGCGGCCAGAATCCTTCGGCGCCGGACGAGAGGGTCTTGGCCAGCATCCGCGTGGCGCGGCCGGAAAAGCCCCCCAGCACCATCTCCAGCCGCCCCTGCGACTCGCGATGGATGTAGAACACCAGCGCCGTATCGTGTTTGGGCTCGTCCCAGCCGCAGTACTCCCACGACTGGTCCTCGTTCTCGTAGTAGATCCCGGGGGCCGCGGAGGTGTCGTCCTGGCTCAGACGCAGTCCGCCGGCGCACGAAGGGGGATGCGGATCGTCGGCCCGATACCGCAGGAAGAACGGGCAAGCGCGCTGGTGCGCGTGCTCTGCCGTGTCGATCGACACAAACGGCTCGCAGCCGAACGCGGAGGCCAGGATCAGCTCCGCCACCGGGTTGCTCTTCATGCTGCCCACGCAGATCAACGCCTGATCGCTCCCCGGATCGCAGAAGTTGTCGTACACGTTCCGAGCCCGGGCAATCACCTCGTCGATCGGGACCTGCCCCGGGCTCCACACGAGCGACTGCCGGAGATGCTCCGGATGCGGCACCAGCCCGTGCGCCGCATGTGCGCTGCCCCGCTCCCGCTTCAGGTGCTTGGCCGTCCCGCCGAGACTCGATACGCCGTTGAGCAACTCGCCCAGCAGCACCGAATCGGACGCGACGACCCAGGCGCCCACGGGCCAGGCGTCCTCCTCGCCCCGCCGTACCCCCAGGCACATCTCCAGCCGCCGCCGCCGGGCCAGCAGCTCCCAGAAATGTTCCGGTTCCACGGCGAATAACGCGCCGGGCAGCTGGTCAGCCGACACGTAGCCGTATTCGATCAGGTAGTCGCACAGGCGCGACAGCGCCTGCATCGGAATGTATTTGACTTCGTTCTTCAGCAGCGCTGCGACCTGATGGCGGTCCAGCCCGGTGAACTCCACAATCGCTTTGATCGTGCCGGGGCGCTTGCGGGGATCCGGTACGTGTCCCAGCAGTTCGGCCAGTCGAAATGAGTAACGCATCCCTGTGCCCCCTCCGACGGGATTTCATCCTGACAACGCATGGCAACGGCGTGGGCGCCGTCGGACGCACGCGTTGCCCAATCCTGGCAGGGCGGGTCGTCGATCAGCTCCCGTGGGGCGGTCCAGCGACCGCCCCACCTCACACGATCAACATCTGGCTGCGGAAAAACGGCCGTTCGCCGTTCTCCGCCGCAGGTCAGAGCGTGTAGCCTTCACGGTACTCCGGGAACACGATGCTCTTGAGCTCGGGAGCATTGGTGGCCACCATGTTCTTGGCGTCCCATTCCACTTTCTTCCCGTCTGCCCACACTGCCAGGTTACCCAGCAGAATGGTCTCGGTGAGCGGGCTGGCGTAATCCGGGAAGTTCGCCATGGCCGGCTCGCCACCCTTGATCGCGTTGATCCATTCCTTGAAGTGACCCGGTGACTTCTTGTACTCGAGGTTCTTCGGCTCATCGACCCCGATGAAGTGCATCTCATCGCCGTAGTCGCCCTGACCGAACAGAGCACCCTTGTCGCCGATGAACAGCGACCCGGTGATCATGCCGTAGTCCGAATCCGGCGTCCATTTGAGCGTCCGGACCAGCGGCTCGCAGCTGGCGAGCAACTCGTCCTCGAGCAGCGATACTGGCGGCAACTGCTTGCCGTCGTACCACACCATCTTGACCGCCGGACGCTTGTCGTTGGCCGGGAATTCGAAGTCGATGATCGACCAGGCCGGATACGTTTCCTTGTTGTGCCCCGGCGTCTTCGCGACCACCGAGATCGGATCGCGCAGGTCGAGCGCCGCAAACGGCATGTTGACTGTGTGGCACGCCATGTCACCCAGCGCGCCGGTACCGAAGTCCCACCAGCCGCGCCAGGCAAACGGGTGGTACACACCCCGCGCGTAGGGCCGGAACGGTGCCGGGCCGAGCCACTCGTCCCAGTGCAACGTGGCGGGCACCGGATCCGCCGCGCTCGGGCGATCGATCCCCTGCGGCCAGATCGGGCGGTTGGTCCAGACGTGCACCTCCTTGACCGTGCCGATCGCGCCCGCCTGAATGGCTGCCGCACCGATCCGCAGAGCCGTGTTCGCGGTGCCCTGGTTGCCCATCATCGTCGCCACGTTGTGCTTGGCCGCCAGTTCGCCCAACACTCGCGCCTCGGAAATGGCGTGTGTCAGCGGCTTCTGTACGAAGCAGGCTTTTCCCATCTTGATCGCCATCGCCGCCGCCGCCGTGTGCGTGTGGTCCGGCGTGCTCACCGTCACCGCGTCGATCTCCTTGCCACACTCTTCGAGCATCTTGCGGAAATCATAGTACCGCTTGGCCTTGGAGAACCCCGGCCGGTCCGCGCCCTTGCCCAACGTGTCCTCGTCCACGTCGCAGATCGCTACGATGTTGCCGTTCCGCTCGCAGTCCTCGGAGTCCGAACTCCCCTTACCACCAACGCCGATGCAGGCGAAGTTGATGGTCTCGTTCGCAGCCCGGCTCTCCGGAATGCTCACACCGGCCGCTACCCAGAAACCTACGCCAGTCGCTGCCGTGGTCTTCAAAAAGTCACGACGATTTGTTCGCTTGGTCATCCGCAAAACTCCTTGCACACAATTGGAAGAATATCTAGGGTCCTGCCACTCGTTCCTGCTGTCCGGGCCAACTCGGCCGGCGCAACCGTAAGAATGTCATCACACCAAGTGATCAACAACGATACGGGATCCACGCGACGAATGGCCATCATTCATCCCACGGATCCAAAGGAGGGAAGCAATCAGCAGCGTATCGTCAGCGAGGGGAGAATGCAAACCCCCCACCGCCTTGCGGGGGGGCGCTCACTTGCCGATACAGAAGCGACTGAAGATGCGATCCAGAATGTCGTCCGTGTACACGGTGCCGACCACCTGGCCCAGTTCGTCCAGCGCTTCGCGCAGTTCGAACGCCACCAGTTCATCCCCGGCCCGCTCCGCGGCCAGTCGCCGTGCGGCGTGCAAGCGGGTGCCGGCCGACTGCAGGCTCTGGCGACACCGCAGGGCGGTGGCGGTCACTGCCGCGCCGGCCGCCCCCGGGTGTTCGCTCGCCCGGCGAGCGATCAGCAGGCGGACCGCATCGATTCCTTCGCCAGTGTGACTGCTTGTGTAGACTGCGTCGGCCACGCCGTGCGTGCGTGCCGCGACGAGATCGGCTTTAGTCCACACGACCAGCACGTTGGCCAGCGCGGCGCTCTCTAAGATCGCGCGTTCCCAGTCCACCAGTGGCTGCGTGGCGTCCAGACAGAGGATCGTGAGCTGCGCCTGCCGCGCTTGCTCGGCCGCCGCCTGCTGTGCGGCCTGGGTCAGCGCGTCGTGGGCCACATGCTCCACCCACCCCGGCGTATCGATCAGCATGCCGGACACGTGCTGCCAGTAAAACGGGCGGGAGACGTAGTCGCGCGTCGTGCCGGCCTGGGGCGACACGATCGCGGCGTCGTGCGCCAGCAGGGCATTGAGCAGACTGCTCTTGCCGGCGTTTGGGCGTCCGCGCAGCACGACCGTGGGCTCGGCGCCGGCATTGGAGCGCGAGGCAAGTTGTGTCAGCAGCCGATCGAGCTGCGCGCTGGCTTCGTCCAGGCTGGCATCGATCTCGGCCTGCGTCACGCACTCGATGTCCTCATCGGCGAAGTCCAGTCCGGCTTCGAGGTGGGCCAGCAGTTCGAGCAGCGCGCTGCGCAGCGTCTGGAGGGGGCCACTCAGGCCGCCGGCCAGCTGGGCCAGCGCCGTTTGCAGTTCGCCCGGGTCATGCGCGTCGATCACGGCCAGCACCGCCTCGGCCTGTGTGAGGTCCAGCCGGCCGGCCAGGAAGGCGCGCAGTGTGAACTCGCCCGGCTGGGCAAGCCGCGCGCCGCACTGACACAACCGTGTCATGGCCGCGTCCAGCAACGGAGGCGAGCCCAGCGTGTGCAGTTCGGCCGACGGCTGACGGGTGTAGCTGCGCCGGGTGGGCCACAGGTACAGATGGCACGGCAGCGGGCCGATCGGCGCTGCCAGCAACAGGTGTCCGCGGAGACGTGTCGGGGCGCGCAGGGAGTCCAGCGGCGGCCCGGCCGCGGCACGGAAACAGGCGTCCAGGCAGGGCAGCGTGCCTGGTCCGCTCACCCGGATCACCCCGCGTACGGCACCGCCCGGCGGCGATGCCACGGCGGCAATCGTGTCGTCCACGGCGAAATGCATCGCGGGTCCCCCCGGGCCCACAGGCACGCTAACGCCGGCTCCTGCGCCGCGCACGCATCGCCTCGACCGATTCGGCCTGCGGCTTGTTCATCAGCCGGTCCATCAGCGATGGTTTGGTGGGATCGTTGCGCGGCGACGCCGGGCCGCTGCTGGTGGTCGCCGCACTTCCCGGCGGCGGCAACAACTTGCGCTCGCCAATGCCCCACAAACTGGATGCCACGAAGTACACGCACAACCCCGCCGGTACCTTGAAGAACAAGACCCCCATGAAGACCATCATGTACTGCATCATCTTCTGCTGCATGCGGGTCTGCTCGTCCGTCGCCGGCGGCGTGAACATCTTCTGCTGCCAGATGAACAACATGATGGTCACGATCGGCAGAATGTTCAGATACGGTCCCAGCCACCCCGTCTCACTGGCCAGAAAATCAGGCAGGATGCCCTGCCAGTGCCAGGCCATGTCCGGGCCCGCCAGGTTCGAGCACCACTGGAACCCCGGGATCAGAGCGGACTGACGCAACTCGATGTCCACCGACAGGCACCGATACAGACCAATGAAAATCGGCAACTGCAGGAACATCAGCCAGCAGCCACCGAGCGGATTGAAGTTGTGCTTCTTCCACAACTCGCGCTGCGCCTGACCCTGCTTCTCCAGGTCGTTCTTGTACTTCTCCTTGATCTTCTTGATCTCCGGCGCCAACTCCTGCATTATCTGAGCGTTGCGCGCCGCCTTGCGGCCGATCGGGAACATGAGTCCGCGCACCAGCACCGTCAACAGGATGATGGCCAGACCGTAGTTGCGGACGACCGCGTGGAAGGCGTGCAGCAGCTTGGACAGCGGCTTGGAGATCCAGCCAAACCACCCGTATTCGATGATGTCGTCGAGCCCGTACGCGTCGAGCACTTCGGGTGACTTCGGGCCGAGGAAGATGTGGTAATCGTGTGTCACGGTCTGCCCCGGCTCGAGCGTCTCGTCGGGACTGACGAATCGGAAGGTCGTGTTGAGCGTGCGGATCCTGCGGCTTTCCAGCTTCGGCAGGCCGCCGACCGGCATCGCATACGCCTGCTGGCCGATGAAGGGACGCGGCGCCTCGAGCGTCCCCGCCATCAAGACGGCCGAGAAGTACTGCGTGTCGACCCCCAGGTAGTCAAACGTCCGCTCCGCAGGCGTCGGATTGTGGGTCAGCACAGACGTGAGCGGGTCGGCCGTGTCTTCCTGCGCTTGCTTGTAGATCTGCGTAGCGCTACGCAGACTGTGGCGGTTCCCCTGGATGCGCCAGATCACGTCGCGCGCTCCGGCCGAGCCCCAGGCGGGATGGATCTTGGTCGAATACCACCAGCCTTCGGTCGGCAGTCCGGTCGGGCCGTCCAGGTTGTACGACACGACCTCGGCGGTGGTCCCGAGGTTGGCCATCTCGATGCTCATCTGCAGGTCATACCCGGCGTGAGCCGGCGGCGTCGCATTGTCACCTGGTGAGGCGGCTGCGGTGAGCCGGTACCGCTTACGGAACTCGACGCCCGTGTCCCCCGCCTGCCCGCTGACCCGATAGCGAAAGGTCACTTCGTCGCCTGTGGCCGTGACCACTTCCCAATGTCCGCGCTGCAAGGATGGCAACGCAGCCGATTCGTCCGCACCACGCTTGAGCGTAACCTCCCCCAGCCGGTTGATGCCCAGCAGATAGGAGGGCGTAGGAGACTCGAGGTGCACCAATTCCAGCGGGCGATCGCCTAGCGCGGCGGAGAGCGACAGCTGCTGCACCTGGTCGGCCGCCCCACGGCGCACATTCAGTTGGGCAATCTGCCGGGGTTTGGTCGTCAGGAGCCAGGACTGAAGATCCGCACGCGTTGCCACCGTCAGGCCATCGACCGAGACAATGACGTCGCCCGCCTGCATGCCAGCGGCCGCCGCCGGCGTGCCGGGCGCCGCCGCGCTGACGGTACAGCCGTCGGTCGTGTCGTGGCACTGCGCACCGAGGTAGCCGTGGCTGCCGGTCAGGTCCCGGTAGCGCAAGCGGCCATTGGAACGCCGTTCCACCAACTCCACCCGCTCAATCGCCGCGCCGCGGTTGGTCAGCGTGACCAGCAGCCGCCGCCCACTCTCCGGCGCGTACGAACCGAGCGTCAGCCACTGCTGGGGGACCTCCGGCGCAGGGGCTGCTTCAGCCGCCGGATCCGCCGCCTTGGCCACCGCGGGCGCGGGTGCCGCGTCCGACTGCGGGGCGACCTCCGCGGGATCCGCCGCCTCGGCACCCGGTTGCTGTTCAGCCGACCGGGGCGCTGGAAGCTGTTCGTCCGGGCCAGCCGCCACCTGATCGGCCGGCTGGGCAGGCGGCAGCTCTCCCGCAGGACGTGGGGGAAAGAACCGCTGCATCAACAGCATGTGGCCGGTGAGGATGAGCACCGAGATGACCAGGAAGATAACGAGCCGCTTTTCCACGAGTCTGCGCGCTTTCGGGAAGGAGGAATGATTACACGCTCACCGCCTGATGGTCGAGCCGTGAGGACGTCGAGTATCGGCGTTTAGCGTCCTTCTCGCAAGCGATCCCCTAGGAAGTTGTCCAGTTCCGGGATCGCGTAGATCTTCGCGATCGTCTTCTCGAGCGGATACTCGACGCGCCGGAATTGCACCACATCGTCGTCCAGCAGGACGTAGCAGGAGCGGGGATCACCGTCACGCGGCTGGCCAACACTGCCGACATTGATCATCGCCTTGTCTTCGCCCAGCACGAACTGGTTATTGATGTCGGGAGGGCACAGAAACCGCTTGTCGCGCGTAAACACGCCGGGCACATGGGTATGCCCTTGAAAACACCGCCGTTGGACCACGCCGAAGATCTTGTCGATCTTGCGCGAATTGTACACGTCCTCAGGAAAGATGTACTCGTTGATCGGATTGCGCGCCGAGCCGTGCACGAACATGAGGCCGTCTTCCGAGTGGTGGCGGGGCAGTTCCGCAAGAAAATCGAGTCGGCGCCGCACCGTCTCCGGGTCGCCGGTCCCCTCCTCCAGCTGCCGGCGCGTCCAGAAGATGGCCCGCTCCGCCCCGCTGCTGAACCCCTCCGGGTCGAACAGAGCGCCGAGGTCGTGGTTGCCGAGCACGCAGATGTCGAACTGCATGACCAGATCGATGCACTCGAGCGGGTTGGGGCCGTACCCGATCAGGTCGCCCAGGCAGATCCACTGCGTCGCTCCGCACCCTTCAGCGTCGGCCAGCACCGCTGTGAGGGCCTCCAGATTTCCGTGAATGTCGCTCAGGATCGCTCGCTTCACACCGTGGCATCCTTGAAACACCGCCGAGATCTGCTGTCCAGTCCGGCCGTCGGCAACACGCCTCTATCGGCCGCTGCGGAGCCGATCCCCCAGCATGTTGTCCAGGCTTGGTATCTTGTAGATCTTCTGAATGGTCGTCTCCATCACGTACTCGACACGCCGGAACTCCACACGCGGCTCATCGTCCAGGTGGACGATCACGTAGCACGCGCGGGGATCGCCGTCTCGCGGCTGGCCGACCGATCCGACGTTGAACATCGCCTTGTCACCGGTCAGCCGGTATTCGAAATCACATTCGTCCGGCGTGATGAACTCGCCACCGGCCGTGAACACTCCCGGGATGTGCGTGTGCCCCTGAAAGCAGTACCGTTCGATGCGGTCGAACAACGCGTCCATTTTGCGCTGATTGTACACGTCCTCGGGAAACACGTACTCGTTGGTCGGCTCACGCGGCGAACCGTGGACGTACAGGAACTGGTCGTCACTGTACGAGCGGGGCAGCTCACCGAGGAAATCCCACCGCGCGTCCGACAGCCGCGCGTTGATGTCGCGGCGCTCGAGCTGGTCGCGCGTCCAGTACACGGCCTGCAGCGCCACCGGGTTGAACCCGTCCGGATCGAACAGCGCGGCTTGATCGTGGTTGCCCAAAATGGTGACCGTACACTGCTCGATCACCTGATCGAGACACTCGCAGGGATTCGGGCCATAGCCGATGATGTCACCCAGACAGTAAATCTCCGAGACGCCCTGCTGCCGGATGTCGTCCAGCACCTTGTCCAGCGCTTCGGAGTTTGCGTGGATGTCACTGATTAGGGCCCGCTTCACGGCCTGCCACCTTTCCGTCCCGGCACCTGCACAAGCCGCGCAGCGGTTGTAACGCGGGCACCTGCCAGGATCGACGTAAATTCAGACTGCACAATCTACTACGGAAGTCTAGGACGGGGCAATACACCATGCAAGGGTGGCGCGGGACGCGCTGAGCGTCCCCCCCCCGCCTCCACTCCCGGCACCGGCATGTCCCCGCCTGCCGGGTAGCGTCAGGCAGGAAAATGTGTAGGAATGATACGCTGGTCGGCACCACGCGCCTCGGCTTTTCGGCCCGACACAATGCGTGGCCTGGCTGCTGCCGGGGAGCCGTCCGCCGATTGTGCCAATCTTGACGATCCTGACCTCGCACCCGGGCCCGCTGCGCCCGGCCGCCGACCACTCGCACAGCGCCCTGTTCGGAGTACACATGATGCGAATTCTGGCACTGGATATGTCAACCGGCAACGGCTCTGTCGCCCTCCTGGACTGCGACACCCCAAACAGTGACGCCCCAAACAACGACACCGTCGTCTACCAGACGCCGATCAATGGCGGCGGACGTTCCGCCCAGATGTTCGCGGTCACCATCGACGACGCGCTGCGGCGCGCCGCTTGGGAACCGCGCAGCATCGGACTCGTCGCGCTCACCCAGGGACCGGGTTCGTTCACCGGCCTGCGGACCTGTGTGACCATCGGCAAGGTCTTCGCTTATGCGACCGGCGCCGACCTGGTCGCGATCAATACGCTCGACGTGATCGTCGAACAACTGCCGTACTCTGTCGTATCGGCCTGTGCCGTGATGGACGCCCAACGCCGGCAACTCTTTGCCGCCGTCTATAGGCGCGCTCCAGACGGCACGTGGAAGACGGTCGCCCCCTGCGAGATTGTCGATCGGGAAACGCTCACCGCTCGCCTGCACCCGTCCACCGTGCTCACCGGACCGGCCCTCAAGCGATTGCCGATCCGTGTGTGTCCCGACCTGCGCCGCGCCAGTCCCGACTGTTGGGCACCCTGTGCCGCGACTGTCGGCAGGCTCGCCTGGAAGGCCTACCAGGCCGGCACGCGCAACGACATCTGGAAATTGCAGCCTCAGTACTATCGGCCCAGCTACGCGGAAGAGGGCGGGGGATGACGAATGACGAATGACGAATGACGAATGACGAATGATGGATGATGGATGACGAATGATGGATGACGGATGATGGATGACGAATGATGGATGTTGTGGGTTAGGGTTAGGTTAGCAGCTTGCGAATGCTGCCTGTGCGGCTTGTATCGTCTGGTCAATCTCCGCATCGCCGTGCGCGGCGGAGATGAATAGTGCTTCGTACTGGCTGCAGGGCATGTACACGCCCTGATCGAGCAGGTGCCAGAAGTACCTGCCGTATCGCGCCGTGTCACTGCGGCTGGCCACGTCCCAGTCGGTCACTGGGCAGGAATTGAAGAAGAACGTCATCATGCTTCCGGTCCGCGCGACGTGGTGCGGGATGCCCGCCTGCTCCGCGGCCCGATGCAGGCCCAGCTCGAGTCGCGCCCCGAGCCGTTCGAGTCGCGCGTAGGGCGGATCATCGCGCAACAGGCGGAGCGTGGCGATGCCCGCGGCGGTGGCCAGCGGGTTGCCGCTTAGGGTGCCGGCCTGGAAGACCCGTCCGGCCGGCAGTACGTGATCCATGACATCTGCCCGGCCACCGTAGGCTGCGATCGGCAGCCCGCCGCCGACGATCTTGCCCAGCGTCGTCAGGTCGGGGGTCACGCCGAACAGCGATTGAGCGCCGCCGAGTGCGACGCGGAAACCGGTCATGACTTCGTCGAAGATCAGCAGGCTGCCATGGCGCTGTGTGAGCTGCCGGGCGGCCGCCAGGAACTCAGCCGTCGGCAGCACGCAACCCATGTTACCCACCACCGGTTCCAGGATGATCGCAGCGATCGACTGCCCGTGCTGATCGAAGGCTTCCCGCAGGCCGTCCGGATCGTTGTACCTCAGGATGAGCGTGTCCTGGGACGTACCGGCCGTGACACCGGGTGAATTGGGCACGCTCAGCGTCGCCGCGGAACTCCCGGCGGCGACCAGCAGGCTGTCCACGTGCCCGTGATAGTTCCCAGCGAACTTGACAATCCGATCGCGACCGGTGAAACCGCGTGCGAGCCGGATCGCGCTCATCGTCGCTTCGGTACCGGAGTTGACCAGCCGCACTTTCTCGACGGATGGCACCAGGTCGATGATGAGCTCCGCCATCTCGTTTTCGGCCACTGTCGGAGCGCCGAAACTCGTGCCCAGTCGGGCCGCACACTCGATCGCTTCCGTCACTACCGGATGGGCATGCCCCAGGATCATCGGTCCCCAGGAGCCGATATAGTCGATGTAGCGGTTGCCGTCGATATCGTACAGCCAGGCGCCCGCGCCGCGCTGGATGACTACCGGCTTGCCACCAACTCCACCGAACGCGCGCGCCGGGCTGTTCACCCCGCCGGGCATGAGACGTTGAGCCTGGTCAAAAACAGCATGACTGCGCGTGTGGTCTAACATGCCGTTCAGTCTAGAGCGACGTATCCCGCACGTCCATGCCCGATACGGTCCGCCCCCGCGCTGCCGCCATGCGTCGCTGACCCTGTGTGCGGACTCCCCAGGCGCGCTCCGCACACACACCCTTCCCGCCTCGAGCCGGTGGGCACGCGGTTATTTGTCCCCTCGCGCGCCGTCACCTCCTCGCGGCCCGCCTCCACCTCGCGGCCCACCTCCACCTCGCGCGCCATCACCGCTCGGTCCGCGACCACTGCTGGATCGGACCCCGGGCCCCGGTCTCGGCCGAGGACCGGCGTCGCTGGCCAGTGGCACTCGGCCGGACGCCCGAGTACCGTCTCCCTTGAACGACGTGCGCGGTGGCGGTGTGAAAGATCGTTGTGGGCCGGGGTCGGCACCGGGACGCGCTGCGCCGCGCGCGGTTGGCGGTGCGGCGACCTGGCGGCCCGCGTTGGATTGCGGCGACCTGGCCACCGCCGGCGGTGGTGGCACATTGAGAGGTGTTCGGTTGGCCGGCGCACGCACGCTCGGCGGCTGACGGTGCTCGGTCGGCGGCGCGCCGCCAGGCGTCATCGGACCGAGCCGGGCACCGCCGCCGGGCGGCGCGATGCGGGGAGCTGCGCCATCTACCTTGCTTTGCGCGCCGGGTGCGCGGGGCGAGAGCGGTGGAAGCTCGACTCGGTTGACGCGATTCGCAGCGCCCGGGCCCTCTGGGCCGCGGCGCGGTGCGTTCGACCCGGCGCCAGGCTGGCGGCTACGCTGCGTCGGCGGTGTTCGGAAGTCGCCCGCTGGCGGGTTACCGGGCAGACGCGGCGCCGCGCCGCGATCCGGTGGGATACCCGGCCGTGGGGGACGCGGCCGCTGTGCGCCGTCGTGTGGCAGTGTGCGCCGCAGTTGATTGTCGGCCGTGTTGCCGGCGTTGGGCGGGCGGTCGTCGCGCGGCGCGTCCTTTGCCAGGGGCACGCGGAAACGCGGAGAATCCTCTGCACGTGGACTCTTGGGAGGGCGACCGTCGCGCGGTGCGTCCTTTTCCGGGGGCACGCGGAAATGCGGAGAATCCTCTGCACGTGGACTCTTGGGCGGGCGGCCGTCGCGCGGTGCGTCCTTTTCCGGGGGTACGCGGAAATGCGGAGAATCCTCTGCAGGCGAACTCTTGGGCGGGTGGCCGTCGCGCGGCGCGTCCTTTGCCAGGGGCACGCGGAAACGCGGAGAATCCTCTGCACGTGGACTCTTGGGCGGGCGGCTGTCGCGCGGCGCGTCCTTTGCCAGGGGCACGCGGAAACGCGGAGAATCCTCTGCACGTGAACTCTTGGGCGGCCGGCCAGGCCGATCGCCGGGAGATCGCGACAGCTGCGAATCGCCGGGAGTTCGCGGCCTTTGAACTTGGCCAGGAGCCTGCGGGAGCCGGAACGTGTCGAGGCGGGCCGTTGGTGGCTGGCCGCGCTGCGCGCCGTCCGGGTGCGGGGGCTTCCGGCCTGCCTCGAACTGCCGCCGCTCACTGGCCAGGCTCCGCAGGTGGTCCGTCTCTGTCCGCAACAGCTCACGCTTCGGGTTCATCACCTGCTCCAGAGACTGACCACCCATCCGATGTCGCCCATCGCTCTGTTCGGGATTGAACCGATGCACGATGTGGTTGGTGGGAATCGCGTGGGGGCTGGGGCGGCCGCCCGGACGGTCATGCATGTGAAATGTGCGCGGAGGACGCCGGTCTGCGTGGGTCACATAGTGGCGGTGCCAGTCGTGGACGCGCTGGCAGTAGTCGATGCCCTGCCGCCGGTAATGGTGCTGGTAGTACACGTACAGCGACGCGAAGCCGCGATGATGCCGGTGGTAGTCGTAGCACGGGATGTAGTGACGCTCGCGGTACAGCGGCGCGTAGTAGTCACCAAAATAGAGGTGGTGGTACCGCGGTGCCACAAACAGATGCAGCAACAGCGAGTCACTGCCAATCCAGAAGTGCGGTCGATAGTGGTACCCGGCACTCAGATAGATCGGACTGCGGAAATACACCGGCGCGAACAGGAATCCGCGGCGCGACAGCGTGTAGTCCCAGTAGCCGGGTACGTAGATGCAGCCGCGCGGTGTCCAGATGTAGCGGGAACCGACCCACACCCAGTTCTGCCGGTAAGGATGCCAGTAACCGGGGCGCCAGCGATAGCTGCCGATGTCCACAGACAACTCCCAGTAACCGGGAATCCAGAAGTAGTCATCGGACGGCGCCGGACTGGAGGGACCTGTCTCCAGACTCTCGGGAGGTGCCTCGGCGTAGTTGAGCTCCGTAACGGCGGTCGGACGCCAGAAACCGGCAATCCACTGATAGCCCGACTCGGTTGCCTGCCAGTAACCCGGTACCCACTGCCGGTCCGGCGGCACCCGCCGCCATACGCCACTGACCCATACGTAACTGTCCAGGTCGCCGTCCCAGAACCAGTATCCGGGAATCCACGTCACGTTCTCGCCTTCGGGTTTCCAGTCGGGAGGCACCTCGTCAATCGGGTCCGGCGGCGCTTGGGGCGCGATCACGCCCGGTTCCGGGTTGGGACTCGCCTGCTCCGCATACGCCTCGTGTACCGGCCCTCGCGCCAGGACGTCCATGTCCTCCTCAGCGTCGGCAGCCCCTTGGGCCGGGGCCGTCTCAGGAGCCACCAGCTCCAATTCCTGGCCAACGCTCACCTGGCCGATCACCAGCAGGAAAACGACCGCCCACCACCAATCGCAGTTGCGAATCATGTGACTGTCCCTCCCCAAGGTCCGCATAAACCAATCAGCGTCTCTCACGCATGTCGCCACTTGTAGCAGCTCATCGACCGGGCAGCGAGTTCACTTAGCGAGCAAGTCGCATGCCGGACTGGCTGCTGCTGTGAATCGCACTGGCATTTCGCCAGTTTTCATTAGTGCCGAGGCGCCCCGCGGGCAGTCTCCGGCAAAAAGTGCTATCATGTCGACTGCATCGCGCCGTCAAGAAGACGCGGTGGAACGCTGTCCAACACAAGGCGGCGTGTGACGCGGGACGGGCGATCTGACCGCGGGCAGCTGGCCCAGTTCCGTTCAGCGCGTGGTGTTGGGGGGCGTCACAGCTTCGTGCGTCGTCAATAGGGCGCACCGTCATTCTCTGGTATGCCGGCACCGGGAGGTAGTGGACCATGTGGGGGCTGCTCAACGTCCACAAGCCGTACGATGTCACGTCGCGCGACGTGGTGAATCACATCCAGCGTCTGGTGCGTCCGGACAAGGCGGGCCATGCCGGGACGCTCGATCCGCTGGCCACTGGGGTGCTGGTCGTATGTGTCGGGGCCGCGACGCGGCTGATTGAATTCGTTCAGGAGCAGCCCAAGACGTATGTGGCGACGTTCCTGTTGGGGCGTTCGAGCGAGACCGAGGACGTTGAGTCGCCGGTACGGGAGTTGCCCGCTCCGCCCATCCCGACGCACGAGGACGTGACCCGGGCGTTGCCCCAGTTCCGTGGCCGGATTCTGCAGCGGCCTCCCGCGTATTCGGCTCTCAAGGTGCGCGGACAACGGGCCTACGCGCTGGCGCGCCGCGGTCAGGCTGTGGAGCTTCAGCCGCGTCCGGTCGTGATCCAGCAGCTCGACGTGGTGCGGTACGCGTATCCCGAGCTGACCCTGGAAGTGCGGTGTGGATCGGGGACGTACATCCGTGCGCTCGGTCGCGACATCGCTGTAGCGCTCGGGAGCGCGGCGGTCATGTCGGCGCTCGAGCGGACCGCGATCGGCGGTTTCGCGGTGGAGGATGCGTGCACACTGGAGCAGCTGACCGCGGAGACGCTGGCCACGCATCTGCTTCCGGCGCTGCGTGCGGTGGATCATCTGCCGCGGCTGACGCTCGGTGCCGCCCAGATCGAGGAGATGGCTCACGGGCGTGTCGTGCCGGGCACGGTCCCAGGCGATGCGGCTTATGTGGCTGCGGTGGACCACGCGGGCACGCTGCTCGGCGTGCTTCGCACCATGCCATCGGGCCTGCTGCAGCCGCACCGTAATTTCGTATCGCGGCATTAGCAATGACGCTGACTCAGTGGGTACCAATTCATGAGGTGCCAATTCATGAGGTGCCAATTATGGGCGGCGGTCACGGGCCCGGGCTCCGGCCGGAGTTGGGGCGGTCAGGCGTGTACGCGGTGGAAGAACCGTTGCAGCCGTTACAGCTGGCCCGGTGGCAGGCGGAAAACAGGGTGAAGGTCGCTAGCGGTGCTGCGCTGCGCGTGTGCGCGGGCTACACTTCCATTTGGGGAATTCGCACGAGAAAGCAACTGCTCCGATTCTGCCTGCCGCGCGAACAATTCTCGTCCTTCCCGTCAGGTAAGCGGTGCTGCGGCGCGCCAAGAAAGTGGCCGCCGCGCATGGCCCGAGCCGAACCATGTATTACCTGACACATGGTGCGCAGGAATGCGGAAATGATGTGACTTGGACTGGCCGTCACGGGGCCGGTCCGGCGCTGCGCCTGGCATCCTTGTGGAGGCTCGACATCACGGACCGAGTTCTGGGCACGGACGCGCCCAAGGCAACCCCTGCCGGCCACTACCGGCCGGCGTCAGCTTTCACGTTTCGACGCGTCCATGACCGACAACCGCAGTCTGAAGCTCGATGTGTTTGCGCTCGGTCTGTTGGCGCTAGTCGTGTTTCTGACCCTCGCCTTGCTCACGTACGATCCGGCGGACCCGGTGGTAAGCCTGGTGGCGCCGTTGAACAACCTGTATCGGCCCGACGTGCTGGTCTACCCTCAGCACGCGACGGTTGAGAATGCGTGTGGCATCTGGGGAGCGCTCTTGGCCAGCATGCTGCTGACCGGGTTGGGGCTGGGCGCCTACTACCTCGTCCTGTCGCTCGCCGCGCTCGATGCCCTGCTGTTGCTGCGCCGCGAGATTGACGCGCCGCTGGTGCGGGCCATCGGCTGGTGCCTGTCGCTGGTGGGGCTGACGACGCTTGCCACCCTGGCGGTGCCCGACTGGTCGCCCGGTCCGGTCATCGGGTCGGGGGGCTACATCGGTGCGTTGGGCGCCGGGCTGCTGGAAATGCACTTCGCGACGGTTGGGGGGATCATCCTGGCAACCAGCCTGGTGGCCGGCGGGCTCCTGCTGGCGACCGACTACGCGCTGATGAACATTACGTCGTCGGTGCTCCAGATGACCGCCACCGCGCTGGCGACCGGTCGGGGTTGGGCACCCTCCCGAGGCACGGCCGCGGCCGAGGCGCCTGCGTCCAGCCGGACGGCGGAGGTGACGGTGCGCGTTCACGGCGCAGCGCGCGGCGCGGCCGTAGATGCGGCCATAGCGGAGGACGACTCGTGGGACGAAGACGCCGCGGACGAGGTGGACGAGGAGGCCGCGGACGACGAGTTGTACGAAGATGAGCCGGTGGTGCGCGCGCCGGTGAAACACGCGGCTGCGGAGTCGGAGCCGAGCGGTCCGCGGGTGTACCGGCACGGCAGCAAGAACGAACGTCAGAAAGTGATGCAGAGCCTGGACGAAGCCAGCCTGGCGGGCGATACGCACGACTACCAGCTGCCGGCCCTGGACCTGCTGGTCGAGCCGGACGATGTGTGCTTCGAAGCCCAGACCAAAGAGGTGCGTCGCAAAGCCAAGATCCTCGAACGCACGTTTGCCAACTTCGGTTTCAACGTCAAGGTGGTGGAGATCGAGACGGGGCCGGTGATTGCCCAGTATGAGGTGGAACTCGAGGCGGGGCTGCGCCTGTCGCGGATCACCGGACTGGCTGACGACCTGGCCATCGCGCTGCGGGTGCCGAGCGTGCGGATTGTGGCGCCGATTCCGGGCAAGAACACCGTGGGCATCGAAGTCCCCAACGAAGCCCGCCAGGTCGTGCGGCTGCGCGAGGTCATGGAAGAGACCAACGGCAAGACGAAGAAGATGAGGGTGCCCCTGTTCCTCGGCAAGGACGTGTCCGGCAATCCGCTGACCGTGGACCTGGCCACCATGCCGCACCTGTTGATCGCCGGGCGCACCGGCACGGGCAAAAGCGTCTGCCTCAACGCCATCATCTGCTCCATCCTGATGACGCGGCGACCCGATGAGGTCCGCATGCTGATGATCGATCCGAAAATGGTCGAACTCAGCGGCTACGGGCGCCTGCCCCACCTGATGCACCCCGTCGTGACCGACAT
>Ga0123332_1000989_pt1 | contig 28659 bp, 19 predicted proteins | sample BioC12SIPDNA_4_FD_89958 | JGI IMG/M metagenome (GOLD analysis project Ga0123332, IMG submission 89958) | Anaerobic biogas reactor microbial communites from Washington, USA - Biogas_R2_A C12 SIP DNA | ecosystem: Engineered > Bioreactor > Anaerobic > Unclassified | place: Washington, USA... | reverse complement strand
CTGTGGAGTTGGAGGTCGCGGTGAGCAGCACTGCGCCACGCCCGGACCGGGCGCGCTGGCCCGTGAGGTCACGGGTGATGGTGGAGCCGTTGGTGGGGTTGCCGTACCGCCACTGGTCCATGTTTCCGTAGGTGCCGCCGACGCCGGCCCAGGTCCCGAACGGGTCCCAGGGGGTGAGCGTGTAGTCGTCCTCGAGTGACCCGTCCGGGAGCAGGTTCGAGCGCATGACGCCGAGGGCCATCTTCTCGGCGGTGACGAGACCGGTCTTGAGGTGGTTGGTCTCGATGGCGTTCGCCTTGACGTGGTTACCCTCGATCTGCTGGGCGCCGACGTGGCGGGCCAGGACCGCTCCGTCCTCGATGAGCACCGACTTGTTGCGGCGCCGGACACGGATGGCGATGGACTGCACGGCGGTCCGCTCGGAACCGTTGGTGTGGTTGAACTCGATCTTGCTGACCCGCATCTTCCGCACGCCGGGCAGGGCGGTGGCGAGAGAGACGTACTTCGTCCAGGTGGTTGGGACGGTCAGGTTGCTCATCGGGTTCGCGGCGTTGCCGGCGTAGAGGCTGCCGTCGTTGGGGTTGGCCACGGACACCGCGTTGGCGTCGTTCTGGTCCTTGAGCTCGACGTACATGCGGCTGTTCGCCTTGGACGCCTTGACCCACATCTCGATGTAGAACTGCTCGCCCTCCTCGCACTGCCACCCGGCTGACGCCAGGGACTCACCAGGGGCGGAGAACGTGGACGCGGGGCCCTTGACGACGCCGGCGATCGCGGTCGGCTTGTCGGTGCCCTCGAAGGTGAGGTTGGCATGTGTCAACCACCCGCCCTTGACGCCCCAATCGCCGGTGCCGTTGGGGACGAGGTTCGACTCGTCCCCAACCGCGAGAGACCCGGCGACGACGGTGCGTGCGGCCATGCGGGCGCCGTCGAGGTTCCCGAAGGTTCCCGCGCCTATGTCGATCTGCGGGATGAGGGTGCGCGACAGCGGCAGCGGCTCCCACGTGCCCGTGTTCGTGAGGCGCCAGAGGCCGACGAGCTCAGTGCCCTGGAAGCGCCACCACAGCGCGCCGGTGGGCCTGCCGGTGGCGTCACCAGTGGTGGGCTCGGCCGTGGAGACGTTGACCCGGTTGTCGGCGGTGATCGCTAGGGTGCGTGCAGCAGCGGCCGCGGTGTACGAGGAGACCTTCGAGACGAGGGTGTACTCGACCGTGCCGTTGGTGTACTCGATCCGCTCGGTGCGCCAGAGCTCGGTGTCCGGGGCGTAGGCCGGCTCGGTCGAGGTCCACGGTGACGCGGGCGGGCTGACGGTGGGCTTGGCCGGCGTGGACGCTCCGGTGGCGGTCTGCCGGTAGTAGGGGGTGACCGAGATGATGCCGACCCCGTTGCTGCCGTTGGTTCCGTCTGCGCCCTTGATGAGCGACCATGTGTAGTCGCCATAGTTCGTGGACTCGGTGGGTGTGGTCTTGTTGACGGCGATGCCGATGTACGCCTTCCCGCCCGGCGAGTCGCTCATGCCGGTGGTGGGAGAATCGGCGTATTTCAGCCACGTGTACGTGGTCTGCCCGTCCGCGCCGGGCTCGCCGGGGATGCCGTCGGTGCCCTTGATGAGCGACCACGTGTAGTCGCCGTAGACCGTCGATTTGGTGGCGGTGGTCTTGTTGAACGCCAGACCGATGTATGCCTTGCCGGCGGGCAGGTCGCTCATGCCGCTGGTGGGGGAGTCGGCGTACTTCACCCAGGTGTAGATCGTGGGCCCGGGGGCGCCGGTGGTGCCCTTGTACGCGACCGCCCAGGAGAAGTCCTTGGTGAAGGTCTTGCCATCGACGGTGAGGTTCAGCGTGAGCTTCCCGCTCGGGGCCACCAGAGTCGGGTCCACGGCGACCGTCAGCCGAGCCGTGAGCGTGCCGTTGTTGGCGATCGAGGTGCTCATCCCGGTGGGCGCGCCGGTGACGGAGTTGATGGTGGCCGGGACTCGAGTGGAGCCCTTGTAGGCCAGCACGTCGGTGGTCGCGGATGCGTTGTTCGCGGCGGTTTCCGAGCCGGGGAAGGTGTGCGACTCATTCGTGAGGACCACCGTGTACGCGTCCAGGCCGTCCGCGCCGGCGGCGCCGTCGGTGACCTTAGCGACCGTGATGGTGTCCTCGGTGCCGGCCCCGTCCGATGCCTTGATGGCGATGGTGCGGGCGGTCATCGTGGCACCGGTGACGGTCACCGTGTTCCCGGTGCGGGATACGCCCGTGGGCACGTCGCCGTTGAAGGCTGCGCCGTTGACTGAGTACGTCCAGGTCGTGATCGTGGTGTTCACCCCGGTGCCGGACACCTGGGCCGTCGCCGGGGTGGTCACCCCGCCGGCTGCCGGTGAGGTGAGCACCTGTGTGGTGGCGCCCAGGCCGATCAGTTTCGCCGGCGCACCGTCGGCTCCCTTGATGAGCGACCACTGGTAGTCGCCGTAGACCGTCGATTTGGTGGCGGTGGTCTTGTTGAACGCCAGACCGATGTAGAGCTTCCCCGTGGGCGAATCGCTCATCCCGCTCGAGGGAGAATCTGCGTATTTCACCCACGTGTACGTGGTCTGCCCGTCCGCGCCGTCATCGCCGGGGATGCCGTCCTCGCCCTTGATGAGAGACCACTTGTAGTCGCCGTAGTTGTTCGACTCGGTGGGTGAGGGCTTGTTGACCGCGATGCCCATGTAGAGCTTCCCGGTCGGGGAGTCGGACATGCCGCTGGTGGGGGAGTCGGCGTAGCGCACCCACGTGTAGGTGGTCACCCCGTTCACGCCGTCCTGGCCGTCCTGCCCGTCAGCGCCGGTGTTGCCGGTGAGCAGCACCGGGTCAGAGGTCGAGGTGGACTCGTCCTGGTAGGTGATGACCGTGCGGTGCCAGATGAAGGTGCCCGGGTTCCGGGTCGGCGGGGTGGTGGACCATCCCGTCGTCGGGGCGACCGTCTCCGAGGAGTTGACCGCGTACTGCACCACGTAGGACCGCAGCGAGGTGTCCACCTTCGTGGTCAGCGCGGGCAGCACGTTGTCGGTGAGCTCGGAGAAGCGCGAGTCGATCGTGGTGGCGATCAGGTCCGCGTCCACGAGAGGCTGCGGCTCGAGGCTGATCTGCGTCGATGGGTCGGAGCGCAGCCCGCCCCGGTCCACGGACACGAGCCGATAGAAATAGGCGATCCCGTACTGCACGTCGGCGTCGGTGTAGACACCCTTGCCGTACACCCGGTCCAGATAGGTGACGCCGTTCGGGATGAAGTTCGATTCGGTTGAGCGGTGCAGCTCGGCGTAGGCGAAGTCTGCCGGCTGCTCCCCGCCCTCGAAGTCCAGGCCGTCCCAGGCGATGAGGTTCACGCCGAGGCGGGTGTCGCCGGTCGGCTGGGACGGCTGCGGCGGCGGCACCGTGTCGTAGGCCAGGTCTGCCCACTCCGACGAGGTGTACGCGGACGTGTGCTTCCCGCCGGTGTCGGTTGCGGCCACCCGGAACTGCACCTTGCCGCCCGCGGGGAGCCCCTCGACCGAGCACGACTCATCCGGCGGAGTGCCGGCGTTCTGCCACGGCTGGGTGGCGGAGATGCGGTACTGCACCCGGTAGTGCTGATGGTCGCTGTACGGGGTCTCGTCGGTGTTGAGCGTCGGAGCCTGCCACGTGCACGTCGCGCCGGCCTTGAACCCTGTCCCCTCGGGGTAGAGGTAGGTGTCCACGACCGTCACCGACGTGGGCGCCTTCGGGATCGTGGTGTCCACCGGAATCTCGACCACCGTGTCCGGCGGCAGCGCCGGGGTGACCGAGTTGTTCAACAGTCGCGCCAGAGCGAACTGCTGCCGGGACGCCGCGGACCGGAACCGCGAAATCAGCTGCAACGTGCAGGAGCCGGCGTCGGCGTCATCGGCCCACACGCGCGTGATCGACTGCACCTGCAACGGCTCGAGCTCGTTGGTGCTGAGGCGCCGCTGGTCGTAGGCGATGAGGTCGCCAGGCTTGAAGTCCACCATCGGCCGCGGCCAGCTCTCGCCTGCGGGGGCGGCAGCCGAGAGCGTGAGGGTGATGCCCTCCTGCGGGGTCAGCCGCTTACCCAGCTCCACGCTGGTGTGCAGCGAGAGGGTCCCGGCCTTGGTCATGCGACCATCGGTGACGTTCGCTTCGCGCCGGCCGTACTTGGTGGCGGTGGCCGTGTTGACAGCCTCCGTCATCAGATACTTGTCGCCGTTCTCCTTGACGGCACCGCCGATACCGAGCATGTGCGACACGACGCCGCGGCGGGTGCGGGCACGCGGGCCGGAGATGACCTGCTTCCCGAGCCGCATCACGACAGACCCGGACAGGTCACGCACGATAGCGGTGGAGTGCTTCTTGAACGCTTGCAGCTGGAACCCGACGGTGCGCACGTCGATGTGCTGCGCCTCCACCATGTCCAGGAGAATGTTGTAGTAGGGCGTGCCGGCCGGGTACTCCTGATCCCCGATGCCGGTCACCCACGCCACCCCGTTGGAGTCGCTGGTGGCAGTGAAGTTGTACGTCAGATGCGGGAAGCAGCCGCGGGCCTTGGCCTTGTCGATGAGGGTCTTGAGGACGTTGCCCGGCGTGGGGTCGTGGAAGTCGTGCGAGGGCACCAGCCCGGAAACGCTCCCGCCGGCGGTGTGCGCCTTGGGGTACACGAGAGCCTGCTCGAGCAGACACAACAGTGACCGCGCCGAGACGGTGATCCAGCGGGCATCGCCGTGGTCGGAGCCGGGATCGTCGCCGTCGTCATCGAGGAAGTACCAGTTCGGGTCCTCGGCACCGTTCTCGACAAGGGCGATGTACGCAACGTCCGCCTCGACAAGCAGGTCCGCGTTCTTTCCCCGACGTGAGTAGTCGAACGTCAGAACGCCGGCCTCGTTGTGGTGCGCCTGCTGCTTGAGGTTGCGGAAATCCGGCAAGACACCCGCGAAGTTGCGGTTCTTGTCGTAGAGGCGAAGTAGCGTTCCCATGACGCGGCGAATCGTCGCCGCGCGGGGTCGCTAGTGTCGCCCGCTGCGGGTCACACCAGATAGGTGCGGCGGGCTGACACGTGCAGGTTCGTGGCCGTCCCGCCGCTCGTGCCTCGCAGCTGCACCGTCGGGGTCTGCCCGGGCCGGCCCGGGTGGATCGGCATGAACCGGTCGTTGCTGCTGTACGCGAGGGACTGGTTCGGCACGAACCCGCCAAGGCCCGCCAGGGCCCACGTGCCGCTGTTGACGATGAGCGCCTGGTTGTTGGGGACGGTGCCGTTGTACTGGAACCAGTCACCATCGACGCCGCCGGTGGTCTCCACGATCCGCGGGTTGGTGATCGGCCCGTAGATGGTGAATACGCCCGTCTCGTTCGGCGCGGTGGACTCTGCCAGTGCGGTCAGGGTGAGCGTCTTGGGCAGGGTCGCGCCGGCGGTGGCGGTGAACGTCCTGGTCGTCGGCTCCTCCCACACACCCGAGGGGACGTTGAACTCGATCTGCGCGCGCCACCCGCCGCGGCCCATGAACGAGGGCCGGATCGTGGCGCCCAGCTCTGCGAGGCACTCGATGATTTCCCCGGACGCCTTGTGGCGGGTCACCTTGGTTTGCTCCCACGGGCGCGCGACGGCGCGCAGGATGAGGTTGAACTGCGCGTCGGCCGCGGCACGGTCAGCCGCGACGATCCACAGGTTCAGCACGAACCGGCTGGCGCCGAACTTCTTGGGTCGCCAAATCTCGCCTGTGCGGGTATAGGTGCGGACGTTCGGGCCCTCGGGCACCGGGACGACACCGGTGCCGTCCCGCATCTCCCACCCGCGCAACCCTGCCTGCTCAATGTCCCAGCCGTCGAACAGCCATCTCTCAACCGCCATTGGTTACTCGTCTCCCTTGCCGAACAGGCCGAAGTCGTTGATCCGTTCCATGACGCCCTGCACGGTCTGCCCTGCGGTCTCCGGCTTGGGGTTGATGACCTGGATCGCGCCCGCCTCGAACGTGATCTGCCGGCCCCCAGCCATCGCGGGCACGAACCGGTTGGAGCGGCCCATGATCGCTGCACCGTCGGAGAAGGACCGCACCGAGTCAAAGAGCTGCTGCTGCACCGCCATCGCAGACGACAGCGACCGCACGCGCGGCGCGAGCATGAGCCCGAACCGCTCAGCCACTTCCCGCAGAATCGCCATAGAGCGGCGACGCTTCGACGGGCCCAAAGGTATGTACGCCTCGCCGCCTGTCTCCGGTTCACCCCACACGCGCCAGGACCCGGCCGGCGCGATCTGTGCGACGTGGTTCTCCACCCCGCGGCGGGCGCGCCCGCTGATGTTCTTCATCCAGTCCTTGACGCCACCGCCGGCGAAGAACTCGACCATGCCGCCGTCCTTGAACCACATCTTCTGGCCACGCTGGACGACGGTGGCGGTGATTGTCGCGGAGCGGTTCCGCGCCGCCCACGAGATGGCATTCTCCGCAGCTTTGGTGTTGGCGGTGACCTTGACCGTGCCGTCCTCGAGCGTCTCGACCTTGTACCCGAACTCCCGCAGCTTGGCCTTGGCATCCTCCGTCATCGCGTCGATCTCGACCGATTCACCGTCCGGGATGAGCCGCAGCTGCTCGATGAACCCCTTGACCTCCCGGGTGCTCGCCCCGGTCAGCTGTTGGAACTGCTTGTGCTGGGCGACGGCGTTGGCGACGGCATCTGAGGAAGCGTTGGTCTCTGACGCGACTTCCTGCTGGGCCTTGGTCATCTTGTCCAGGACGCCGATGGTTCCCTGAAGGTTCGACTTCTGCGCGTAGGTCAGGTCGTTGTTGTTCTGAATCTCCGAGTTGAGCGCCATGATCGCGTCGGGCCCTTGGAGAACCCTCTCGATAAAGTCGGTCATCCGGTAGCCGGTGCCCTCGAACGTGGCCGAGAGATTGGCGAACGAGCCGTCGGCCTTGGAGGCTGCGATCACGCTCGAGGTGAGGTCACGCGCCAGCTGCGCCTGGGCAGCCGCGTTGCCCATCGCGGCCTGCGTGACAATCTCGAGGTTCAGGCCGAGTTTCTGTGCCTTGTCGGCCAGACCGCTCTCTTGCAGCTGCTTGGCGATGGTGGCTTTCGTGGCTTCCGTCAGCGCACCGGACTCCTCCTTGAGACTGGCGACAATCTGGTCCACCGTGGTCTTGAACCGCTCGCCCTCCTCGTTCGCCTTCTGCTTCGCCGCGGACCACAGGCCCACGCCGATAGCGATACCGGCGAACGCCAAACCGACAGGCCCGCCGAGGGCACCCATAGCTGCGGTGCCTGCGATACCGAGGGCGTTCTTGACGCCGTTGATGCTGCCTGCCAGGCCACCTGCGCCTGCGCCGAGCACGGACCCCGCGTTGGCGGTGCGGATAGCCGAAATCGCCGGACCGATGCCGGCGAGTGCGGCAGTCACCGGGCCCAGCGCGAGGAGCCGCAGCCCGAGGAACGCGCCGAGTGCGCTGGTCACGCCAGCCATCATGGGCGAGAAACCGTGCAGGTTGCCGGTCAGGCCAGCGATAGCGAGACCGAGGCCGACGATCCCCGCAGCGTTGACGCTGCCAAGACCTTGGAAGCCCTTGATGAGCGGGCCGAACATCAGCTGACCCATGAACGAGAGGGCACGGTACGCCATCAGTGCACCCAGGATGGTGCCCAGCATGGTCGCCATGTTCGGGTGCGACCGGAGGAAGTCCCCAATGGACCGCAGCGCGTTGCTGAGGTAGCCGAGCCCGACCGACAGCGGACCACCGGCGGACGACATTTCAGCAAGGACCTTGGCCAGCTCTGTGAAGAACTCGACCACCTTGGGGCCGAGGGTCTCGCCGGTGAGCTTGAGGAACTTCTCCACCGCGGGGAGCAGCTCGTCACGGATTCTCTTGAGCAGCTTCGCCGTGTGGTCATCCTCGGAGAGCCGCGCCAGCGCCTTGCCCACGTCGATGATGAGGTTGCCGAGCTCCCGCGCGATCGGTTCGACCTTCTCGAACCACTTTTTGATTCGCTCCCGACCCTTCTCGCTGTCGGTCCACTTGTGCCACTGAGCGGTGATCTTCTCGAGCGACTCGAGCAGGGAGTCGCCGGAGCCCTTGCCGGCGCGGAAGATGCCGGCGATCGCGCCACCAATGTCCTTGAGGATGCGCCACGCCTGAGCGCCCTTGTCGGCGGAGTAGTCCAGGAACTCCCGCAGCTTGTCGATGCTCTCCTTGGTGTCCCACTTCTTCGACAGGGCGGCACTCCACCGCTCGAACGCGCCCCCGATCCGCTCGGCCAGGGGGCCGGCAGCGTGGGAGAGGTCCATGAACGCGTCGAGCAGACCCTCGAAGGCCCGCGCGAACTGGCCGGTCAGGGTCTTGCTTGTGGCCATGACGGACTTGAACCGGGACTGGAAGATATCCGACTTGCCCCACTCTGCTAGGCGGGCAGCGGAAGCGCCGAGCTCCTTGGACACCCCGACCAAGCCGGTCTTGAGCAGCGGCAGGAACGTCTGGCCGAGCGGCTTGATCTTCCCGACGAGCTGATCCCAAAAGGCGTGGCGAACGTCGTGTGTGAGGTCCTTCCACAGCGGAGCGAGCTCCTTGACCTCCTTCTTGATCTTCCGCATCGAAGCGACGGCGTACTTGCCCTTCTCGCCCCACCCGGAGAAGATCAGCATTCCCGCGCCGATGATGGCGAGCAGCCCGGCCAGGCCGGGGAGGATCGCAACGACGGTGGACAGGGCCGTGCCGAGGTTCAGGACCATCGGCACCAGGGCACCGAGGCCACCGACGATGGTGGCGATGAGCGGCTGAAGCACCGACAGCAGCGAGAGCATGAGCAGGGGCTTGAACGCCCACATGGCCCGCCCGGGCGCGCGAGGCAAACCCGGGTTCCCAGGCTTCTTCTTACCGTCGCCGTCGTCGCCGTCGTCGTCAGTGGTGACGGGGAGGCGGACGGGGCGCCGGCTGGCCTCAGCCTGCGCCTCAGCCCAGGCAGCCTTCACCGCTGCCAGGAGCCGCCTACGTGTGAGTTCGGCACGGAACATGATCGACTTGCGACGGGCCTGGACCTCCGCGGCGGCACGCTCCCGCTCCACGTCGTCGGTAACATCCTCGACTTCCAAGCGCAGCTTGCCGACCGCGTTCTTGAAACGCTCCTTCCAGCCCTTCTTCTCGTCAACCTCGACTTCGACCTTGGCCTTGACGCCTCGGGCGGCTCTCTCAACCTTGGCCTTGAGCTGCTCTTTGAGGCCCGCCTCGTCAAAGTCGATGCCGACGTTCGCGGCGAGGCCGGCGGCTTCCTTCTCGAGCGCAGCACGGAGTCGTTCCTTGAAGCCCTTGGTGTTGGCCTCGACGGGAACCTCGAGGACTGCTGCAACAACGTGCTCTGTCACGGCCCCTCCCCACCAGGGGCCGTGACAGAGGTATCGGAGACGTGCACCTTCGCGCCGCCGCCGCGAGCCATCTCAAGCATCGCGTCGTGGCCGTGCGCGGTCTGTGCACCGTCAGAGGAGACGACGAGACCCGAGGCGGCGCGCTGTTGCCAAGGACGCTGCACCTTCCTGGGTTCCTTTCTCCTTCGGTCCGCAACGAGCACGGACACTTCTTCAATGAGCTGGGCGAGCAGTTCCTCCTGCCATCCCCATTCGAGTTCGTCGGGTTCGTCGTGGACTAGTCGGGCTTCGCGGGGGAGCCCGTCGAGCAGGTTCCGTAGGCGACGGACGCCTATGAAGCCGTCGCGGGCTCCTGGTCTGCGCCAGACGAGTCGGGCGTCGAGCTGGTAGAAGCGGGCGAGGTCGGCTTCTGCGTCGCCCCACCGAGCGCGGACGGTGCCGGCGACGCGAAGGCTTCCCCCAGCGACGCACCGTAGGCGCGGAACAGGCCACGGGCGAGACGGCCGTAGTCCGGCAGCGACGGGCGGTGCGCCTTGAACCGGGCGTACTGCTCGTCACCGAACAGGATGGCGAAGGCCGCGAAGATCGCGTTCACGAGCTGCACCGGGATCGTCGGCCGCTCAAACAGCACGTCGATGATGATGGACTCGAGGGAGGCGCCCTCGCTCATCTTGGCCTGGTCCATCGCGTCACGGATGATGCCGGTCAGGTCGAAGTTGGGGTCCAGGAACGGGTCGAACACGTCCACCGGCAGCTCGGCCGGCAGAAGGAAGTCGTCGCCGCCAAGGCGCACGGGGATGCCGTCGGGGTGGGCGCTCTCCCGACGGGAGGCGTCGAGGTCGATGATGATGCTCTGGCTCGGGCTCATGGTGGTGTGGTTCCTTCCGCAACGGGGGTGGGGGTAGGTGGGGGTTGCGAGGGTGACGGTGCCTGACCGGCTGTGCTTATGTCGCGCGCTCAGACACGAAACAGGGGCGGCGCCTCCGCATGGAAGGTGCCGCCCCCGCTTCAGGGACCAGTCAGTGACTCACCGGGTCACGGGGTCACCGGGCCAAAGGCCGGGTCGTTGGTGATGAGATACCACGGGTCGAGCAGGTCGGAGCCGAGAATGCCCATCGACAGCGGAAGGGTGGACTCGCCGCCCTTGTGCAGATCGAGCTGCACACCCTCCATCTGCATGGCGCGCGGGTAGACGAACCGGTACTTCTTGTCGCCGTACTGCGCGTGCGTCATGAGGGCGACCTCCTCGCGGCCACCGATCTTCGGCGGGACGAACTTGAACACGCCGGCCTCGTCCGAGGTGACGGTGCCGCCACCGAACACGGACCGCAGGTTGTGCTTGTTCCACTGCTTGAGGACAGCGGAGACGGAGCCGGACTCACTCGTCTGGTACTGCATCGCCGGATAGTCGGATTGCGCGGTCTCCACCGGCTGGAACTCCGGCTCGGTCGAGAACGAGAGGGAGTCGGGCGCGGTGTAGCCGACGTTGACCCAGCCAGCGGCAGGGGCATCGTCCACGCCGGCCGGGGCAGCGGTACCCAGCGGGGCCAGGAAGATGTAGATGCGGTTCGGCAGAAGGAACTGTGTGCTGTCCATCGTCATGAGGGTCTGCTTTCAGGTGGTGATGAGGAGACTGGTCGCGTCAGAGAGTGCCTGCCGGAACTGCTTGTGTCGCGCGCTCACCGTCACGGCGCTGGGACCGCGGGCGCGACAGACGCCACGACTGCCACGTTCGACTGCCACCGCACCTGACCGGATGGCATGTTCTGCCGGTTCAGCGACGACGCGGACGGGTTCGTGAGCTCCACACCGCCGGGCGCGGTCGGCTCCTCCGCGATGCGGTGGACCACCCCGATGGCCTTCATCAGCAGCTGCCACAGCCGGTGTGAGCCGACCGTCGCCTCGAACGGGCCCGTCACCTCGAGCAGCACATCGGCGTCCACCGACGCGCGACGTTCCCCGATGGCGATACTGCCGCCGGGGGAGACTGTCAGGTGCGGCCAGGGGCCCTCGATCTTGCCGGTGATGTGCTCGATGCCGCCGAACTCGGCTACGAGCTCGGCGTCACCTCGCAGGGCAGCCAGAACCGCGCCGACGGCATCCGCGTCGGCCAGGTCCACGAGGATCAGCCCTTGATGATGCCCGCGCCGCACTGCTGCACGTAGGCAGCGGTGTGCGCCGGCACGGCGAACTCGTCGCCGGGGGAGAGGGGAGTGGGGTTGCCGATCTTGCCCGCCTCGAGGGGGTGGGCGACGACGATGACGACCATGCCCTCGGGGACAGTGGACTTCGCCGCGGCCGGTGTGGCAGCCTTGTCCTCGACCTGCGGGGCCAGGGACTTGTTCTCGATTTCGGTGTTCTTCGCGCTCATGGGGGAGACGATGACAACCGGACTTGGTTTGTGTCGCGCGGTTAGCGTGCCGCGGCCGCCACACGCCTCATCTTCCCGAGGACACCCATCGACCGCACCATGCGCCGCATGAACCACGCGCCGTCGGCGTAGATGCCGTCGGCGTAGATTTCGCCGTACTCGGCCTCGATGATCCGCGGCCCCTTGGCCTTGATCGACGCCTTCACCTTCGTGCCGATCACCACGGCCCGTTCGGCTTTGATGCGCTTGGCGATGCCCAGCGGGTCGATCATGAGGGTGCAGCGGCAGTTCACGACCTGCACGAAGTGCCCCATCGACCGGTCCCGCGGGTGGCGCATGTAGGACGAGTAGCCGGGCGCGAGCTCAGCCTCCGGGCCGTCCCACCCGGACCCATCGCCGCGGCGAATCTTCACCGGCAGGGCGCCGGGGTGCTCCACGTCCCACATGAACGCGGTCAGCACGAACCGCAGATTGTCCGGCAGCGCCTCACCGTGGACCTCCCGGTGCGGGATACGCACCGCGTCATCCTCTTTGGTGATCCACGTCTTTTCCGGCGGCGCGAGCTTGCGGGCGATGCCGGCGCCCTCCTCGGCCACGTCAGCGATGTTGGAGGCGATCAGCCCGGCGACGATACGGTCCAGGTCCGGGTTGACCCACTTCACTCGCGCCTTCCCCGCCTTGGCCATTACCGAGTCAGAGGCGGGTCGAGGTCGCCTGTGGCGTGGATGAAGTCAATGTCGTCGTAGCCCGGCAACTGCTCAAGCTTCGGGTCGGGGCGCAGGACGAACACGCGACCGTCGGCCGCGGTCACCCGGTCACCGGCAGCCACCGGCCACAGCCGCGGGTCCAGCCGCAGATTCCACGGCCCGTCCGCTGGGCCTTCCGGTTGGCTCACAGCACCCGGGTAGGGGCCGCGCACCGTCGGGGCAGCGTCCGGGTCCACGATGGGGTCGCCGTGCGCGTCACGCGCATACGGGTGGGCGTGCGCCGAGACCGACAGTTCGGTGTTCGCCAGGATGACAGCCACGGGTCACCACCGCTCCGCGTAGGGCCAGATACCCACGTTGGGGCGGTTGTTCTTGTAGATGACGGGCCGGTGGTAGCGGCGCTTGAGCTGCTCGAGCGACGGGATCGACCCGACCGCGCCAGGCTGAGGCGCAGCGAACGACACCGACTGCCCTCCGGCGCCCATCGAGGTCGGGACCCGCTTGCCCAGGCCAGAGTCGGGGTCGTTGCGGAGGGACTCGACGGCGTGAGCTATCACGAACCGCACGATGGGGGACTCGGTTCTTCCGTCCAGGCCGACAGAGAAGGTCACCGTGTAGGTGCCGCCGGTGGTGGCGGTGGCGTCGAGAACGCGGTAGTCGTCCTCGAAGGTGTGGCCGTGGTTCCGCCATGTGCGCCAGTCGTCCAGGTCCTCACCGAGCGGGTGCAGGTCCTCCACGATGACGGTCTCCGGGAACAGTGACCGGTTGAGCACGAGCTCGAGGTCCGCCTGTGCGTCCACGATCGCGTCCCGTGCACGGTCGAGCTGGTCCTCCGTGGGCTCGGCGATCCCGAGCCGGCGGCAGATAGCCTCCGGCTCGACCACGGTGGGCTGGAAGTCGCTCACGGTGTTCCTTTCTCGAGAGTGCGCGGGTCGGCGGCGGCGACCATCCTCACGTGGACTGTCGCCGCCGCCTCATGGGTGCCGATGAGCGGCAGGGCGAATCAGGACTGCTGGGCGCGGACTGCGGCGATGAACCGCTCCGCGCGCTCGGGCTCGACCTCCTGGCCGTGGGCGAGGACGAGGCGCACCATCGGCGCGTAACCCTCACCCATCGGCTTGGACTCCGCGATCCGGTAGCGGGACCTGAGCGCGGTGCCGACCTCGGTGACCTTCTCGAACAGGTCCTCCGGGTCCAGGTCGCCGCCGGTGACGGCGTTGACCAGGCGGGACTGCTCGGTGATGAGAGCCGAGCCGAGAGCGCCGGGGTCGAGCAGGGCGATCCCGGGACGAGCTGCGGGCTCCTCGACGGGAGCGGGCGCCTCGATCGGCGCGCTGGCCGGAACCGCCTGCGCCTCCTCGTCGGGAGCCTCGACGGCCTCAACGGCCTCGACCTCGGCGGGGGCCTCGACACTCTTGGCGCGCGGCTTGCTGGTCTTGCTGGTCTTGCTGGTGGTCACAGGTCCTCCAAGGAGAGCGAAAGCGGTGAGCGTTCTACGGCGCGTGGGGTCACGGCTGGGAAACACCCTGCACAACGGTGCGCGTTTGTGTCGCGGCGTACAGGCGATCCACGGCCGCGTACAGGTCCTCGAGCGACCCGTCGTTGGCGATCGTCTCGTCCGCGACGATGGCTGCCATCGCCGTCTCGGTGGCGTGCGCGCCCTCCGGGGCCTCATGGCCGGGGCGGGTGACCCGCCAGATGAACCCGCCGCGGTCGCGGATCGCGTCGGCCTCGTTGGGGTAGCGCACGTCGGAGATGACGGCCAGCTGCGGCAGCGACCCGAGGGTGGCGTTGATCCACACATCGTCCCCGAGCACCACCCGGCCGGCGTCGGTGCCGCCACGCTGTAGCAGTGCCCGAGCCTCGGGGAAGTCGTCCTTGACGGCTTCCCACCCGTAGGCGTCCACCACGGCCCGCAGCCGCACGGTGGGCTGCCCGGCGGTGATGTTCGGCAGGAGCGGGTTCAGGGCGTACATGAAGTCCCTGATCTTGTCCGCGAACGACACCCGCTCGAACCCGTGACCGGCGATGAGGTGAGCGGCCACGGTGTCCTTGCCGGAGCGCATGACGCCGGTGATGCCGATGAGGATGGACGCGTGGCAGAGGCACTCACAGGTGTACTCGAGGTTCTCGGCGCACTCCCACTCCACGCAGCCACAGTCGCGGGTGTCGCCGGCGCAGATGGCGCAGCCGGTGTCCAGGTCACTCACTGTCGTCTCCGCTCTCGCCGCGGCGGCAGCACCCCTCGTCGTTGCAGGGCCCGACGCCGCACATCTCGCAGCTGTCGTCCTCGCAGCGGTCGGCGTTGCCGTAGTAGTCCTGGTCGCTGAGCGGCTCCACCCGGGCGATGATCGCCTCGCTGACCTGCTCGGCCACGGACTCGGGGGACTCCGGGGCTGGAACGATGACCTGTGTGACGTTCACAGCGGCGTCGGTGCGGTTCCCCCGCTCCGCGGGGTTGCAGCACGGGCCGTCGTCGCAGACCGGCTCGTCGGCGTACTCCTCGTCGTCGTCGGGTTCGTCCTCCCACGGGTCGTCGCAGCATGGGCAGTCCTCGTCGTCGCCCAGGTTGGACGCGTCCGCGTAGAACTGCTCGTTCTCGGCGGCTATCTCGGAGTCGATCAGTGACCGGACGTGCTGAATGTCTGCGGCGCACGCCGCGACGGTCTTGGCCAGCTCGTTGACCGCGCCGAACAGTGCCGGCATCCACTGCTGAGCAGCCTGCTGGTTCTCGGCCTGTGCCTGCGCCACCTCCCGGCGCGCTTCACGGTTCTCACGGATGAGGACCTTGACCATCTGCTCGAGAGTGAGCTCGGTCAGGTCCAGGGTTGCGGTGGTGTCGCTCATGGCGCCTTCCAGGTGGGGTGGTGGGGCTTGTGCGGCCTCATCACGACACACCGGCGCCGGTAGCGTCTCGTCGTCACACGACGGCCAGGTCGGACCACCCTCGGCCACCCTCAGCCAGCGGCCCGCCGGCCTGCTCGTGCTCCCCGACGAGCATGGTCAACGTCCCCGGCGTGGCCCACATGCCCGTCGCGTCCGAGAACCACTTACTGCCGGCGTCCAGAGCCGGATGCTGGATGCGGTAGTGGGAACCGAAGTCGCGCACGTCCAGGTGGTGCCGGTGCGCCGTCATCCACAGCCGCGGCTCCGTCCCCGTCTCACGCAGGAGCCGGATGGACTGGCTCTTGATCCAGTCGAGCTCCTTCGCGGACCCCGGCATCTTGTGGCCGTGGGTGAGAGCGACCGGCACACCCGACATGGTGGTGAGCATGGTCATCTCGTCGTGGGGGATGGTGAACTCGAGGTGCCCGAACCCGGGCCGGCCCTCGAGGACCGCACGGATCGTGTCGGCCAGGTAGCCGCCCACGTTGTCGGAATCGTCGGTGATCGCCTTCCCGCCGCGGCGGGTCCACTCACCGTGGTTGCAGATCACGGACCCGAACTCGAGACTGTCGGTGAGCGGCGCAAGGGCCCGCAGGCCCGTCAACCAGAGGCTCAGTGCCAGGTTGAGCTGCTGACGCTGGTTGGCCTGCACGGTCGCCGTCTGCGCCGCGTAGTGGCCCTCGCAGCCCTCCACCGGGTCTCCCATGTTCCACACCGAGATGCGGGTGATGTTGCGGCCCATGCGCCGCAGCTCGGCCAGGCGAGCCACTGTCGCCTCGAATGAGGCCAGCACTCGCGCTGTGGTGCCTGCCAGGCCGTCCGCCTCGCCCTTCCCGAGCTGCCAGTCGGCCCACCCGACATAGAACGTGCACGGGGCCCCACCGGACGCCTTCGCGGCCTTGGGGCGGCTCGGACGCCACCGGGACACCATCTTGGTGATCTGCGCCAGGTCCTCATCCGGCAGCCGGCCCTGGATGCGGCGGAAGCGGGCCTTGTAGGAGTGCAGCCACACCACGTCACGGTCACCGGACTCGGTGCGCTTGGACTGCTGCCACCGGGACATGCGAACCGTGTCATCGACAATCTCGAACTCGGCCGGGTCCAGACCGAAGTGCCGCAGCACCCCGTCCCAATCAGTGACGGACACGATCGGCGCTTCGACCGCGCCGGTGGACACGTCGGCATACTCGCTGGTGACCTGCACCTGCCACGCGGCCGCGGCGCGATCCGGGCTGGTGGTGCCGGCATCGTCACGGTCACGCCCGCCGGTGCGGTCAGCGGCGATACGAGAGAGGCGGTCCCCCAGGGACTCGATGCTCACGGGGTGCACCTGCATCCCCGGGAGGTCCCGCGTTTGCGGTGCCGGGCAACCATCTGGTGACTGATCCGCTTCCCGAGCTCGTCGGTGAGCAGCTCAGCCACGGTCGCCGCCGAGGTGCTCAGGTCGTTGATGAGCCCTTCCAGCAACTCACCAACCTTCGCGTCGGCTGCGGTCACGTCACGCATGACGGCCCCGACGGTGCACGCCGGCCCGGGGTGTCGGGCCGATGTGCGGGCTGCTTCGATTCGGGCTGCGAGGGAGGCTACGTCCACGGTGGCTGCGGTCACATGGATGAAGATGCCTCCACGTTGTTCCTTATGTCGCGCAGTGAGTTCCCGGGGACGCCAAGAGGGCGGCGCACCGATTCATGGTGCACCGCCCTCTGGCGTGTGATGCTGAGCTACTACTCAGCCCCGGATCACGGGGTTCCCGGAGCAGTCCAGGTCCCGATCACGAAGGACTCGGGACGGGGCACCTCGAGCGCCAGACGCTCGCTCGCCAGGAACGTGCAGGCACCGTCGGTGAAGTTGGTCCCGTGCTCGGTGCTGACCTTGACCGAGACGCTCTCACGATCATGGAGCGACGCTCCGAGGCCGAACGCGCCGAGCAGGAAGTTGGTGTTCGTCATGGCCGTGGTCTCCACGACGTTGACGCGCCAAATCCGCTTCTCGGCACCGACCGCGACGGAGACCGCGACACGGAACGCGCCGTTGTCGTCCTCCTCGACCTCGATGTTCTCAAACATCTCGGGCGAGACGACGAGGCCAGTGGGGTCGTACTCCGCGAGGAGCGCCTTGGTGATCGCCCGGCGAATCTGGACGCTGTGCTTGTCCGTGGCCAGGCCGGTGTAGAGCTGGACGCCGGGGGTGTTGAACAGGCCGGTGATCTTCTCGCCGCCGCCGGCGCTGTGCAGCAGGTCGTAGTCCTCGGCGTACTTGACGCCCTCGACCATCCGGGTGTTGATGAAGGTCTTGAGGCGACCCTCATCGGACAAGATGTTCTGGTGCGCGGACAGCTGGTGCTTGATCTCAGCGACCGGATAGAGCACGGTCGTGAGGTTGAGCTGCGAGACCGGCGCGCGACCGAACACGTCGGTCGGGCCACCCGTCGCCGCGCTGGTGCCGTCAGCGGCGTACCGCTGCGCGACCTGGGCCGCGTTGTTGACCCACCCCGTTTCCCGGATGCCGTACAGGACGGCAGCCTTGGTCGTGGACTTCGGGAACAGGTCCCGAATGTGCCACTTGCGGCGGGCCTGCTCCGCGATGCCGAGGTGCTGGGCCGAGCCGAGGCTCTGGACCGTGGCGGTGCCGGCGGCGAAGTTGTAGATGGACTTGCCCTCGATGCCGACCGTGATGTGCGGGCGGTCACCGAAGCCGGCCTCGCGGGCCGCGGCGAATGCCTCGGACTCCACGAACATGTCACCGAGGGACTTGCCCTCGAGTGCGGCGTAGGTGGAACCGGCGTCGCTGCCGGCCTCCGAGACCTGGGCGGGGGCGAGACCGAACTCACGAAGCTGGGTGGCCTCGTTGATGGTCTCGATGGCGGACTTGACCTCCTTGGCCGCGTCAACGGCCTTGCGGTAGTCCTTGAACTGGTCCGTGGCGATCGAGAAGCGACCCTTCTCGTCGGTCTTGAACGTGGAGGCGATGCGCTCGACCTCTGCGTTCTTGGCCTCGAGGTCGGTCTGCATCGCCTGGAGAAGTGCGGTGCTCATGATGAGTCTTGGTTCCTTTCCGGTTCTTGCTGGCGGTTGTTGCCGATGGGGGGTCAGCCCGTCCGCCCGGCCAGCGCCGGGAAGGCACGTTCTAACGTGCGGTGAGGGAACCAGAGCGGAAGTATTAGTGTCGCGCCGTGAATCTGGCGGGCGCGAAAAGGCCCGGCACGAGAGGGTTTTCGTGCCGGGCCTTTCTGCGTATCCGGGTCAGGAACGCAGTTCGTCCATCTCGGCCTGAACCTGCGCCGGGTCGAGGGTCACGGTGTCGTCGTCGGGGTTCACCGAGTTGCCGTACTCGTCGTCCTCGAACTCGTCGTCCTCGTCGTCGGTGAGGCCGTCGGTGAGCCCGTCAGAGACGCCGCCGATGATGCCGGCACCGACCTTCACCTCGGCCCACTCCTCGTCCTCGTCGTAGTCGTCGTCCTCGCCGGGGTCGTAGTCGTACTCGCTCTCGTCGTCGTCCTCGTCATCCGCGGGGGCGTCGAGCGCGCCGGACAGGTCCAGGCCCTTGACTGCGAGAGCGTCGATGAGCCGCAGCACGGACTCCGGCACCTCGGCGTGGTTCTTGACCTCGAACCCTTCGGGCAGCGCCTCGATGCGGCGCATGGCGGACTCCACCAGGGACGTGAGCGGATCGACGTAGCGGACCTGCTCGACCTCGGCCTCGGTCGGGGCGGGGCCCGCGTCTCCGACGACCACCACGTCGAGGGAGACCTCGGAGGGCTTGCCGAGGGCGACCGACCCGTCCGGGGTCATCTGGTAGTCGATCCGGTACGTCTTGCTGTCCCCGTCGCCCCACTTGGAGTAGATGACGTGGGTGGGCATGGTCGCCTCGATGCACACGCCGCTATCGACCGTCACGGCGCCCTTCTTGGGCTTGCGGCACACGAGCTCCCGGATCGCGTCCTCGAGCTGCTCACGCAGGTCCTCGAAGGACCCCTTCATGCGCTTCATCATCTTGGTCTCTGTTCCTTCCTGGATGGGGGACGCCGCAGTTGCCGCGGCCAGTAGGAGTCGTGCGTCCTTGCCCTCCATCGGGGAAGGCTGGTTGGGGGTGGTGAATGGGATGGGGTAGCGGTCGTCACCGACCACGAGGTATGCGGTGTCGAAGGTGACGGGGGTGGGGTCAACCGGGTCGAGCCCGGGCAGGTCGTAGCCGAGGGTCAGGTGCGGGGTGAACCCGTGTTCGCTGACCTGCGGGGTGCCGGCCGCGTCCAGTGCGCCGACGACCGATCCACGCAGCTCGGCCAGGCCGGGCACGTCCACGGGCACCCACACCGGGGTGCCGTCGCCCTTGTCGGGGAAGATGCCGATGCCGCCGACCTCGCCGGACAGGGGAGGGGTGCCGGCGATCGCGGACTGCACCTGCGCAGCCAGCCCGGCCGGGTCCTCCACGGCGGCGCGGTCACCGAGGAACGCGAGGGTCACGTGCAGCTCGCCGGCGGGGGAGCCGCCCTCGACAGCCAGATGCTCCGCGACCTCCGCGGACGGGTAGAGCGCCACCATCGCGCCGGAGCCGATCATCGACTCTGCGGCCTTGCCCTCCATGACGAGAGCGGCGGCGGGGGTCTTGGATTCCAGGGCGAGGGGGATCGTGGAGTCCTTGGTCTCCATGCCGCCGGCGTTGAGCGCGTCCTTGACCTCGAGAGCCAGAGCCATGTTGTGCGCGCCGTGCAGCACCAACGAAATCTCGAACAGTTCCAGGCCGTAGATGAGGCGCACACCGTCGGCGCGCTTGGATGCCATACCGTCGATGACGCGGTAACCGATCGAGAAGGGGCACTCCCCGTTCTTCGACCACTCCTGCGCGTGCGTGAACATCTCCCGGCCGCGGGCGGTTCCCATGTGGAACTGCATGGTGGCGATGAGCGCACCGGCCTCCCGGGGCCAGGCGCGGCCGTCGGGCAGCTTCTTCGGGAGTCGCTTGTCCCCGGGGCGGTACTCCGCGATGTGCAGGACCCGCCCAATCGGGTCCTTCCATTCATGCATCCAGCACACCTTGGCTCTACGCTTCTTCAAGGTGTCGGTGAATGCCCCAGGAACGATGATGTCGTTGACGGAATCCTGGTGATTTGTCACAGCGACGATGGCCGTGACGATCCCCTCGGGGGCGAGGACAGGCTTGCGGAACGCCGCACCGGGGGTGCGGACGCGGGCGCGGGTAGCAGTAGCCACCGGGGGTCCTCCACTAACGCTGATGACAGGTCAGCGGGGACGATGCCTCCCGGGGGGTGCTTGTGTCGCCTCCTACAGCCCGTATCCGCGCAGCACGGAGTCAGCGCGGGTCCACCCGAGAACCCAATAGCGGGCCTTCACCCGCTCGTTCCAGTCGCCTGCCGGGCTGTACGGGCAGTCAGTCACCGGCTTACCTTCGCGGCGTGCCAGAGCGCCGGCGGTGCGGGCCCGAAACGCGCCCACGCGGCCGATCCTGCCCGCGACGCTCACAGCGGCCGCACCCTCAGCGCGAGCATCTTGCCCTCACCCTTCTTCTTCATGCGGGTGAAGAAGTCGGACTCGTCAGCCTTGAGCTCGTCGGTGCCCTGGTCGGCGTCCTCGTCGGTGGTCTCGTCGTCGTCCTCGGGCTCGGCGTCCTCGTCCTCGTCGGTGAGGTCATCGAACAGGTCGTCATCGAGGTCGCCCGGGTCGCGCACGAGCTCATCGTCGTCGTCCTCGTCGCCGCCGAGCTCGTCGGGCTCCGGGTCGTCCAGTGGATCGAGGTCCTCGTCGTCGGAGAGCTCCGGCTCGTCCTCCGTGGCGTCGTCCACGCTGCTGGTGTGTCCCTCGTCGTCCTCGAAGTCGAAGTCATCGCCCTCGTCGTCCTCGTCGGGAGGAACGTCGCCCTCGGCAGGTTCGGACTCCGGCGCCTGCGCGTCACCCACACCCGGGACGCGGTTCATGCCGGCGCCGTCCACGTCCGCGGCCCACGCCTCAGCGTCGGTGTAGCGGTACACGCGGTCGTCGCGGGAGTCGCGCACCCACCCGACGAGAGAGCCGTCGTCGCGGCGCTCAAGCCACGCCTCCGACCCGTCGGAGCCGGTCAGGGCCCCGAACGAGTCGAGCGGGTCAGGCTCGTCGCCCTCGGCGTACTCGTCGCCCGCCCACTCCCGGGTGTTCGGGTCAACCTCGTCCACCTCCGGCGCCTCCTGCTCCTCGTCCTCGACGGGGACGGCAGGGTCGGGCCAGTCGGCCTTCACTTCGAGTCGGTACTTAGTGCTCACGTTGCGGGACCTTGCCTTCCTGATTGCTCTTGTGTCGCGCTCTCACTCATCACGACCCCTCGAGCTCGTCAAAGAACCAGTCAGCGGCTTCCACCCCGGCCAGCTCCTCGAGACCGGCCGCTGCGGGGAACCACGCGACCTTGGATCGGATGGCGCGGGCCACGGCCGCGGACTTCTCCTTCGCCAGCCGCCGGTTCTTCTCGCTGAGCACGGCCGAGGCAGCCTCCTTGGCCTTGGTCCGGTTGTCCGCGCTGAACAGGCGGCGCAGCAGGTTCCAGAGCGCCTTGGCGACCTCGACGGCCAGCTGCGTCAGTGCAGCGATCAGCTTGGCCAGGTGCCCAGGCTTAGACTTGCGGCGCCTGGCGATCTTGCGAGCCGCGGCGACCCGACGCTTCTGGCTGAGCTTGACCATGCGCGCCACGAACTCGTCCAGGTCCGCAGCGGACTTGAACTCGACAAGGCCCAGGTCGATGAGGTCCCGGATGGAGTCCTCGATTTCACGGTTGATCGCGGCGTCACGGCGAGCCTTGGCCGACTTCGGCGCACCAATCCGGCGGTAGGCGCGACGCTTCCCGTCACGACCCCACCCGGCCGGGCCGGCGATTCCACCGTCAGTGACCCGCAGGTTCGGCGCAGCCACGTCCTCCACGTCGTCGTTGTCCCAGCGCACCGTTACGTCCTTGCCGCGAGAGGCGAGGACAACGCCACTGCGCTGGCCGTCCACGTCCTGCACCATCGAGCGGGGGAACAGCGGCAGCCGCCGGTCTGCGTCGAGCGGGATCGCGTCAGGCATCTCCCCCTTGGCGACCATCCGCTTGTTCAACGCGGGCTGCTCACCGTCGAGGACAAGATCGGCGTAGTCCTCCGGGCGGGGAGCCATCGCCGCGAGACGATCGGACGGCACCCACACGGTCCTCTTGGGCGAGTTGCCGTTGATGTCATCGGAGAGGACGAAACCAACCACTTCAAACTTGCGGGTCTTGGTGTGGAAGGTCCCCAGCTGGGGGCTCTCCATGACGTAGCCGACGCCGGTGATCGGGCGCCCGTCGGGGGTGATTCCCTCGACACGCACGTAGTCACCCATCTGCAACGAGTCCACGGTGACCCAATCGGGCATCCGACCGCCGGTGGTCTCGAGCGCAATCGGCAGCGGCGACGCCCCAGCCGGCTTGCCCGCACCAGTGTCCGGGCGGGCCTCGCCGCCAGGAGCGCCGGCAGCCTCGGGACCACCACGGCCGGAGTCGGGAGCCGGACCGTCCCCAGGCCGGGCACCGGACCCGCCACGACGGCCACCCTGCGGAGCATCCTGTCCGTCGCGCGAGCCGCGTGAGCCGTCAGGAGCGTCCACGCCTGCGCTGTGACGACGCCACGGCAGGATCTTCGTGTCACCCTTGACGCCGGGGAGGACCTCCCCGCCATCGACCACCACGTCACCGTCCGGGGTGATGTGCGCCAGGGTGAGCGGCTGACCGTTGCCGTCGAGCTGGAACACCGTGCCCGGCGTCAGGGACTCGACCGGCACCCAGCGGCCACCGGCGGGCACCACGGCGGAGCCCTCAGTGACCCGCAGCGGAGCGCCCGGGGCGACCAGAACACGGTCGCCCTCGACGGTCTCGAACAGGGCACGCACGTGCGGCCCGTCGCCGCCGGTCACACCGACCGCGCGGCCGATGAACGGCTTGCCGTCCTCATCCACGCCGGACACCCACGGCCGCTCCGCGCCGCCCACAGGGGTGTGCAGCGCCTTCATCACGTCCGCGAGGGAGGTCCCGCCGGTCGGCAGCGTGAACTCCGCGCCGGCCTCGGCGTAGTCCACGTCGGACGCAGCTGGGGCGTCCGGGGTGGCCGCAGTCGGGGTCACGTCCAGCGGGGTCGCCGCCGCGGCTCCGCCGGCGGGTCGCGCCGCGCCGGCAGGGGCGATCACGCCACCGGCAGGAGCAGAACCGCCATCGGTGGACGGGCCGCGGCCACCGACGCCCACAGGCTCCGGGGTGCGGTCCCTGTCGCCGCCTCGAGTGTCGCCCAAGGAGGGCATCCTCGAGACGGAAGCGCCACGCGGCGCCGGCACAGTGAACATGCCGTCACCATCAGCGGCGTCGTCGGTGAGGGTCAGGTCGATCCCACCGTCACCGTTATCCGCGGCGGCGAGCACGTTCCAGCCTTCGCCGTCGGCGCCGAACCGAACCCGGTCACCGGGGCGCACGTCCTCGACAGGGGAGTCCTGCCACTTGGCCGCGTCACCGTCAGGCATGGAACCGTCGCCTGCACCACGGGCACCATTGGCACCATTGGCACCAGGAGTGCTGTCGGATGCCGGCGCGTCCGCGCCATCCCGGCCCCGGGCCGGGCGCGGGGTGCGCTGTGAGTGCACCATCCCCAGCCGAACCGGCAGCCCGTCCATCTCGGAGAGCTCCGCGCGGTCCTTCTCGAACAGCACCAGGCTGTCGGCGTCGCTGAGCATGTCCGCCATGTCCCCGGCGGGCACGTTCTGGCCCCGCAGGAGACGCCCGGCGAGGTCCTCACCGACTGCGGCCTCGAGGTCGTCGGAGTCGAACACGACACGGCCGTCGTCGTCGCCGTGGGTCGGGCCCCCGAAGTCGGCCAGGTAGCGGTCGAACAGGTCGCTGTTGCGGCGCAGCAGGTCGGCGTCGGCCTCATCACGGGTCATCCCGTTCACCAGGCCGGAGCCGGGCTCCCCACGCTGGGGGAGGTCCTCGAGAGCCAGGTGACCCTCCATGTCCGGCTCGGGGTCGCCGTAGTGCTCGTCCATGACAGCGAACTCGTCGGCGCGCTCCTCACTGGTGAGGTCCTTGCCGTCACGGTCGGCCGTGGGCGAGTCGGCGCGTGCCCTGTCGTCCACGTCCGGGTCGTTGCGGTCGTGGTCGGCCAGCTGCCGCTCCACGTCCTTGGCGTTCCCGGGCATCTTGTCCCGACCGTCCCGGCCACCACGGCGACCGCCGCGGCCGTCCTTGTCGCCGGGCAGTGGGGCGCCGACCAACGGCGGGTCGAGGTCCGGGAGGCCCGGCCCGTCGATCCCGTCCAGTCCGTTTGGGCCGTTGGGTCGGTTCTTGTTCCGGCGGCGCCGGCGACGCTCCTTGCTGCGGCGGCGACGGCGACGATCGCGCTTGTCCTTCTTCCGGCGCTTCTTCTCCTCGTCGTCCTCGTCGTCGTCCTCGAGCTCGTCGTCGTCCTCGTCGCGTGGCAGCACGACAGGCGGCGGCGCGTCGGCTCCGTCCCGGTCACGATCCCGGTCACGGTCGTCGGGCAGGTCGCGGTCCTTGTCCCGGTCGGTGTCCTCGCGGGCATCCCTCTCGTTGTCGCGGCCCTTGTCCGCCTCGGCGTCCTTGTCGGTGTCCCGGTCGCCGGGCGTGCCAGAGTCCCGGTCCCGGTCGCGGTCGCGGTCGCGGTCGCCGCCGCCATCGACCACATCAGGGACATTCGGGGCGTCGATGTTGTCGCCTTCGCGCCGATCCCTGTCATTGTCGAGGTCGCGGTCCTTGTCCCGCTTGTGCACGTTGACGGGGGTGTTCGGGCGCAGGTGAACCCACTCCCGAACCTTCTTCCCGCCACGCTCGTGCTCGACCTCGACCGTGGTGTTGAATCCGCGCTTGAACGGGCCGGACACCACCTTCGCCCGCTTGCGGGCCTTCTTTCCGCCCGGGGTGGTGGGCAGGTTGAAGTCAGCCTCGTCCCCGACGCGCAGATCGCCGGGCATGACGGGGCCAGAGTCCAGGTCCTTGGTGTCCGGCATGTCCCGGTCGATGCCGCGTGGCGCGTCCGGGTCGCTGGTCTCCTGGGTGCGTCGAGCGAAGTGCTCGACGGGCACGCGCAGGAACCGGCGCTTACCGTCTGCGTCGAGACCGGAGATGAGCCAGTGGTTCGCCTGCTCCTCCACGGCGTCCACGGTGATTTCACCGTGGGTGTCGTCGCCGTCGCCGTCGGTGAACTTGCCGTGCACCTTGTCCCCGACCTTGAGCTCATCGCCGTGGATACGCGGCGCGGACTCGGGGGAGTGCCGTTCCTTCTCCGCGGGCACGTCATCCGGGCGGGGCCGGTCGGGGTCCTCGTCGCGCAGCAGCTTCTCCGTCGCAACCTCCGTGGCGCGGTCGTCGTCGCCCAGGTCGCCGGCGCGCACAATCTCCGCGTCCAGGTCACTGTCGCGCAGATCGCTCGGCTCGTAGGTGTCCGGCAGGTCACGGTCGTCGGCGTCGTCAGCGTCGCCCAGGCCGGAGCCGCCGCGGCGCTTGTCCTTCATCCACTCGGACCGCTTGATGAACCCGGGGATGGAGTAGTGACGGAAACCTTCCTTCCGCATCTCGGCGGTGTTCTTGCCCCACAGGGTGAGCAGCGTTTCTTCCGGCAGGTACTTCGCCAGGACGGACGCGGGCGCGCCGTTGCCGTCCATGAGGCTCATGTGCCACTTCGGCGGCAGCCCGTCGATGAGGTCCTCACCGTCGATCCCGGCCTCATCGAACGTGCGCGAGTCACGGCCGTGCCGCTCAAGGATGCCGAGGTTGTGGGTGTAGAGCTCGGTCTCCCACTTCTTCCGCAGGTCGGCCTGGGTCAGCGTCTTGTCGCGCCAGTCCTGGTTGTCCTCGTCGCGGCGACGCATCTCGGCCGAGGCCAGGTCGTAGTCACGGATGCGGCCGTCATCGAGAGCCTTCGCCCGCTCCACGGCCAGGTCACCGTCGCTGAGCATCCGGTAGCGGTCCTCGGTGGACACCTCCGGGGTCAGGTCGGTCTTGGCTTCCCTCGCGGCCTTCTCGGCAGCCTCGTAGGCTTCCTCGAGCATCGAGTAGCGGGTGAAGTCCTGCTCATGCGCAGGCAGCCCCATCTGCTTCGTCATCTCGTCGATCGCGGCCTGCTCGAGCTGCTCGACAGTCATGCCGGCCAGGTCGAGTTCGGCGTCGAACTTCTCCGCAGGGGTGGAGTCCGGGGTCACGTCGGCTGCCGGCACGTCCGGGGTCGGGCGCGGTGCGTCCAGGTTCGGGGTGTCGATGCCGAGGTCGGCCAGTTCGGCGCGAACCTCAGACGGGTCCACGGTCACCGCATCCGGCGCGTTCGGGGAGCGCGGGGGAGAACCCGGCTTCCCGCCGTCGGGGTCGGTGTAGTCCATGACCCACTCGAGAGAGCCCAGGTCGAGCTCCTTCTCCGCGCGGGTCACGGCCACGTAGAACAGTCGCAGCTCCTCCGGGTCCGGCATGGTCACGTTGCCGTCGTCGTCCACCTCCGGGCCGCGGAAGTCGTCACCGATCCGCACCCGGTCCCACTCAAGACCCTTGGCCTTGTGAGCGGTGGAGACGATCACGTCGGCGTCGTCCATGCTCTGCCCACCGAGCAGCTCACGAACCTGCGAGAGAGCACGGTCCTGGGCGGCGGTGTCGCCGTGCAGCGTCCACGTCTTGTCTCCGCCGGCCCAACGGAACCCGTACCTGCCGAGGGAGTCGCCGCCCTCGACCTTGTTGCCGACCATGTGGCCACCCGTGGCGAGACGCACAGCCTTGGCCAAGTCCCACGTCTTGCCTGACAGCTTGAGGTGGTTGTCGGAGCGGTCCATGACCACACCGTCGAACGGGTCGTTGTCCTCGATCAGCCTGGACACCAGATCGTCCATGCCGTCGATACCGAACTTCTTGACCAGGCGAGAGAACATGGCGAGCTTCACGTCGCCCTTCGCCGCGGCCTCCTCAACCTCAGCCCACGTCAGGAACGGCTCAAGGTCCTGGTGCATGGTCGTCGGGGCCGGGCCCTCGCCGCGCAGGTAGCGGGCCGACTCGATGAACCGGTCCAGGTCACCCTTGGTGCCCTTCGGTGCGCCGACGGTGCGGCCACGGCCGGTCTCGTCCGCGATCGCCTGCAACATGCCGCCGTTGGAGCGCACGAGGATCGCGTCGGCGTCGTCCATGTCGCGCACGATCCGCGAGGACGGGCCTCCGCCCACCACCCGGTCCTTGGAGCCGAGCAGTTGCAGGAACCGGTTGCCCATGTCCGCAACCTCGGGACCGAACCGCCACGACTTCGTGAGCGGCAGCCGCTCGTCACCGTCGGCCTTGCTCAGATAGTCGGTGGCGCCGGTGAACCCGTAGATCGCCTGGTCGGCGTCACCGACTATGACCTTCTGAATCTTCTGGTCCGCGATGACCTTCGCCAGCACCGGCGGGGTGTCCTGCGCTTCATCGAGGAACAGGATCGTCGCCGCCCGACGGTTGCCGTTGCCCGGCTTGGACAGGTCAGGCTTCGTCAGCGCCCACATCTTGCGGAAGTGGTCGAACGTGGGCTTGATCTTCCCGTCCTTGCTGGACAGGTCCTTCCACGCGGCCTCCGCAGCGGACACCAGTTCCTTCATCTCGTCGGGGGAGAGCTCCTCCACTGCGCGCCGCGGGAAGTGCTGCGCGCCGATCTTGTCGTCAGCGGAGCGCGCGTAGGCACCCACCGCGGACATCACGAACTGCGCGTCCTGAGAGCGGGGCATCCCGTCACGGTCGAGCAGGCCCAGGTGGCGGGCGATCGCCTCCGGGCGGGACAGCATCCCCCGGCGGTCCATCTTCGCCGTCAGGTCCTTACCGACGAACGCCCACCCGAGCGAGTGCCCGGTGCGGGACTCCACATTGCCCGGCATCCGGCCCTCGGCCTCGGTCTGCACGGTCTTGTTGAACGCGACGTACAGAATCCGGGCCTTGGGGTCCATCTGCTCGAGCCGGCGGGCGATGCCCTCAAGGGTGGAGGTCTTGCCGGCGCCGGCCTTGGCCTCCACGATGGTGTCCTTGCCGTCGAGGACAGCCTCGTACACGTCGGCCTGCTGCTCGGTCGGGTCGTACTTCTCACCCGTGATCGCCTTGCGGGCCCACTCGAACTTCCCGCGCCAGCCCTTCGGCTCCTGCTCGGGCTCGTCCGGGGTCTCCGGCGCCGGCGGCGTCGAGTCTCCACCGCCACCGTCGCCAGGGGCGTCCGCGTTCGGGGTGCTGTCGTCGTCGCGCGACTCCCGGATTTCGGACTCGCGCCGCTCGGCCAGCTTCTGCACAGGAGAGAGCGGGTTCGAGTGCAGCATGTCCCACGCGTCGGGGGTTTCGCCGTCGAGGTAGGAGTGCCACCCGCGCTGCCCCTTG
>Ga0123332_1000988_pt1 | contig 28661 bp, 26 predicted proteins | sample BioC12SIPDNA_4_FD_89958 | JGI IMG/M metagenome (GOLD analysis project Ga0123332, IMG submission 89958) | Anaerobic biogas reactor microbial communites from Washington, USA - Biogas_R2_A C12 SIP DNA | ecosystem: Engineered > Bioreactor > Anaerobic > Unclassified | place: Washington, USA... | reverse complement strand
GTGCCGGACATCATGACCGGCACCCGGCGGCCCAGCTCCGCCCCCACGGTGTCGACGGCGCGCAGCGCCGCCTTGGCGTTGAGGGTGTCGAAGACCGTCTCGATGAGGATCAGGTCGGCCCCGCCGGCCAGCAGACCCCGGGTCTGCTCGGCATACGCGTCGTGCAGCTCCTCGTAGGTGACGGCCCGGAACTCCGGGCGCTCCACATCAGGGGACAGGGAGGCGGTGCGGTTGGTCGGGCCGAGCGACCCGGCGACCCACCGGGGGCGGCCGTCCTGGGCGGTGAGCTCGTCGGCGACCTCCCGGGCCAGCGCGGCCCCGGCCCGGTTGAGCTCGGGCACCAGCGCCTGCGTCCCGTAATCCGCCTGCGCGATCGAGGTCGCGGTGAACGTGTTGGTGGTGGTGATGTCGGCGCCGGCCGCGAAGTACTGCCGGTGCACGTCCCGCACGACATCGGGGCGGGTCACCTGCAGCAGGTCGAAGTTGCCGCGGTAGCTGCGGGCCGGGTCCGCGCCCTCGAACCGGAAGTCGTCCTCGGAGAGGTCGACCTGCTGGAGCATGGAGCCCCAGGCGCCGTCCAGGACCAGGATGCGCTCGCGGGCCAGGGTGCGGAGATCCGCGCTGTTCATCGTCTACCTCTCGTGCCACGGCTGTGGACTTTCCGGCCTCGTGGCCGTGCCTGGGGACGGCACCGTCGAGGATAGTGGAGGAACCGAGCAACATTTCCCCGCGGTGCGAGCGTCATTGCGGTTGTGAGGGACAGGAGAGGTGGATGAGGCTCTTCGGCCGGTCGGCCGAGCGGCACGAGGTCGAGGCCTACGTCGAGGGCGCCATGCCCCGGCTCGTGGGTCTGGCCTACGCGATGACCGGTGCCCGGGAGGACGCCGAGGACCTCGTCCAGGACACCCTGGCGACCGTGGTCACCAAGTGGTCACGGATCTCCGGGGCGGAGAACATCGACGCCTACGTGCGGCGCACCATGGTCAACACACTGATCTCCAAGAAGCGGCGCAAGTGGACCACGGAGGTCGTCTCGCACGAGCTGGTCACCGCGGACACGGCACGACCCGAGGGCGCCGGGGTCGCGCACCGGGTCACCGAGCGCGACGCCGTGCTGGAGCTGCTCCGGCAGCTGCCGGACCGGCAGCGGGCGGTGATGGCGCTCCGCTACTACGAGGACCTCCCGGACGCGCAGATCGCGGCCGCCCTCGACTGCTCCGAACAGGCCGTGCGCAGCGCGGCCCACAACGCGATGAAGACGCTCCGCCGGCTGCTGCCGGCCCGGGAATGGCAGGAGGTCCGGTGATGGCATCACAGGACGGTGGCAGGGGCACGGAGAGCCTGCGGTCGGTGCTGCACGGTGCCGTGGACCGCGAACAGTTCGACTACGACGCCCTCGTGGCGGGGGTGCACCAGCGCGCGGGGCGGATCCGGCGCCGGCGGGCGGTCGCCACCGGCGTGGCGGTGGCCGTGCTCGGCCCCGCGGCAGCCGCCGGCGCGGCCCTGGTGCTGCCCGACATACTCCCCGGTGGTGACTCGACCACGATCGCCCCGGCCACGCGGCCGGACGAGGCGCCGACCACCGCGCCGGCCGACGACGACGCGGTCACCGCGGACCCCACCCCACCCTGGCAGGACGGCGCCCCGCCGCTGCCGGAGGGTGGCTTCGAGGTCAACGAGGACCTGCCGAACGCCTGGGAGATCCCGGACCCCCGGCCCACCGGGGTCGCCGCGCTGGACGACCTCGGCATGCCGCAGCTGGCCGCTGCCTATCCGCGGACGGTCCCGGTCATGAACCTCATGGTCTGCGACCCCGGCCGCACGGGCGGTGCGGAGCCCGAGGCGGGACTCTCCTTCGACTACTTCACCGACGACCCCGACGACCCGGTCATCAACCTCCAGGTCACCGGGTGGGAGGACAGCGGTGCCGCCCGCGACGGGCTGCTGGACGACGACTACCTCCTGTGCACCTGGTCGCCACGACCCGGAGAGCCGCAGCCGTGGCCGGGGCACGAGGGCGACGACGACCACCTGGTGTTCGCGCCCGAGGGCTCGGACCAGGTGGCGGCCGTCGTGCGTCAGGGCGACTACCTGGTGGCGGTCACCGTGCAGGACACCGGGGCCGCGGAGGACATCGAGCTGGCCCGGGAGATCGCCGGGAAGACCGCCGACAACCTGGAGGCGCTGGACCCCGTGCACGGGCCGGACCAGGGCTGAGGCGGCGACGATGCCCACGCTGTTCGACGAACGGGCCGAGGACGACCTCGCCCGGGACGTCCGCCGGGCGGTCGCCGCCGCCGAGTTCGACTACCCCGCCCTCGTGCGGGAGGTGCACCGGCGGGCCGACCGGATCCGGCGGCGCCGGGTGATCGTCACCGGCGCCGGCGTGCTGGTCCTGGCCCCCGCGGCGCTGGGCGGGGTCTTCCTGGTGCTGCCGAGCCTGCTGCCCAGCGGGATCCCGGCGGTGGACACCCGGTTGGCGCCGGTGCCCGCCCCGTCTGCGCCCGGGCCGGCCAGCCCGTCGGCGCCGGTGCCCGCCACCCCGGAACCCGGGGATCCGCCGTGGCAGGAGGGCGTCCCGCCGCAGGCGGCGTGGTGGGACGGTCCCGAGGAGGACCTGCCGAACGCCTGGGAGATCCCCGACGCCCGGCCCACCGGGATCGAGGGGCTGGACGCCCTGGGCGCGCCGGACTACGCGGCCGACTACCCGTGGATCGTGCCCGTGGAGGGGCTGATGAGCTGTGACCCGGCCCGCACGGGCGGCGTCCAGCCGGTCGCCGGTCGGACCCACGCCTACTCCTCGGGGGGCGTCGAGGCGCTCACCATCCAGGTGACGGGCTGGGAGGACAGCGTGGCCGCCCGCGACGGGCTGGTCGCCGACGGCTACACGCTCTGCTCCTGGGACCGAGCGCCGGGCGAGCCCCTGGCCTGGGCCGGACACGAGGGCGACCCGGACCACCTGCTGTTCCTGCCGCAGGGGGCGGACCGGCCGGCCGCGGTCGTGCGGCAGGGCGACTACCTGGTGGCCGTCACCGGGTGCGACGCGAGCGAGGGGACGGTGCGCCTCGTGGCCGAGGTCGCCGAGAAGACCGCGGCCAACCTCGAGGCGCTCGACCCGCTGCACGGTCGGGACTGACGCGCTGGCCGCCCGCGCCGGCCGCCCCCGCGCGGCCGGGGCTGACAGACTCGGGGTGTGCGCCCTACCGACGTCACCGCGACCTACCGGCTGCAGCTGCACGCCGGCTTCACCTTCGACGACGCCCGCCAGGTGGTGCCCTACGTCGCCGAGCTCGGTGTCTCGCACGTCTACCTCTCCCCGGTGCTGACCGCCGTGCCCGGCAGCCAGCACGGGTACGACGTGCTCGACCACCGCACCATCGACGCGGAGCTGGGTGGCCGTGACGCGCTGGAGCGCCTCGCCGAGGCCGCGCACGGGGCCGGCCTGGGGGTCGTGGTCGACATCGTGCCCAACCACATGGCGCTCACGGCACCGGAGTGGGCCAACGCCCGGGTGTGGCAGGTGCTGCGGGAGGGGCGCCGGTCGGCCGCCGCGCACTGGTTCGACGTGGACTGGGACGCCCTCGACGGCCGGATCGGCCTCCCGGTCCTCGGTGCGCCCCTGGCCGAGGTGCTCGCGGCCGGGGAGCTCACCCTGGACACCGGACGGGACGACGAGGGCCCGGCCGCTGGCCAGCCGGTGATCCGCTATTACGAGCACGTCTTCCCGGTGGCGCAGGGGACCGGGCCGAACGACGGGGAGGGTGTCGCCGAGGTCCTCGAGCGGCAGCACTATCTGCTGGCCGACTGGCGGGAGGCGGAGTCGGCGCTGAACTACCGCCGGTTCTTCGAGGTCGACTCCCTCATCGGGGTCCGCGTCGAGGAGAGCGACGTCTTCGAGCAGACCCACCGGCTGCTGCTGGACCTCCATCACGGCGGCGTCATCGACGCCTTCCGCATCGACCACCCCGACGGGCTGGCCGACCCCCAGGCCTACCTGCGCCGCCTCACCCGGGCGCTCCTGCCCGGCACCCCGGTCTGGGTGGAGAAGATCCTCGAGGGCGACGAGCGGCTGCCGGAGGCTTGGGAGTGCTCGGGCACCACCGGCTACGACGCGAACGCCGCCCTGCAGCGAGCGCTCACCCCGGCCGCGACGACCGCAGAGGTCGACGCGGCGTGGGAACAGGTGGGAGGCGCTGCGTCGCTCGCGGAGGTCGTGGACGACGCCAAGCGGGGGGCGGTGGAACGGCTGCTGCGGCCCGAGGTCGCCCGGCTGCTCCGGCTGGCGCGGCGTGTGCTGCCTGACCGGGAGAGCGACGACCTGCGCACCGCGCTGTGCGAGCTGCTGGTCGCCGTCGACGTCTACCGGGCCTACGTGCGCCCCGGCCACGACACCGACCCGGTGTCGGCCGACCGCCTGCGCGCGGCGGTCGACCGGGCGGCGACGGCGCTCTCCGGCGACGCGGCCGACACGGTCCGCGCCCTCGGCGCGGTCCTGCTGGCCCCGGACGCCTCCCACGACCCGGTCGCCGCGCGCGACCTGGCGGTGCGCTTCCAGCAGGTCACCGGACCGGTGATGGCCAAGGGCATCGAGGACACCGCTTTCTACCGCTGGCACCGGCTCGCCGCGCTCAACGAGGTCGGTGCCGACCCCTCCGCGGCGCCCGGACCCGCCGCCCTGCTCGAGTGGGCGCACCACCAGGTCGGGCGGTGGCCGCTGGGCATGACCACGCTGTCGACCCACGACACCAAGCGCAGCGAGGACGTGCGCGCCCGGCTGCTCGCGGTCGCGGGCGACGCTGCCGCGTGGCAGGCGTGCACCGACACCTTCGCCGCAGCGGGGCAGGACCACGGCGTGGACGGCCCGACCGCGCACCTGGTGTGGCAGACCGTCCTCGGCGCCGGTGGGGACCGCGGGAGCGGCCAGGAGCTGGCCGAGCAGCGGCTCACCGACTACCTGGTCAAGGCGCTGCGCGAGGGCAAGGAGCACACCGACTGGGTCGCGGTCGACGACGCCTACGAGGCGCGGGTGCTGGGGCTGGCCCGGGCCGCCCTCGCGGACGGCCCGTTGCAGGAGGCGACCGACGCCGCGCTGGCCGCCAACGGCGGCCGGGTGCGTGCCGTCATACTCGCCCAGAAGCTGCTCCAGCTCACCCTGCCCGGCGTGCCGGACACCTACCAGGGGTGCGAGCTGGTGGACCTGTCGCTGGTCGACCCGGACAACCGTCGTCCGGTGGACTTCGCCGACCGCGCCGGCCGGCTGGCCCGGCTCGACGCGGGGGAGCCGCCGCGGGACCTGTCCGACGAGAAGCTGCTGGTCACCGCGGCCGCGCTGCGACTGCGGCGGGAGCGTCCCGCCAGCTTCGCCGGGGACTTCGCACCGCTGGGCCTCGGTGAGCACCTGCTGGGCTACCGGCGCGGGGAGGACGTGCTCGTGCTCACGGTGACCCGGCCCGACGCCGACGGCCGAGCACCCGAGGCGCCCGTCGCCCTGCCCGCCGGCCGCTGGACCGACCGCCTCCGCGGCCACACCCACGAGGGCACGGTGCCCAGCAGCGCCCTGCTGGCCGAACTGCCCGTAGCGCTGCTCGCCCGAACGTAGGACCATGGGGACAACACCCCGGGAGGCGTCATGACCGGAGAGGACTTCGCGGCATACTTGAAGCAGGTGCGGGCCCACCGCGCCGAGCTGCGCGACGCCGTGCGGCGGGTGGAGGACGCCCTCTCCTCCCCGATCACGCAGGGCGGCGCCTGGCGGACCCGCGTCGCGGTGGCGCTGACCGAGCTGTCCCGCGACTTCGAGGACCACATCCACCTCACCGAGCGGCCCGGCGGGATCTATGACAGCGCCAAGTCCGCCGCGCCCCGGCTCGCCGCCACGGCCGAGCGCCTCGTCGGCGAGCACGTCGGGCTCCAGGAGGCCATCGCCGCGTGCCTCGAGGCCTACACCACCGGACCCGACGACGCCGACCTGGCCACCCTCCGCGAGGGCGCCACCGGTCTCGTCGGGCAGCTCGTGCGCCACCGCCAGCGCGGCGGGGACCTGGTCTACGAGGCCTACGACGTCGACATCGGCGGCCAGGGCTGACCGGCCGCCCGACACCGCCGGTCCCGCCGAGCCCGTGCGACCAGATGGGCGCCGTGCGACGTCCAGGCACGCACACCGCGCCCATCTGGTCGCACGGCGGAGCTGAGATGGCAGGATCGGCCACGTGAGCCTGGGGACCGAGCCGCCGCGGCAGTATGCCGTGTGGGCGCCACACGCCGACCGCGTCGACGTGGTCTGTGGTGGCACCCCGCGCCGGATGGCGGCGGGGGAGCGGCCCGGCTGGTGGGTCGCACCGGTCGAGCCGGGCGACGACGGCCGCTACGCGTTCAGCCTGGACGGTGGTGACCCCCGCCCGGACCCGCGCTCGCTGGCCCAGCCCGACGGGGTCCATGCGGCCTCCGCCCTCCTGGACCTCACGGCATACGACTGGGGTGACGCGGACTGGTCCGGCCGCTCGTTGGAGGGCTCGGTGCTCTACGAGCTGCACGTCGGGACCTTCACCGCGGAGGGGACCTTCGCCGCGGCGATCGAGCGGCTGGATCACCTGGTCGACCTCGGCGTCACCACGGTCACCCTGATGCCCGTCGCGGCCTTCCCGGGGCGGCACGGGTGGGGCTACGACGGGGTCGCGCTGTTCGCGGTGCACGAGCCCTACGGCGGGGCCCGCGGCCTGCAGGAGTTCGTCGACGCCTGCCACCGGCGGGGCCTGGCGGTGCACCTCGACGTCGTCTACAACCACCTCGGGCCGAGCGGCAACTATCTGGGCCAGTTCGGCCCCTACTTCACCGACCGGCACCACACGCCGTGGGGGCAGGCGGTCAACCTGGACGCCCCCGGCAGCGACGAGGTCCGCGCGTTCCTGCTGGACAACGCGCGGATGTGGTTGACCGACTTCCACCTCGACGGGCTGCGGCTGGACGCGGTCCACGCCCTCTACGACGACCGCGCCGAACACCTCCTGGAAGCCCTGGCCACCCTCGCCGACGAGATCAGCGAGCAGACCGGCATACCGCGGCACCTGATCGCCGAGTCCGACCGCAACGACCCCGCCACGGTCAGCCCGCGCGGCCCCGGCGGTGCCGGCGGGCTGGGCCTGGCCGGTCAGTGGGCCGACGACATCCACCACGCGCTGCATGTCGCGCTGACGGGGGAGACGCAGGGCTACTACGCCGACTTCGCGGACCCCGAGGCACTGGCCACGGTGCTCACCCGGACCCCGTTCTTCCATGACGGCACCCGCTCCAGCTTCCGGGGGCGCGCGCACGGGCGACCCGTCGACCTGGACATCACCCCGCCCTGGCGCTACGTCGCCTCGCTGCAGACCCACGACCAGGTCGGCAACCGGGCCACGGGGGACCGGCTGGCCCATGGGCTCACCCCCGGTCAGGCCGCGATCGGGGCGGCGCTGCTGCTCACCGCGCCCTACACGCCGATGCTGTTCATGGGGGAGGAGTGGGGCGCGAGCACGCCCTGGCAGTTCTTCACCGACCACGCCGAGCCGGAGCTGGTCGAGTCGATCCGCACCGGGCGCGCCCGCGAGTTCGCCGAGCACGGCTGGGCGGCGCAGGTCCCCGACCCGCAGTCCCCGGAGACGGTCGCCGCCTCACGGCTGGACTGGGCCGAGGTGACGGACGAGCCGCACGCCTCCCTGCTGGCCTGGCACCGCACGCTCCTCCGCCTGCGTCGCGACCTGCCCGACCTGCTCGCCACGCCGTTGGACGTCGCGACGCTGAGCCGCGAGGGCGACGTCCTCGTGCTGACCCGCGGCGCCGTCCACGTCGTGGCCAACCTCGGCCGGGCACCTGCCGAGGTGAGCCTGCCCGGCGAACCCGGGGCACGGCATACAGCGGGGTCGTATGCCGGGGCTCACCTCGACGGGGACCGGGTCCACCTGCCCGCCCACTCGGTGATCGTGCTCGCCGCGCGTACGGTGGAGCGATGAGGTTCCACAAACCGGTGCCCGTGCCGCCGGAGTCGATCGACGCCAGCACCCCGGGTCCGGACCAGCTGGAGGTGGCCGAGATGGCCCACCGCAGCGCGGCGGTCCTGGTGGACCGCGGCCGGGCCAGCGACGACCCCGCCCTGCGGGACCGGCTGGTCGACCTGCCGCGCACCGTCGGCCTGGCGACCCTCGCCGAGGTGTGGTCGGAGCGGCCCGCGCGCACGCTCCCGGGTGCCCTGTGGCGCCTCTACGTGCTGCACGAGTGGGTCCAGCGCTCGCCGGAGCTCGTGGCCCGCGCGTTCAGCGCCGGCGCCGGGCACGCCGAGGTCTACCGGGTCATCTCCGGGGTCGTGGAGCCGCCACGGCCCGAGGACCTGCGGGAGCTGACCCAGCAGATTCTCACCGGCGTCTTCGACGGCGACCTCGACGTGGCGCTGGAGCGGGCGGCGGCGTTCTGCCACGTGACCGCCACCGGGCTGGCCGTCCTCGACGGGGACGACCCCGAGGATCCCGAGGAGCCGGCCCGGCTGCGGCGCGCCGCCCGGCTGCAGGAGACCGCGGCCGACCTGCAGGCCTGTGCCCGGTTGTGGCTGCGCGGCGACCTGCACTGACTGACCCGGTCGGCCGACGCGGCCCTGCGCCGTTCTGACCTGGGCATTCGTCCGCCCCTGCACGATGGGGAACAGATCCGGGCCGGCAGCCGTTAGTCTCTCCGTGTGTGCCGGGCCGCGGCAGCCCCGGGCTCCAACATTCGCCGCCACGAGCGGCCACGCGCCGAGAGGCGCTCCCGGCCCGGCACACGACATCCCCACACCACCCCCTCTTGGTTCGCCCCGCGCCCGGCGGACCGGGACGTTCCGTGTCGCCCGCATGACCTGTTGGGGAACAGGACCTTTCGCGTAGTCTGCAGGCGGCTGCGTAGCATGTGGCCAGCGACGGCGGCCCACCCGTCGCACAGGCCGAGACCCGGGAGTGACGCGTGCGCCTTCGCTTGACCCCCAGGAGCGGTTCGGTGATCGAGGCACTCACCGGCCTGGCCTCCCTGGTGCGTGACGGCGCCGTGACGATGCGCGACAGCCTGGGGGCCACCAGCCTGGGCCGGGCCCGGGAGCTCGAGCGGCTGCGTGCCCTCGGCGGCGAGGCGGCACAGGCCCGCCAGCGCATCGTCGACCTGACCCGCGACGCGTTCGTCACCCCCTACGACCGTGGCGACATCCACCTCCTGGCCGTGACGCTCACCGACTGCCTGGCCCACCTGGAGCGGGTCGTCGACGGCGGGATCCGCCACCGCATCGAGGAAGCGCCGGACGGCATGGCCGACCAGATCGACCTGCTCGTGCGCATGGCCGAGCTGACCGCGAACGCCATGCCGCGGCTGCGCAGCCTGGACGAGGTCGCCGACTACCCGGCGGAGATCAGGCGCCTGGCGACCCAGGCCCACCGGGTGCGCACCGAGCTGCTGACCGAGGACCTGGCGACCGGGTCCGATCCCCTGCTGGCGCTGCGGAGCGTCGTCGTGAACGGTGACCTGGCCCAGGCCGTGCGCGCCTTCGAGCAGATGGCCGCGGGCGTCGAGGGCATCATCGTCAAGGAGTCCTGAGCGGTGGACTGGCTCCCGGCGGCCGTCGTCATCGCACTCGCGCTGATCTTCGCCTTCACCAACGGCTTCCAGGACGCGTCGAACTCGATCGCGATGGTCGTCGCGACGGGGTCGCTGAGCCCGCGCCTGGCGGTGTCCATGGCGGCTGCCCTGGGGCTGTTCGGAGCGTTCCTGGGGGAGGGGCTGGCCACCAGGTTCGGCACGGCGATCATCGACCCGCCCGGCGGAGGGGTCGGGCTGACGATCATCGGCTCGGCGCTCGTGGCGGCGATCGCGTGGGACGTGGTCACCTGGTGGTTCGGGATGCCGACCTCCAGCACGCACGCGCTCCTGGGCGGCCTCACCGGGGCCTCGCTGGCCGCGGGGACGACGGTGCTGTGGGACGGCATCTGGACGGACGTGGCGCTGCCGATGCTGCTCTCACCCGTGCTGGGCCTGCTGCTGGCCTATCTGGGCATGCGGATGCTGGCCAGGTTCGTGGGCGACTTCGCCCGCCGCCGCGTCGGGCGCGACATGCGCCGTGCCCAGGTGGCCACTGCCGGCGCCGTGGCCCTCGGCAACGGGCTGCAGGACGCGGCCAAGACCATGGGTGTGATCGTCCTGGTGCTGACCGTCAGCGGTCACCGCACCGGCTCGGGCGTCCCGTGGGAGGTCATGGTCGGGGCCGCCGTCGCGATGGCCGCCGGGACGTATGCCGGGGGCTGGCGGATCGTGCGCACGCTCGGCCGCAGGATCATCTCACCCGCCCCTGACCCGGCCCAGGGCACCGTGGCCCAGTCGGCGACGGCGGCGATCCAGTACCTGGCCGGTGCGCTGCACGTCCCCGTCTCCAGCACGCACACCGTGACGGCGGCGATCGTGGGGGCCGGGCTGACCGGACGCCGGTCGGCGCTGCGCTGGGACGTCATCACCCAGGTGTTCGCGGTGTGGCTGGTGAACTTCCCCGCCACGGTCGTGCTCAGCGCCCTGCTCTTCCGGGTGGCCATCGCCCTCTGACCTGGCCTGTTCGTGACGTAGCCCACACGCTTACGTCGCACATTCAAGGGTCGTTCACGTCGAGTTCACCCAGCACGCCCGATCGGGTCACGTCTCGTGCCTACGGTTCCTGAAGGTCGGCAACGACGCCAGCACGCCGGACTGCCGGACGCTGCAGGTCGCGTGCCACCTTTCACCCCCTCACATCGAGAGAGGCAACACAACCGTGAAGCTCAACCGCTTTGGCTCGACCGTCGCGATCGCGATGGCAGCATCCCTGGCCCTGTCCGCGTGCGGTGACGACAACCCGACGCAGACCGACGACCCCACCTCGGAGGCGGCAGACGAGAGCCCGGCCGACGAGGGCACCGAGGACGAGGCGGGCGAAGACGACGCCGCCGACGAGACCGGCGAGGAGACCGAGGCCGCGGGGGCGGAGCTGTCGGGCACGCTGGCCGGTGCCGGCGCGTCCTCCCAGGACTCCGCGATGGCCGCCTGGATCGCCGGCTACAACCAGGACCAGCCGGGGGTCACCGTCAACTACGACGGCGTGGGCTCCGGCGGTGGCCGTGAGCAGCTGCTCGCCGGCGCCGTCGGCTTCGCCGGCTCCGACGCCTACCTGTCCCCGGACGAGCACGCCGCCTCGCAGGAGTTCTGCGGGCCCGGCGGTGCGATCAGCATCCCCGTCTACATCTCGCCGGTGGCCATCCCCTACAACCTGCCCGGCGTGGACACCCTGAACCTCTCCCCGAGCGTGCTGGCCCAGATCTTCAACCAGCAGATCACCACCTGGAACGACCCGGCGATCGCCGAGATCAACCCCGACGCCGACCTCCCCGAGACCGAGATCACCGTGGTCAACCGCTCGGACGAGTCCGGCACCACGGAGAACTTCATGGAGTACCTCTCCGCGGTCGCGGCGCAGGACTGGGAGTACGAGGCGGACAAGGTGTGGCCGGTCGCCGGCGGCGAGGCCGCGCAGGGCACCTCCGGGGTCATCGAGGTCGTCGGTGCGACCGAGAACGCGATCGGCTACGCCGACGCCTCCGCGGTGGGTGCCCTGAGCACCGCCCTGATCGGCGTGGGCGACGAGTTCGTGGCCTTCTCCCCGGAGGCCGCCGCCAAGGTCGTGGACGCCTCCGAGTCCGCCGACACTGGTGTCGAGGGTGACCTCGCCCTGGACCTGGCACGCGACACCACCGAGTCCGGCGCCTACCCGATCGTCCTGGTCTCTTACCACATCGTGTGCACCACCTACAGCGATGCGGCGCAGGGCGAGCTGGTCAAGGACTTCGTCGGCTACGTCATCTCCGAGGAGGGCCAGGCGGCCTCCGCCGAGGCCGCCGGGTCCGCCCCGATCTCCGAGGACCTGCGCACCCTGGCGCAGCAGTCCCTGGACGCCATCAACGCCGGCTGATCGGACCTCCACTGCACACCACGACGAACGCACTGACGCGACGGTTGCCGCAGTTCCGCGGCAGCCGTCGCATCGGCGCGACCGGGACCGGTTGCGCCAGGCAAGGAATGAGATGAGCGAGACAATCACCCGGGCGCCCCGGCGCAGCGGCCCCGCCCGCCGTGTCGGAGACGTCGTCTTCAGCGGCACGTCGCGGGCCTCGGCACTGCTGATCCTGGTCATCCTGGCCGGGGTGGCGATCTTCCTGACGGTCGAGGCGCTCCCGGTCTTCACCTCCGGGTCGGCGGACATCACGGGCGGCGAGGGGTTCTTCTCCTACGTCTGGCCGCTGGTCGCCGGCACGGTCATCGCCTCGATCATCGCGATGGTGGTGGCGACCCCGATCGCGGTCGGCATCGCCCTGTTCGTCTCGCACTACGCCTCGCGCCGGATCGGGCAGACCATCGGGTTCGTCGTCGACCTGCTCGCCGCGGTGCCCAGCGTCGTCTTCGGCATGTGGGGCATGCAGGTCTTCGCACCCAAGCTGGTGCCGTTCTTCGGCTGGCTGGAGGACAACCTCGGTTTCCTGCCGTTCTTCGCCGACGGCTCCGCGACGGGCCGGACCCTGCTGACCGCCGCCCTCGTGCTGGCGGTGATGATCCTGCCGATCATCACCTCGGTCTCCCGCGAGGTCTTCGTGCAGACCCCCCGTCTGCACGAGGAGGCCGCGCTGGCGCTGGGTGCCACCAAGTGGGAGATGATCCGCACCGCGGTGATCCCGTTCGGCACCCCCGGCGTCATCGGCGGCACCATGCTCGGGCTGGGCCGGGCGCTCGGCGAGACGATGGCCGTGGCCATCATCCTCTCGCCCGGGCCGTTCACCTGGAACCTGATCGGCACGGGCAACAAGACGATCCCCTCCGAGATCGCGCTGAACTTCCCCGAGGCGGCCGGCCTGCGGCTCTCCGAGCTGATCGCGGCCGGGCTGGTCCTCTTCGCCCTCACCCTGGCGGTGAACCTCATCGCCCGCTGGATCGTGGATCGCCGGTCCGAGTTCTCAGGAGCCAACTGATGAGCACCCCGACCCAGGAACGCACCACCGGCCCGCGGATGGACCACGAGCTGGACCACCTGCGCGGCGTCGTGCCCTCGCCGGTGCGTCCGGCCCCGCCCCACCTGAGCCTGATGGTGCTCGGGGGTGCGGTGCTGGCCACGCTGCTCCTGCACCTCGCGCTCGGCAGATCGCTGGTGCTCTCCGTCGTGATCGGCTACCTGCTCTACGTCGTCGGCGTCAACGTCGCCTACCGGCTGACGGCCGGGGCGCGGGTGGCCACGGACCACACGATGCGGGCACTGATCTACGGGGCGTTCGTGCTGGCGATCATCCCGCTGATCTCGCTGCTGTGGACCGTCGTGGAGAACGGCGGCGCCACGGCGCTCAACCCCGACTTCCTCCAGCAGACGATGAACGGTGTCACCGGGGTGCACGACAAGGCCTACGTGGAGGACGGCGCCCCGATGGTCGGCGGTGCCTACCACGCCATCATCGGCACCCTGATCATCACCGGCATCGCGGCCCTGATCTCCATCCCGGTCGGCCTGTTCACCGCGATCTACCTGGTGGAGTACGGCGGCCTGAACCGCCTCTCCCGGGCCATCCGGTTCCTGGTCGACGTCATGACCGGCATCCCCTCGATCGTCGCGGGCCTGTTCGCCTTCGCCCTGTTCGGCGTCCTGTTCGGCGTGGGCACCAAGAACGGTGTGGCGGGTGCCGTCGCCCTGTCGGTGCTGATGATCCCGACCGTGGTCCGCAACAGCGAGGAGATGCTGCGGATCGTGCCCAACGAGCTGCGCGAGGCAGCCCTGGCGCTGGGCGTGCCGAAGTGGCGCACCATCGCCAAGGTGGTCCTGCCGACGGCGGCCTCCGGGCTGGCCTCGGGCATCACCCTGGCGATCGCCCGGGTGATCGGGGAGACGGCGCCGCTGCTGGTGGCCGTCGGCTTCACCCGGGTGCTCAACGTCAACCCCGCGGACGGCCCGATGAACAACCTGGCCCTCTACGCGTACTACATGTTCACGCGACCGCTGAACCCCGGCTACCGGGACCCGAGCATCGAGCGGGCCTGGGCGGCCGCGGTGCTGCTGGTGATCTGCGTGATCGCCCTCAACCTGCTTGCGCGACTGATCGCCAAGTTCTTCGCCCCGAAGACGGGGAGCTGACCCTCATGGAGAAATCTGACATGTCCAAACGGATCGACATCAACGACCTCAACATCTTCTACGGAGCCTTCCACGCGGTGAAGGACGTCACCATGGCCATCGAGCCCAAGACGGTCACCGCGTTCATCGGTCCCTCCGGGTGCGGCAAGTCGACCTTCCTGCGCACCCTGAACCGGATGCACGAGGTGATCCCCGGCGCCCGCGTCGAGGGCGAGGTCAGCATCGACGGCCGGAACCTCTACGGGCGCGGGGTCGACCCGGTGGACGTGCGCCGCGAGGTGGGCATGGTCTTCCAGCGGCCCAACCCGTTCCCCACGATGTCCATCAAGGAGAACGTCCTGGCCGGCGTGCGGCTGAACAGCAAGCGGCTGTCCAGCGGCGCCGCCGACGAGCTGGCGGAGCGGTCGCTGCGCGGCGCGAACCTGTGGAACGAGGTCAAGGACCGCCTGGACAAGCCCGGCTCGAGCCTGTCCGGCGGCCAGCAGCAGCGGCTGTGCATCGCCCGGGCGATCGCCGTCCAGCCCCAGGTGCTGCTGATGGACGAGCCCTGCTCCGCCCTGGACCCGATCTCCACGCTGGCCATCGAGGACCTGATCAACGAGCTCAAGTCCGACTACACCGTGGTGATCGTGACCCACAACATGCAGCAGGCCGCCCGCGTCTCGGACCGGACCGGCTTCTTCAACCTGGAGGCCACCGGGCAGCCGGGTCAGCTGGTCGAGTTCGACGACACCCAGAGGATCTTCAACAACCCCGCCCAGCAGGCCACCGAGGACTACATCTCCGGCCGTTTCGGCTGACCGGTCGCGGGGCGGGAGCCCGAGCGGCGCGGCCCCTACACTCTGGCCATGACCTGGCTCGAGGTGGGCGCCTCCGCGTGGATCGTGCTGGAGACGGGCCTGAAGCTGTATGCCGTGGGGACGGTCCCCGAGAACCGTCGCCCGGCGTCCTCCTCGGCCTGGCTGCTGCTGATCCTGTTCCTCCCGCTGATCGGCTTCCCGCTCTACTGGCTCATCGGCAGCCCGTGGGTGCGGGGCCGGCGGCACGAGGTGCAGGCCGGCGCCAACCGGCTGCTCGCCGAGATCAACGCCGACCTGCCCCGGCTGCCCGCCGGCGTGAGCGTCACCGACGGGCTCGCCTCGGTGGTGACCATGAACCGGCGGCTCACCGCACTGCCCTGCGTCACGGGCCGCGACGAGGGGCTCTACGGCGACACCGGGGAGTTCTTCGCGGCCCTCTCCGGGGCCATCGACGCGGCCACCGACCACGTCCACCTCGAGTTTTACATCGTGGCCCGGGACGCCGAGACCGAGCCGGTCTTCCGGGCCATGTTCGAGGCCGTCGGGCGCGGTGTGCAGGTGCGCCTGCTCCTGGACCACCTCGGCTCCCGCAAGTACCCCGGCCGCGCGCAGATGCAGCAGGCGCTCACCGACGGTGGCGTGCAGTGGCGCCACATGATGCCGATCGACCCGCTGCGCGGGCGGTGGCGACGTCCCGACCTGCGCAACCACCGCAAGCTCATGGTCGTCGACGGGACCGTCGGGTTCGTCGGCTCGCACAACCTGATCGGCGCGGCCTACGGCAGTGCCGCCAACGAGAAGATCGGCCGGCGCTGGAAGGACCTGAGCATGCGGGTCACCGGGGACGTGGTGAGCTCCCTGCAGTCGGTCTTCCTGACCGACTGGTTCACCGAGACCGGAGAGCTGCTGGACCGGACGGCATACCTCCTCGACCAACCGGACCTGCTGCCCGGCGACCGGGCCAACGCCATGCAGGTGGTGCCGTCGGGCCCGGGGTTCCCGACCGAGCCGAACCTGCGGATGTTCACCGCCCTGGTCAGCCTGGCCACCGAGAAGATCTCGATCACCAGCCCCTACTTCGTCCCCGACGACTCGCTGCTGGCGGCGATCACCTCGGCGGCCTACCGCGGAGTCCGGGTCGAGCTGTTCGTCGGCGAGCAGGCCGACCAGTTCCTCGTGGGCCACGCCCAGCGGTCCTACTACCGCGCGCTGCTCACCGCCGGGGTCGTCATCCACCTCTACCCGGCGCCCACCGTGCTGCACGGCAAGTACCTCACGGTGGACGACGAGGTTGGGGTGATCGGCTCCTCCAACATGGACTTCCGGTCCTTCGGCCTGACCTACGAGATCATGCTCATGGGTTTCGGCGGCAGCATGGTCTCGCGGCTGCAGGCCAACGACGACGAGTACCGCGCGGTGTGCCGGGAGCTGACGCTGCAGGAGTGGGACGCCCAGCCCTGGTACTCCCGCTACATCGACAACGTGTGCCGCCTCACGGCGGCGCTGATGTAGCGCTCAGGCGGGCGGCCGGTGCCGCTCGACGTGGACCACCGTCGCGTCGGGCCCGGTGCCGGCCACGTGGACGGCCAGCACCTCGCCCTTGTCCATCCCCTGGCGGGCCAGCCTGTTGAGCACCCTGGCGGACCGGCCGGCCGGGGCGTGCCCGGCGAGCGTCGTCAGGAGGTCGGGCAGCACCGGACCGTGCGTGCACAGGGCCGTCCCGGCGCCGCGGGCCAGCACGGCCGCCAGGTGCTTGGCGGCCTTCTCCGGGGAGGCCTCGAAGCCCTCCTCCGACAACCCCTTGCGGGTGGTCAGCCGCAGACCGGACTCCGCGGCATACGGAGCCAGTGTGTCGGCGCACCGGGCCGACGGTGAGCTCAGCAGGTGCTCGGGGTCGTAGGCCGTGAGCAGCGAGATCATCCGCCGCGCCCGGCGGCGTCCCGCCTCGGTGAGCGGGCGGTCCGGGTCCTCGCCGGACCAGGACCCCCGGCCGACGGCCTTGGCGTGTCGCACCACCAGCAGGGTCCAGGTCGCCAGGTGCCCCTCGGCGTGGGCGTCGACCGCGGCGTCCAGCTGCTCCCGGTCGCGCCGATAGGTCAGCGCCTCCCTGGCCTCCTGCGCCCCCAGCCAGCGCACCTCGTCGATCTCGTGCTCGAGGTGCCCGTGGCCACCGGTCACGCTCCCGGCCCAGTAGCGAACCTGCTTGAGCTGGGCGCGGCCGTCCTTGGTGCCCAGGCCGTACCACGACGTGGGGAGCGGCAGCCCGAGCCGCACCCGGAGGCCGGTCTCCTCGAGGGTCTCCCGGGAGGCCGCGACCGCCCACTCCTCACCGACCTCCAGCTTGCCCTTGGGCCAGGACCAGTCGTCGTACTGCGGCCGGTGCACGAGCGCGAACTCCAGGACACCCTCGCGCAGCCGCCACGGGAGGACCCCCGAGGCGCGCACGAGCACCGCACGTTCGGTCTGCGTCGCCACCGTGCGCGGGCCCTCAGCGGCGCCGGCCCGGCCGGCGGCGGGCGCGGTAGGAGTCGATGAGCTCGGACTGGATGTCGACCAGCGGGGTGCCCTCGGCGGACAGGTGGTGCCGGTGCCACTGGCCGCCCGGCTGCAGGTGCCAGCTGGAGATCTCGTCGGAGAAGGCGCGGTCGAGCAGCGTGCTGAGGGTCTTGAGCTGCTGGGGGTCGGTGATCGACACCAGGGCCTCCACACGCCGGTCCAGGTTGCGGTGCATCATGTCGGCCGAGCCGATGTAGACCGTAGCGGACTTGCCCCGGCCGAACGCGAAGATGCGCGAGTGCTCCAGGAAGCGTCCCAGGACCGAGCGGACGCGGACGGTCTCGGACAGGTCGGGCACCCCGGGGCGGATGGCGCAGATCCCCCGCACCCACACGTCGACCGACGCACCGGCCATCGAGGCCCGGTAGAGCGCGTCGATGACCGCCTCGTCCACGATCGAGTTCACCTTGAACCGGATCATGCCGTCGGCCCCCTTGGCGGCCTCGGCATCGATCAGCTCGATGAGGCCGGAGCGCACCGAGCGCGGCGCCACGAGCAACCGCTTGAACTTGGACTTCGGGGCCATGCCGGACAGCTGGTTGAACAGCCGCGTCAGGTCTTCCCCGATGGTGTCCTCGCAGGTGAGCAGTCCGAAGTCCTCGTACAGCCGCGCCGTCTTCGGGTTGTAGTTGCCGGTGCCGACGTGGCAGTAGCGGCGCAGCCCGCCCTCCTCCTCGCGGACCACGAGGCACAGCTTGGCGTGCGTCTTGAGCCCGACCATGCCGTAGACCACGTGCACGCCGGCGTGCTCCAGCTTGCGGGCCCAGGAGATGTTGTTCTCCTCGTCGAACCGGGCCTTGATCTCGACGACGGCCAGCACCTGCTTGCCGTCCTCGGCGGCGTCGATGAGGGCGTCGATGATCGGGCTGTCGCCGCTGGTGCGGTAGAGGGTCTGCTTGATGGCGAGGACCTGCGGGTCGTTGGCCGCCTGCTCGATGAACGCCTGCACCGAGGTCGAGAACGAGTCGTAGGGGTGGTGGAGCAGGATGTCGCCGGAACGCATCGCCCGGAGGATGTTGCCGGGGGCGGCGCTCTCGACGGGTGCCAGCGTCGGGTGGGTCGTGGGCACGAAGGGCGGGTAGCTGAGCTCGGTGCGGTCCAGGTCGGCCACCGTGTTGAGCGCGGTGAGGTCCAGCGGTGAGGGCAGCCGGTAGACCTCCGAGGGCTGGACCCGCAGCTCACGCGTCAGCAGGTCCAGCACGTGGTCGTCCATCTCGGACTCGACCTCGAGCCGCACGGGCGGGCCGAACCGGCGCCTGGTCAGCTCCTTCTCCAGCGCGGTCAGCAGGTTCTCGGCGTCGTCCTCCTCGACCTCCAGGTCCTCGTTGCGGGTGACCCGGAAGGTGTAGGTCTCGTGCACCTCCATGCCGGGGAAGAGGTACTGCAGGTGGTTGCCGATGAGCTCCTCGAGCAGCACGTAGCGGGTGGCGTAGAGCCCGTCGTCGCTGGGCAGCTCGATGAAGCGGGGGAGCAGCGGGGGGACCTTGACGCGCGCGAAGTGCTCCGCCCCCGTCTGCGGGTTGATGAGGATGACCGCCAGGTTGAGGGAGAGCCCGCTGATGTAGGGGAACGGGTGTGCCGGGTCGACGGCCAGGGGCGTCAGCACCGGGTAGACGGTGCTGCGGAACATCTCACCGAGCGACTTCTGCTCCTTGCCGGTCAGCTCGTCCCACCGCACCAGGGTGATGCGCTCACGCTCGAGGGCGGGGGCGATCACCTCCCGGTAGAGCCCGGCGTGCCGCTCCATCAGCTCGTGGGCGCCGCGCGAGATCTCGTCCAGCACCTCGCGCGGCTCCAGCCCGGAGGCCGAGCGGGTCGCGATGCCGGTGGCGATGCGGCGCTTGAGCCCGGCCACGCGCACCATGAAGAACTCGTCGAGGTTGCTCGCGAAGATGGCCAGGAACCGGGCCCGCTCCAGCAGCGGGACGTCCGGGTCGGCCGCCAGCTGCAGCACCCGCTCGTTGAACTGCAGCCAGGAGACCTCGCGGTCCAGGAACCGGTCGCCGGGCAGCAGCTCGTCGTCGCCGTCGCCGGCCGCGGAGCCGGGCGACGCGGCGCTGATGAACCGGCCGTTGGCCGCCCGGGGCCGCTGCGCCCGGATCGTGGGCAGCGGGACGACCGACGAGGACTCCACGATGTCCGGGAGCGACCGGGGACTGGTGGTCATGCGACCAGTCTGCCACCAGTGATGGGTGGGGCGGAGGGGAGCCGGGCGGTTCAGGCGGGGCCGCTGGTCGCGGCATACATGACGTCGATCGCCGACCGCTCGAACCCGAGCCGGTGGTAGGTCGCGAGCGCGGGTGCGTTGTCGCCCTCGACGTAGAGCGTGGCGCTCGCCAGGCCCCGGTTGCGCAGGTGGTGCAGGCCCACGAGGGTCACCACCTTGCCCAGCCCCCGACCCTGGTATGCCGGGTCGACCCCGACGACGTACACCTCACCGGAGGCGGGCACGCTGTGACCCGGCTCCGCCGGCTCCACCTTGGTCCAGTGGAAGGCCGCCAGGTCGGTCCCGTGCTCGATGAGCAGGAACCCGTGGGGGTCGAACCACGGCTCCTCGGTCCGGTCCCGCAGGTCCCCGAGCGTCATCCGGCCCTGCTCCGGGTGGTCGGCGAAGGCGCGGGCGTTGACCCGCAGCCAGCGCTCCTCGTCGCGGCCGAGCTCGAAGCTGCGCACGGTGAACCCCTCGGGCAGCGTCACGTCCGGCAGCTCGGACCACTCGCCGCGCAGCGGGCGGGTCATCTGCCACAGCTGGCGGACGGGCGCGAGGTCCAGGCTGGAGAACAGGTTGCGGGCCGCCGGCAGGTCCCCGTGGGCCCAGAACCTGGTGGTCGGCCACCGCCGCAGCACCTCCTGCGCCAGGGCGCGGCCGTGCCCGGCGTGCCGATGGTCGGGGTCCACGACGATCTCGGCCGACGGGGGGTCGGTCAGCTCGACGTGCGCGTAGGCGATCACGCCCGGTCGCGGCGCGTCCGGCTGCTCCTCGATCAACAGGTGGCTGGTGGCGCTCTCGCCGGCCGGTGATCCCGGCAGGCGGCGCACGTCGAGGACGGTCTGCTCCGACAAGGGGCGCACGCCGTCGTGGGTCGAGGCGCGCACCGCCATGGCGAGCACGTCCGCGGACTGGGCCGGTTCCAGGTGCGCGTCGGTCACGGTCGGCTGCATCGGCCTATTCCATCACGTCACTGTCGGGAGCCGGGCGGGACGGTCGGGCGAAGCGGTAGCCGACGTTGCGGATCGTGCCGATCAGCGACTCGCGTTCGGGGCCGAGCTTGGCCCGCAGCCGACGGATGTGGACGTCCACCGTGCGGGTGCCGCCGTAGTAGTCGGTGCCCCACACCTCGTGCAGGAGCTGCTCACGTGTCACGACCCGCCCCGGGTGGCTGGCCATGAACTTCAGGAGCTCGAACTCCTTGAAGGTGAGGTCGAGCGGTTCCCCGCCCGCGCGCACCGTCCAGCTGGCCTCGTCGACCTCGACGTCGGCGACCCGGATGGGGCTGGTGGCCGTCGTCGGGGTGTCGACGCTGGTGCTCGCGGGGGTTGACGTCGCCCGGCGGAGCCGGGTCGCCAGCTCGGCGGGTCCGCAGCCGACCAGCACGAAGTCGGTGATCGGCCACTGGTCGTCCAGGGCCACCAGCCCGCCGTCGGCGAAGATGGCGATGACCGGGCAGTCCAGCTGCATCGTGTCGATCGTGCGGGCCACGGTGCGAGCCTGGACCAGCGCTCGGGTCGCGTCGAGGAGGACCAGGCCCGGGGGAGGGCCGGTGAGCAGCTCCGCCGGGTCCAGGTCCAGGACCCGGAGCCGGTGGGGGAGCAGCTCGAGCGCGGGCAGCACGCTGACCGGGGCGTCCGGGGCGCCACCGGGCGTGAGCAGTGCCAACTCGGCCACGCGCACAGGATAAGCGCCACCGGAGCCCCACCGGGCGCGTGGTGTTGCGTCTCACAGGCCCACCGGGCGCGTGGCGTTGTGGTGTGGGCGGCCACCGGGCGGCACGGTGTCGCGTCGCGTGGATCCTGGGTCGCCGCGCCGTGCGTTCGGTCACCCGCAGGACCGCCACGCCGTGCGCTCGGTCACCCGCAGGACCGCCACGCGGTGCGCTCGGTCGTGAGGGGGTGGGTGGCTGATGGCACGATGGGGCCTGTGCCGAACCGCCGAGCCCTGCTGCCGCCGCCCGTCGAGGTAGCGGCCGTCGTGGTCTGCGCGGCGGCGGTCCTGGCCATCGGGGCGGCCGCGAGCCCGGACGTGCTGGCACTCGCCCTCTGGGTCGGAGGCGTCGTGCTGGCCTGGGGTTGGGCGGGCATGCTCGCCCTTCCCGCGCCACGCGGCACGTCCGTGGTCCTGCTCATCGGCTCTTTCGCCCTCGTGCTCAGCACGGCGCTCGACGACCAGCGTCCCTGGCTCACCTGGGTGGCCGAGGCCCTGGCCATCTCGGTCGTCGTGGCCTTCCTGCACCAGCTCCTGCGGGTCGACGGCCGGCCCCGGATCGTGGAGTCGGTGAGTTCGGTCGTGCTCGCCCTGGGGCTCATCACGTGCGGGGTCCTGCTGGTCCCTCTCGCGCACACCACCCAGGGGGCTGCCCTGGTGGCGGCCACCGTGGCGGGCGCCGCGGCCAGCGCCGTCACCGACACGCTCGGACGCTGGCGGTGGATGCGGCCCTGGCTGGTCCCGCTCGCGCTCGCCGCGGGTGGGGCCGCCGCCGTCGCGCTCGCGCTGGCACTGGGGGAGCAGTGGAGCATCTTCCTGCTGGCCGGTGTCGTCGCTGGCGCGGCGAGCCACGCCGCGCGCGCCGTGCTGTGCATCCTGCCCACGATGGCCCACGCCCGCCCGAGGCTGGTGATGGCCGTCACCTCGCTCCTGGTGACCGGGCCGGTGGCGTATGCCGTCGCTCTCGCCCTCCTGCCCGGCACCTCGCTGACCTGACCCACGGCATACGGCACGGTTGCTGACCTGACCCGCGGCTAAGGGCACCTCTACGATGAGACCCGTGGCCTTCGAACTCGACCCCACCATGCCAGCCGAGCTGGCGCCCCTCGCCTGGCTGATCGGTCGCTGGGAGGGCGCCGGCGTCGTCGGCTACCCGACCATCGAGTCGCGCAACTTCGGCCAGGAGCTGGACGTGAGCCACGACGGCCGCCCGTTCCTGCGCTGGGAGTCTCGCACCTGGATCCTGGACGAGGATGGCAACAAGGTGAGGCCCGGGGCGACGGAGCTCGGCTTCTGGCGGCCGCTGCCCGACGGGGAGGTCGAGCTGCTGCTGACCCACCCGACCGGCCTGATCGAGATGTACTTCGGCAACACCAGCCCCGCCAAGGTCGAGCTGCGGACCGACAGCGTGGTGCGCAGCCCGCACGCCAAGGAGTACAACGCCGCGCACCGCCTCTACGGCCTGGTCAACTCCAACCTGATGTGGGTGATGGACATGGCCGCCATGGGACAGCCGCTGACCAGCCACCTCTCCGCGGAGCTCAAGCGCGTCGGCTGACCCGACGGGCCGACGGGCCGATGGGCCAACGTCGGCACGGGCCGTCAGCGGCGCGGCCCGGTCAGCCGCCGAAACCCTGCGTGGGCGACACGTCGTCGCGGTAGTCCTCCATGGTGTCGGTGCGCAGGTGCTCGCGAAGCACCTCGAACTGCGCCTCGTGCGGGATCACGATGGATCCGGCCAGGTCGTCGGTGCCGATGCCGCTCCACGGGGCCGTCACGAAGTGGATGTCGCCCCCGCGCAGGTCGCGCAGGGACCAGCCCAGGTCCCGCATGTCGCTGACCTTCAGGTCCTCGTCGACCGTCAGGTTCTGGGTCGCCGCGTCGACGACCGTGGCGAGCCGGGCGGGGTTGGTGAAGGTGTCCCGGGTCAGCACGTTGAGCATGACCGCCTTGATGAACTCCTGCTGCCGCTGGCCGCGGGAGATGTCGCCCTGGCTGAGGGCGTAGCGCTCGCGCACGAACCGCAAGCCGGTCTCGCCGTCCATGTGCATCGTCCCGACCTCGAAGCCGGGACTCGCCTCGGCCACGTGCACGTCGACACCGCCGACGGCGTCGGTCAGGGCCTTGAAGCTCTCGAAGTCGGTGATCGCGACGTGGTCGACCGGCACCCCGATGAGCGGCTGCAGGGTCTCCACGAGCAACGGGGCACCGCCGAAGGCGTAGGAGGCGTTGATCTTGTTCTTGCGCTCCGAGCCGGGGATCTGCACGAACAGGTCGCGCGGGAAGTGGACCAGGTCGACGCGGTCGCGCTCGTCGGAGATGTGCATGAGCACCATCACGTCGGACCGCCCCCGGTCTGCGTCCGGGTCCCGGCTGTCGGACCCGATGACCAGGATGTTGAGGGCGTCGCCGGCGTCGGCGGGACGCTCGGGCGGTGAGGGGGTGACCTCGGAGTCCTCGCCGCGGATCGGCGAGTCCGGGAGCAGCTCGGCGTGCGTGATGTTGCTGCTGACCCGCCAGTTGAGGAAGGCCAGGTAGCCCGCGACCGTGCCGATGCCCAGCAGCGCCACAGTCACGAACGAGACGATGGCGATCCGCAGCCCGCGGCGCCGGCGACGCTGCGGCCGCTCGTCCGGCTCGTCATCCTCGCCGGTGCCGTCGAAGATGTCATCGTCCTCGCCGACGTCCGGCAGGTCTCCCTCGAAATCCCCTGCCATGACAGCGGATTCTATGACCAGAACCTGGGGGGATACCGTGAAGAGGTGACCCACGTGACCAGCGCCCCCGGTGACGCGGCGACCCAGGAGCGCCGCGCCGTTGTCCCCAGCCCTCTCCTGGGACGTCCCGGGGCTGTCGCCTCGAGCGGCGCCGACGAGGGCGTCGCAGCCCACTACGGCGACCCGCACCGCGAGCAGCGGCTGCTCGTCGAGGGGCTGTCGGTCGTCGACCTATCGCACCTGGCCGTGCTGACGGTGACCGGGCCGGACCGGCTCAGCTGGCTGCACTCGCTGACCAGCCAGGCGCTCACCGACCTCGCCCCGCGCACGTCCACCGAGACGCTGATCCTCTCCCCGAAGGGGCACATCGAGCACGCGCTGCAGGTCGTCGACGACGGGACGACCACGTGGCTGGTCACGGAGCCGGGCAGCGCTGCCGCGGCCCGGACCTGGCTGGACTCGATGCGCTTCATGCTGCGGGTCGAGGTGGCCGACCGCACCGAGGACTTCGCGGTGGTCGGCGAGCCCGTCGCGCGTGAGTCCGTCGAGGGAGAACACCTGGCGTGGGTCGACCACTGGCCCGGCCCGATCGGGGACACCGCGCTGTACGGCCCGGCGGAGGAGCATCCCGGCGCGGACCGGCCCTGGCGAGAGGTGCTGGTCCCGCGGAGCGAGCTCACGGCATACGTCGGGGAGCGGCCGCTGTCCGGGACCTGGGCGGCCGAGGCGCTGCGGGTCGCCGCCTGGCGGCCCCGCGTCGGCGCGGAGACCGACCACCGGACCATCGCGCACGAGCTGGACTGGCTGCGCACGGCCGTCCACCTGCACAAGGGGTGCTACCGCGGGCAGGAGACCATCGCGCGAGTGCACAACCTCGGTCGCCCGCCGCGGCGCCTGGTCTTCCTGCACCTGGACGGCTCAGGGCACACCCTTCCGGAGCCCGGTGACGAACTGCGCAACGGGGACAAGGCCGTCGGGCGTGTCACGACCGTGGCGCGGCACTACGAGGACGGTCCCATCGCGCTCGGGGTGGTCAAGCGCAACACCGACCCTGCCGCGGTCCTCACCTCCGGTCCGACCAGCGCCGCACAGACGGTGATCGTCGCCCCCTGAGTCGCCGCACCGGCCAGTGTGAGCAGCATCTCACCGCGGAAACGCTAGCTCAGTTTGCATTGTGCTTGCAGTTGCAAGCACAATAGAGGCATGAGCCGCCTACAAGTTCCAGATCTGGGTGCCTACCTGCGCGAGCAGCGTGAGGCCGCGCAGATGTCGGTGCGGCAGGTGGCCAAGGCTGCCGGCATCAGCAATCCCTACCTCAGCCAGATCGAGCGGGGACTGCGCAAGCCGAGCGCGGAGATCCTGCAGCAGCTCGCCAAGGGCCTGCGGATCTCGGCGGAGCAGCTCTACATCCGCGCGGGCATCCTCGACGACAGCTCGGCGGGAGCCCCCGTTGACCAGCCGTATGACGTCACCCTGGCGATCATGGCCGACGAGCGGCTGACCGACCGCCAGCGCCGCGCGCTGCTGGACGTGTACCGCTCCTTCGTCGGCGAGGGTCCCGACGAACCGGACTCGCCGGAGACCCCCGGCGACTGACCGACCACCCCCTGACTGACCGACCACCCCGACCCGGGCGCCGTGTGCGGCACCCGCAACAGACCACCACCAGAGGAGAACACCATGGCAACCATCAAGAAGCTGAGGAACGACGCCGTCAAGGCCGTCGAGACCGTCACCGACCAGGCCACCAAGCGCGTCGACGAGGTCACCACCGAGGTGACCAAGCAGTCCGCCGCCGCCCGTGCCGAGGCCACCCGCGTCGCCACCGACCCCACCCCGATCTACGCCGTCGTCGGCCTGACCGACACCGTCGTGGAGCTGGCCCGTGAGACCGTCACCGAGACGGTGAGCAAGGTCGGCAAGGCGAGCAAGTCGCTGAGCCCCAAGGCCATCAGCAGCTCGGTCAGCCAGAAGGCCACCGAGATGTCCAAGCTGGCCGAGGCGCTGCCGGGCAAGGCCGTCGGCGACGTCACCGATGGCCTCGGCAAGGTCCAGGAGGGCTACCAGGAGCTCGCCAAGCGCGGCGCCGACCTCGTCGGTCGCGTCAAGAAGCAGCAGGCCACCAAGGACCTGACCAAGCAGGTCACCACCGTCGTCGAGCAGGGCAAGGCGCTGCTGGGCACCGCCACCAAGGGAGTCAACGACACCCGCAGCGCGGCCAAGGCGACCGTCACCAAGGGCCGCCGCCAGGCTGCCGACGTGGTCGCTGACGTCGTGGCCGGTGAGGACGTGAAGGTCTCCGTCAAGAAGCCCGCCGCCCGCAAGGCCGCCACCAAGCCGGCCGCCAAGCCCGCGACCAAGGCCGCCGCGACCAAGAAGGTCAGCACCAAGGCCGCCGCGAAGCCGGCGACCAAGGCCACTGCGACCAAGCCGGCCGCCAAGCCCGCGACCAAGGCCGCCGCGACCAAGAAGGTCAGCACCAAGGCCGCCGCGAAGCCGGCGACCAAGGCCGCTGCGACCAAGCCGGTGACCAAGGCTGCCGCGACCAAGCCGGCTGCCAAGCCCGCGACGAAGGCTGCCGCGACCAAGCCGGCCGCCAAGCCCGCGACGAAGGCTGCCGCGACCAAGCCGGCCGCCCAGCCGGCGACGAAGGCCGCCGCGACCAAGCCGGCCGCCAAGCCCGCGACGAAGGCTGCCGCGACCAAGCCGGCCGCCAAGCCCGCGACGAAGGCTGCCACTCCGGCCCAGCCGACCGTCACCGCGGCCAAGCGCACGGTCACCACGGCCACCAACGCCGCGGCCAAGACCGTGGACGCGGCCCAGGGTGTCGTGACCGAGACCGCCAAGGTCGCCGACAAGGTCACCGACGCCGTCGCCGCGACCGCCGCCAAGGTCGGCGACTGACCGACCACCGGTCGGTCTGACCGATCGAACGGGTCGGCCCGACCGACCACCACCGACGACTGCGGTGGGGACTAGGCTCTGCGCCGTGACCCCACCGCAGTTGTCGTTTGAGTCCCCCCTGCACTCCGCCCCCGTCGTGGCGCAGGTCCACCGCAGCGGCTTCGTCGAGTCCGTGCACCACGGCGTCATCGCGGCCACGGCCGACGACGGGAGCCTGGTGCTGTCCGTGGGGCCGGCCGGCAGCCCGATCTTCCCGCGGTCGTCCAACAAGCCGGTGCAGACCCTGGCCATGGTGCGCAACGGGCTTGACCTGCCGGACAACCTGCTCTCACTGGCCAGCGCCAGCCACAACGGTGAGGTCTTCCACCGCGAGGGGGTCCTGCAGATCCTGGCCGCCGCCGGACTGGACGAGCGGGCCCTCCAGAACACCCCCGACCGCCCCATCCACGAGCCGGACCGGCACCAGTGGATCGCCGAGGGAAAGCCCCCCAGCTCGCTGGCGCAGAACTGCTCCGGCAAGCACGCGGCGATGCTGGCCACCTGCGTCGTCAACGGGTGGGACACGGCCACCTACCGCGACCCGGACCACCCGCTCCAGGTCGCGATGGCGCAGACCCTGTCCGACCTCAGCGGTGAGACCGTGGCCGCGACCGGCGTCGACGGCTGCGGTGCCCCGGTGATGGCTATCAGCGCCACGGGACTGGCCCGCGCGTTCGGTGCCCTGGCCGCGGCGGATGAGGACACCCCGGAGGGTCGGGTCGCCCGCGCGATCCGGGCCTACCCCGAGTTCCTGGGCGGCACCGGCCGCGACGTCACCGGCCTGATCCGGGCGGTCCCGGGCCTGATCGCCAAGGACGGGGCCGAGGCGGTCTATGCCATCGGGCTGCCCGACGGGCGCGGGGTTGCGGTCAAGATCGCGGACGGGAACCAGCGGGCCCGGGCGGTCGTCGCCCAGGCCGCGCTGCGGGCCCTCGGGGTGGACGACGACCTCTCGGCGCTCGACCCGGACCCGGTGCTGGGGCACGGGGAGCCCGTGGGCGCGGTCACCGCCGTCGGACTCAACGCCTGACGGAGAGACTGCATGCGTGCCGTGCTGCAGCGGGTCACCCGGGCCTCCGTGACGGTGGGCGACCGGGTCGTGGGTGCCATCGACCGGCCGGGCCTGGTCGCGCTCGTCGCGGCCACGCACGACGACGGCCCCGAGGACGTCGAGCGGATGGCCCGCAAGATCGCCGAGCTGCGCATCCTGCCGGACGAGACGTCGGTGAACGACGTCGGGGCGCCCGTGCTGGTCGTGAGCCAGTTCACCCTCTACGGCGACACCCGCAAGGGCCGGCGCCCGGGATGGTCGCACGCCGCCCCCGGCGCCGTCGCCGAACCGCTGGTCGAGGCCGTGGTGTTCGCCCTGCGCGGCCGGGGCGTCGAGGTGGCCACCGGGGAGTTCGGCGCGCAGATGCAGGTCGAGCTCGTCAACGACGGCCCGTTCACGGTGCTCGTGGACACATAGCTCACCGACGGTTCCCGCGCGGTGCGCCCGGTGGCCTGTGGGAGCGCCATGCCGTGCGCCCGGTGGCCTGTGGGAG
>Ga0123332_1000980_pt1 | contig 28730 bp, 26 predicted proteins | sample BioC12SIPDNA_4_FD_89958 | JGI IMG/M metagenome (GOLD analysis project Ga0123332, IMG submission 89958) | Anaerobic biogas reactor microbial communites from Washington, USA - Biogas_R2_A C12 SIP DNA | ecosystem: Engineered > Bioreactor > Anaerobic > Unclassified | place: Washington, USA... | reverse complement strand
TCTGGAGTCGGCTTGTTTCCCGGGCCTTCAGGTCAGCCTGGACGCGTTGTTTGCAAACTGACTTCTAGACCGGCGTTTCCACGAAACGAAGTAGGACGCCGTCCGGCCCGACCGCGTCGAGGATCCTTTCGGCAGATGCCTGGCTCATGTCGCAGGATAGGCCTTGTTCCAGCAGACGGTCGCGCATGGCCGAACAGCTCGCAACCTGGAAGGTCAGCCGGGTCAGGGGCGGATTCGCCGTTCCTTCGGCCAGTTCGATCGTATCGCGGCCGTGCCGGAAATGCTGCACCCGGCCCCGGACTGTCTCGTTGACCGGACCGGCGGAAAAGCCCATCGGGCCGCGGTAAAAAGCGGCGCACGGCTCAAAGGTGTCCGGTGATACCTCGATCGTGCTGGAAGCAAAAACAAGCAGGACATCGTTCTTGAGGTCCGGGATGCGGATGTTCTCCTCGCGCTGGATCAGTTCGAAAACGGCGCCGCCGGGCTCGCGGAAAAAGGCGAGATAACCATTGCCGGAACCGGCCAGCCGGGGCTGAACGGTAAAGACGAGCCCTTGCGCCAGCAGTGTTTCATAGGCCTGGTTCAGGTCCACGTTGACGAGAAAGGCGACATGCTGCAGCCCCAGGTTGGTTTCACCCGGTTTGCTGCTTAAAAGTTCGATGACGCCGTCGCCAAGCTGGATGTAGACGAAACGGCTTTTGCCGTCCAGCGAGCGGCTGTCGCGGATGATCGTGCCGCCCAGAGTTTTTTGGTAGAAATCGAGCGTTTTTTCGAAGTCGCCTGCCCGGATGCCGATATGGTTGAGTTCCTTGATCACGGCCTGCCTCTTTCTTGTCACGGAATTCGTGACCGGTCAATAGGCTTAGTGTAGCAAGCGGTGCCTGACCGCGCAACGCGGCGGGCTATTTGCGAAAAGGCGCCGCGATTTCAGTTTTCTCCTGGCTCAGCAGAGTTCCGGCCGCATCGAAGGTGTAGCGGTAGACGGTGCTGTCGCCGCCGATGGTGAACGAGGATGTCGCCAGGGATAAAAAGGTATCGGTGATGCTCTCGACTTCCCAGACCAGCTCGCCGTTCTCGTTAACGGAAAGCGCCGCACCCAGGGAGCCGGCGACGGAATAGAAGACCTGCGGTTCGCCCGATTTTGGATCGCAGATCAGGAGCAGGGCCGTGTAGTTGTCACGGACTTTCTGCGTCAGCGCCTCGTTGCTGATCTCGAAATCCTTGCCGGCATATATTTCCTCGAGCACCGGCCCGATCTCGTAGTGGCTGGTGTGCGGCATATCATCGGCCATGCGCGGGACCGCATAAGCGCTCAGGCAGATCTTTCCGGCGAACTCAGCCATATCGGCGATATAGTAGTTCTCGTCTTCAGAGCCGTAGGTGTAGGCATCCGCCAGGGTTCCGTCGCGCGTCATTTTGATCAGGCGGTCGCCCTGGGCGTAATCGAGCAGCTGCACGAGATAGCCGTCGGCAAGCCGCGCCGCGTTGCGAATGCCGTAACTGCCGACTTCGGTCTGGCTGAAGTGGGTGCGTTGGCCCGTCCGGTCGAAGCGGGACAGGCAGAGAACCTTCAGGTTGCCGCGGCTGAACACGGCCAAGCCGTCCTCGTCCGGCAGGACCGCGCCGATGTATTCGTGCTTGAAGCCGTTGTCCATGACGTGCTGCCAGCGGATCTGGCCGCTAGCGTCCACCAGAGCCAGCCAGGCATATTGGGTCTGCTCGGACGACCAGGTCGGGGTCTGTCCGTACACGATAACCGAATCACCCAATACCGCATAGCTGTCGAGCCAAAGATTTTTGAACGAGGCCTCCCAGACCTGCTGGCCGTCGACCCATTTTTGGATCACGCTCTGGTCGGTCACGTTAAAACCGAGTTTCTCATCGAGGCGTTCCGTATAGGATATCCGGTAGGTCACACCGTCATCCTGGCCCGGCAAAAAGGCGGGCCAGGTGTGGTTGCCGTTTTTGGCTTGCCAGAGCTTGGCCAGGTCCTCGGGTGTCGGCTCTTCCTGGAAGAGGTCGTAGCCGCTGACACTGCTCGTGACCACGTCCGCCGTTTTGCCGAACGTAAAAGTGCCTGTGCTGATGTCGCGGTAGACGTGTTTGATTTCGCTGCGCGACAGCCCGTCCAGGGGCAAGTTGTTGGTGTTGAAAAACGTGACCGCCGCCGCGTAGTCCCGGGCTTCCGCTATGGCGGCGTACACCGTCGCACCGGAGAGGAGCACGCCCAGTGCGACAAGCGAGGCCAGGACCGGCTTGAGATGAGGGCGGCGCTTGGGCTTGGGTTCGGCCTGCCCGACGTGAAGATCCTGCGCCGCGCAGGCTGCCAGGATTATCTCCTTATCCGGCAGCGGGATGCGATCGAGCTGCTTGAGCACGGATTTGATGGTTTTCCTGTTCATGGTCTGGACCTCCTTACAGCAGGCGTTTGAGTTTCTTGAGCGCCCGCTGGTAGCGCTTTTGGGCCGCGACCACGCTGATTTCCATGACGCGGCTGATTTTACGGTAGCCAAGACCGGCATAGAGGCGCAAGACCACCAACTGCCGTTCATCTTCAGTCAGTACGGCCAGCAGGTCCCGCACATCGCAGCGTGACCAGTCCGTCTCGCAGACCGGCTGATCCGCCGGAGCGATCTCGTCAAGCGGAACCGTCGCCTTGCGTTTTCGCACGACATCGATCGCCAGGTGGCGCGCTATGGTCAGAACGAAGGCGTGCGCATTGCTGCCGTCCCGATAGGACGAAGCGTAGCGGAGGACGGCGATCAACGTGTCCTGCAGCACATCCTCGGCATCGGCCGGATTGCCCGTCGTGGCATAGGCCACGGAGAAAATCAGCCTGGCCATGCGGTCATAGATGACGGACAAAGCCTCCCGGTCGCCATGTGCCAGCTCGATGATAGCCTGGTTGCAGGCTGGATCGGTCCTGTCTGGCCTGCTTGATGCCTGATGCACGTTGCTTGTCTCCTCTGCTGTCCAATCGTTTGGCTGCTCATCTGCGACCATTGTACGCCTGTCTCCGGGTTCGAGACAGCGGCAACATCTGCACGCCAGCACCTGCATATAAGAATAGCGTTTGACGGACCCGTTTTTGGACAACCCGGATTTTTCCCGCCAAATCGGTTAGAATAAGCGTGAAACAGCCTGCTTTGGCTTGCTCTGCCAGCAATCGAGGTGACGAACCCATGACCGGTCCAACCACTTACCCCCGCGACCTGGAGGCGATCCTGGCCAGACGCCACGATAACGGCGCCGACCTTTGGATGACCCCGGACAAGAACCTGATCAAAGGCAGTCCGTTTACAACATTGGACTGCGCCCTGCTGCTCCTGGAGGTCGGAGTCAGTCCCGCTGACCTTATTCTGCAGGCGATGGCCGACTTGATCTTCTCCTGCCAGCGCGATGACGGCCGTTTCCGGGTTGCGCCGAAAGGCGCCATTTACCCCTGCCACACCATCGGGGCGCTGAATGTCCTTTGTCAGCTTGGCTTCGCTGCCGATCCGCGCCTGGAAAAGACCTTTCGACACCTGCTCGACAGCCGCCATATGGACGGCGGCTGGCGCTGCCATGCATTCAAGTACGGCCGGGGGCCTGAGACAGACTGCTCAAATCCGGGTCCGACCCTGACTGCCCTGAACGCGTTTCGGATGACCGGCTATCCCGATCAGGATGCCGGACTCGACCGGGCGGTCGAATTTCTGCTCGGGCACTGGCGCATCCGCAGACCGATCGGTCCCTGCCATTACGGGATCGGGACCTTGTTCATGCAGGTCGCGTACCCGTTTATGACCTACAACCTGTTTTATTATGTCTATGTGCTGTCGTTCTACCGCCGGGCGCGCCAGGATGAACGCTTCCTGGAGGCGCTGGCGGCGCTGGAGGCGAAGCGGATCGACGGACAGATTGTCGTCGAGCGCGTCAACCGCCAGCTGGCCCGGTTTGACTTCTGCGCAAAGGGCAAGCCAAGCGCACGGGCCGGGGCGCGATACCGGGAGATCGAAAGAAATCTTACCGGTCTTTAGCCGTAACGCGAAAAACCTTAGGTTCGGCCGGCGCCAGCGAAGCCAGCAACGCACCGCTTTCCAGCGCGACCGGCACCCATTGCCCGTCCGGCGCGATCTGCTCCACGCGGCTGATTGCAAGCGGGGATGCAAGCGGGATGGTATCGAGCGGATCATGGCCGAGGTTGAACAGGGCGAGCAGGTAACGCCCATCCGGGAAACGGCGCAGCTTGAGGTAGACTTCCGCGTCGCCCGGGTAGTGGAACGCGACCGGGCGACCGCAAATGAACGATAACAGCTCGAGCAACTGCAGCTTTCTGTCCGCGTCGTAAAAGCCAAACGACGACAGCTTGTTGCTGGTGCCAAAGCTGGCCGCGAGCACCACCACCCGCCCGCCGGAATCGTTCGTGAACAGCGTAGCGGCCGGACCCATCTCGGTAAAGGACTCGTCCACGCCGGACTTTCGGTGCAGCAGGATGGCCTGCACACTGGTTTTTGGCCCCAGCGGTTCGAGATGCGCATACGTGCTGTCCGATCCCAGGATTTTCTGCCCCCAGCGTTCGGCGGAGACGCGCGGCCCCTGGTAGGGTACGGCGTTCACGCCGATTGCGGCGGCAAACCCGCGCGCGCAGAGCTTGACGGCCGCTGCCCCTTCCAGAAGCATCCCGCCCGCGGCCAGCTGCCGAAGATCGGTGTCAGAAAAGAGGCCGACATCCTCGCCGGTGAGCATGACCGGCAGATCGGGCATCCGGGCGTAGTTGCAGGGCAGACCGAGCACGCCGAGAAGGGCGCCCCAGGTCTTTTCCGAGCCGCCCCGGTCACCGTGAACCGGCGCCGCGTTGAAAAACGAAGCAGACGGCAGGGCAGATGCAGCATAACCGTCCGGCCTGCTTGCCTGGACAGCCTGGAAAAGGGTCTCGTAGAACTGCTGATAGCGGCCAAGGACGGCGCGGTAAGCCGCTCCGCTGGCCGGCTGGTAGGCGCGCGTGCGGGTGATCCAGTGCTTGGCGCCGTGGCAGCCCTCGAGGATGGAGCCGGTATAGTGGGCATGGAGCAGGGCGGCGGCCGTGCTGTAGCGGTTCTGCGGGCAGGTGTCCGTTTCCGCCAGGACCAGGATGTCGTCGTCAAGCGCGGCGATCTGGGCCGCCCCGTGGTACATCCGAACCGGGAACGAGCGCATTTCGGGGTTCAGGTAGCGGGCGTTGTTGATCCGGACCACGCGCGGCTGGCCTTTGCCGGCCAGCCTGCCGGCAATCGCCCCGGCGTGGCGGACATCGCCGTAGCAGGTGCAAAAGCTGCCGGGCAGAGCCGGGTCCGTTTCGTCCATCGCGTCCCGGATCACCCCGGCCAGCTGGAGCAGCGAATCGAGCAGAACGTTGTCGTACAGCCGGGCGACCGTCTCGTCTGACAGCAGCCCGATCAGTTCCGTCCGGCTAAGGCTCCGGCCCAGCCGTCTGCCGGTCTCGGCCAGGTGAAGCGGACAAAAACAGCCGTTGCGGCCGGTCAGCAGTCGGAAATCGTCGTCGATCATGATAAAGGCCGGCCGCAGTGAAGCCAGGTGCCCGATAGCTTCGCGGATATAATGCTGAAAGGCGGGGTCGAACGGGCACATCTGGTAGGCCAGGCTGCCGTCCGGGCGCACAATTTGCTGAAACGAAGCGGGCTCGTCAGGCACATAGCCGTGCCCGATCGTCGCCTGGGCCAGGATGCCCAGGTGTGCGGTATCGCCGGGGTAGGCGTCGCGAAAGGCCAGAAAGCGGTCCCCGAGGATTTTGGCCTTGTTTTGCGGCGGATTGCCTTCCGGCACCAGGGTCATCATGCAGGCACAATCGGTGGCGACACCCGATCGGATCAGGTCGAACGCGTCCGCGGCAAGGTCGGCTTCGTGTCCGGGCAGCAGCGGCATGACGTGCAGGGCGGTCAGCTTATCCATAGCAACCTCCAGTTTCTGCCGGCGACGGCGGCAAGCAGCTTTATTTGTCTTAATCATAACACGGGCGGCGCAAAGATAAACAGCCGGGGCGCTTCAGGCAGCCGGACAAGTGTGGTAAACTTTGTGCGTAGCAAAGACCTTACAACAGCAGAACACGAGGAGATCGATATGGAAAACCGGATCGAAGCGTTAGCCCAATTGCTTCAGGACCTCATCGATGGCTTACCGCCCGAGCAGGTCAGGCAAACCTATCAAACCAGCCTTGGCAGCGTGTCCGCGCTGGATCTGGCCCGAGCGGAAAACCTGCTGGTTGCGCGCGGCGTGACCATCGAGGCAATCCAGCGCGCCAGCGCCCTGCACACCGACCTGGTGCTTGGCCGCCTGGCCGCGGATGCTTCGGGGCGGCTCGACCAGGCAGACGGCCATCCGGCCCGCGTCTTCGTCGGCGAGAATGAGGGGTTGCTCCTATTTCTCGAAAACCGTTTCAAACCGGATCTGGAGGCTTGCCTGGCAACCGGATCGGAGCCGGATCGGCTCAACCTCCTGGCCGCACTATCGGATCTTGGTGCGCTTGTCCGGCATTATGACCGCAAGGAGAACCTCTTTTTCCCCTTCCTGGAGCGGGAGGGGCTGACCGCTCCGGCCAAGGTCATGTGGGGCGTCGACCAGATCATCCGGGAACTTATGAAACTGCTCGAGGAGGCCGTGCGCGAGCAAGAGCTCCCAACCAGGCGGGTCCGCCTGATCGCGGACCGCCTGCTGCCCCAGGTGGAACGCATGGTCCGGCAGGAAAACGAGATCCTGATGCCGATGCTGCTCGGCTGCCTGACGGCGGACGACTGGATCTTGGCCGCCCAGGAGAGCGAACAATACGGCCTGGTTTTCAACAAGGGCATAACCGGGGCGTCCAATTCCGACGCGGCGGTCTGGCTGCAGCGTCAGACAGGGTCTGCCAAGCGGGACGCGCCGCGGGAAGAGGGCAAGATCAACCTGCCCAGCGGCCGCCTGACCGTCGAGCAGCTGACCTGCATGCTCAACACGCTGCCGACCGACCTGACCTTCATCGACAGCGACGATGTGGTCCAGTACTATTCCGAGGGCAAGCATCAGGTGTTCGCCCGGACCCGGACGATCATCGGGCGCAATGTGTTTCTCTGCCATCCGCCCCAGCTGGTGCCCCGCATCCGACAGCTGATCGAGTCCTTCCGCAGCGGCAGGAAGGACCAGGCGATCGTGCCGGTGCGCAAGGGAAACCGGCTTGACCTGGTTCGCTACTACGCCGTCCGCGACGAATCCGGCGCCTACATGGGCACGGTTGAAGTGACCGAGGAGATCTCGGGGATCATCGATCTGGTTGCCGGGAAATAGCTGTCTCGCCTTCCTGGGGCGGCCAGTCAAGCAAGTCGGCCAGGGTGACGCTTTCCAGATAACGGTCGATCAGGCGGTCCAGCTCGAGCCAGAGCGGCAACGTGTCGCACTGGCCGGACCTGGCGCAGGTGACAGCGTCGTCCTCCACGCAGGCGACCGGGGCCAGGTTGCCCTCGACCAGCTTGAGGACCGCTCCGGCCGTGTAGGCAGCAGCAGGCCTGGCCAGCCGGTAACCGCCGTTCTTGCCGCGCTGGCTGGTCACAAAGCCGGCCTGGTGCAGCTTGGCGACGATGGCCTCGAGATACTTGAGGGATATGTCCTGCCGCGCCGCGATCGCTGCCAGGGAAACATATGTGTCCGGGTTTTGCCTGGCCAGGTCAGCCATGACACGCAACGCGTAGCGGCCTTTGGTCGATATTTTCATCGGGCATGCTCCAGCAAAAAGTTTATCTGATCGTATCATACCTTCTGGCCCCTTTTGTTGGCAAGCATGACCATCGGGAGAGAATAAATGGGATTTCGCGCATTTGAGTCAAATCAGGAACATGCTCAGGCCGCCCGGCTGATGGCTGCGGTGGACCGGGGCGAGAGATGGATTTTCGACGGCGCGCCGGGCAGCGCGGATTTTGGCGGCCAGGTGATCAAGCAGTACTTTATCCGGGGCGATACATGGGGTGTGTTTCACGCCTGCCTGTTCCGCGGGCACTTGCGTCTTCAGATCGGCTTTTCCCCGGACCTGCCCGCGGGGGAGGAGGACGGTCTGATCGGCCTGATCCGCCAGGCCAGATGCCAGGCACCGGGTCCGGCCAGCTTGTGGTATCCACCGGAAAACAGCCGCCTGGACCGCCTGATCCGGCACGATCTTCCCTGGCCGGTGCACGGACATAAGACGCACGAGCTGGCCTTTGACACCAGGCCGGCTTTACCGCCCGTGCTGACGCCGGACCTGGCGTTCGTTTCCTATGACAGCACCTGGCTGGAGGCGGTCTGCCGCCTGCTCGATCAGGCGCTGTCGCACACGTTCGCGGATCCCGAAGACGCGTTGTTCAGCCGCGATAAGGAAAAACACGATGCGGAATGGCTCGATCTGGCGCAGGCCGGCGCATGCCGCTTGCTTGTGGGAAAAGGCGTCCTGGCCGGTTTTGTCGCGCGCAAAGGCGCCGAAATCGACCTGATGGCGGTTGCGCCGGATCGGCAGGGGCGGGGCTTGGGCCGGATTCTCCTGCAGCAGGCGCGCGCGGACATCTTAAGGGAGCAAGCCGGGGAACCTCACCTCTATTGCCTGGACAGCAACACCGGGGCGCTTCGCTTTTACCTGCGCGAGGGGATGCGTGTGACCGGCCACTCCGGCTATGCCTGGCTGGATGCGCTGCCTGAGACCTGAGCAGCTTAGTCCGGAACGCCGTCTCCATCGATATCCGTCATGCCGGCCCCGGCGACGCCGAACAGCTCGCGTCCGGTCAGCCTGCGGTCGTTGCGCTCCTTTTCGATGATCTTGCTCAGGAAGCGGCGGACCTTCTCGGGCCTTTTGATGTTGACCAGCGGGCACTGGTTGTCAGACTGGTCCGCCGTGTACAGCATGATGGTGCCGACGCCAAACAACTTCTGCCATAGGCTCCGGCTGAGTTTCAGGTCCAGAATCCTGTAGAGCAGGATGTCGTTGGTGATGGTGCGAAAAAAGCCGATCCGGGTCGTCAGCCGCTCGGTGTCAATTTCGTAGCGGGTGAACGAGATCGGCATGCCCAGGATCCGCTTGCGGTCCTTCCACAAAATCGGGTCCGGCGCCACTTGGAAAGCGTCATACTTGGGGGGCTCTTCCTGTTTCATGGGGATCCTCCTGCCTGCATCGTTGCTATCCCTATTTTATGCCAATTTTTGCGAATGTACAGCAGGCAGGTTTGTCTTGTTTCGACCTGCCCAAACAGCAGACGAAACATCTTGTCACGTGATGATCACGATATCCACCCTGCCCGAAACCGCTTTTCATGCCAGCGGCCAGGGCAATCGCTTACGAAATCTGATCGGAGATTCCAAGCACACGCATCGCTGACAGAACACCCAGGCCACACAGTTTTCGCTTGGATTTCATGCCGCATTTATAGGGTGATTGCGTTTTGAGCATCTGAAGTGCCAACTTTCTCAGGATGTTGAAGACTGCAGCGGCATTTTTTGCCCTAGCCCGGCAATCATCTTCAGCAAAGGCCATATCGAGCATCCAGTGTAACTTGTTCTCGATCGCCCAGTGTTCGCGCTTGATCCGGAGCAAATCGGCAGCGCTGGGCGCGTTCAGGCTGTAAATGAAGTAGTGACGCTCTTGCGTTTCGGGTTTGTCACCCTCTTGGCGGCGACTGATGATCACGCCGCTGCCCTTTAGTCCGGCCCAGTCGTCCTTCCAGTCATACCAATCGATATGCGGTGACAGATAACATTCTCTGATCTCAATCCGGCCATGGTCCTTGGTTCGGCTGATCGCATAATGACCTTGCTCCTTCATTGCGGCTTTGCCTTTGTCCTTAATTTCACTGTCCAGATGAAACACAAGGTCTTCGTACATATGCTTTTGATTGCCTTTGACTGCCAAAACATAATCGGCTTCGCGTGCGATGATCGTTTGTGCAATCTCTTTTTGCGTGCCCATCGCATCGATCGTGATGATGTTCCCTTTGATTTGGAACAACTTCAGCAATTCCGGTATCGCGGTGATCTCATTGCTTTTTTCATCGGTCTTGACCTGGCCCAGAACCAATTCCAGTTCGCTGGCAAACGCCGTGATCACATGGCTGGCTTTCTGGTCTTTGCTGCCGCTTCGCCGGATGGTTTTCCCGTCAATAGCAATCGTTTTTTCCTGTAATTCAGCGACGCCAGCCAGTTCTAGCCGTAATTGGCTCATCCAACCGCTGAACTTCTCCGACAAGGCATCTGCGTCAAGTCGAGAAAACACTTTCCCAAAGGTGTCATGGGATGGCACACCTCTGCTGAAGTCACAGAATGGTTCCAGATAGGCGCGCTCATGCTTGACGAACATTTCCATTTCCGTATAAGTATCCATATTGCAGATGATCGCCAGCGTTCCTGTCAGTAGTATGTCTTGTAGCCGGTACTGTATCGCATTGCCTTTGCGGAAATCCTGTATTTCACGCAATAACTCAAGAAACGTTTGATCCATTGGTTCTCTCCCGTTTCTTTCTATTGTGCTTCTTTCACCTCCTCCTTGGGCTACATCAGCGTTGCTTGTTCATTTCATTTCGTAAGCGATTGCCCTGGCCAGCGGCCCGCCGGTTTGCCGACACAGTTATGCTATAATAATGTGGCTGCTGCTCAAAAAAATCGAAAGGGTGACGGCGCGCGTGGATGTCATTTGGACCAAACTGAAGGAAGTTCTCATGGCGGTGCTGCCGATTGCGGCGATTGTCTTGATCCTGCATGCCTCCCTGACGCCGCTGCCCGGAGCGATGCTGGCCCAGTTCCTGATCGGGACGGCCCTGACAGTCATCGGGCTGACCGTGTTCCTGATCGGGGTGGATGTCGGCGTGACGCCGATCGGGCAGGCGATGGGCTCGGTCGTCGCCCGCTCCAACAAGCTCTGGATCGTGATCGTCGCCGGACTGGCGCTGGGCTTTATCATCTCGATCGCCGAACCCGACCTGCATATCCTGGCCGGCCAGGTCGACGCCTTGACCGCCGGGCAAATCCCCAAAATGCTTCTGGTTGTCGTCGTTTCGCTGGGTATCGCCGTCCTGATGACCCTGGGCATGGTCCGTGTCGTGTACAACATTCCGCTTTACCTGCTGCTGACCGGCCTTTACGGTCTGGTTTTAATCCTTTCGCTGTTTTCCTCGCGCGAGTTTTTGGCGATCTCCTTTGACGCTTCCGGCGCAACAACGGGCGCGATGACCGTCCCCTTCATGCTGGCACTGGCCCTCGGCGCCACGGCGATGAAAAAAGACGCCAAGGCGTCGGAAAAGGACAGCTTCGGCCTGGTGGGAACGGCTTCCGTCGGCGCCATCCTGGCCGTGCTGCTGATGAGCGTCGTCGCGCATCCGGGTCCGCTGACCGGAACGGTCAACGGCCATGAGACCGCTCAGGCCGGCATCCTGCGCCCGTTCTTCAACCGGGTCCCGATCACCTCGCTGGAAGTCTTCATGGCGATGTCGCCGATCCTGGCCCTGCTGTTGGTTTTCCAGAAAAAAGCGTTCAAGCTGTCCCGGCGCAGTTTCAGACGCATGCTCGTCGGATTGGGCTTCACCCTGGTTGGCCTCGTGCTTTTTTTGGTCGGCGTGCATGCCGGTTTCATGTCGGTCGGCACCTTTGTCGGCCAGAAGATCGCGTCGCTGGATCGCACGTCCGTGATCGTCCTGGTCGGGTTTGCCATCGGGATGGTCACCATCCTGGCCGAACCGGCGGTCTATGTTCTGACCCATCAGGTCGAATCGGTCACCAGCGGCTATGTCCGGCGCAGCTTGGTGCTGGGCGCGCTGGCCCTAGGCGCCGGTTTGTCGGTCGGCTTGTCGATGCTGCGCATCCTGGTGCCGGCGATCCAGCTTTGGCACTACCTGCTGCCGGGCTACATCATCGCCATCGGCCTGACGTATGTGACCCCCAAGCTGTTTATCGGCATCGCGTTCGACTCCGGCGGCGTCGCGTCCGGGCCGATGACGGCGACGTTCATCCTGGCCTTCACCAACGGCGTCGCTTCGGCGTCTGAAGGCGCCAATGTGCTGGTCGATGGCTTTGGCATGATCGCGATGGTCGCCCTGATGCCTGTTATCGCCTTGCAGATTCTCGGCCTGGTCTATAAAATCAAGACCAGGAAAGGAGGCGTCGAAGCATGACGGAATCGGGTCTTTATCAGCCGCATTACAAGCTGCACGTGATCGTCAACTGCGGACAGGGCAGCAAGGTCATCCAGCAGGCAAAAAAGCACGGTGTGCAGGGAGCGACCGTCCTGCTGGGCTACGGGACGGTCAAGTCCCGGCTGCTGGAGTGGCTGGCCCTGACGGATGTGCGCAAGGAAATTGTCATGATGGTCGGCAGCGAAGCGACCATCCGAAAAGTCCTCGCCGAGCTGGATGAGGTTTTCCAGTTCGGCAAGCCGCACCACGGCATCGCCTTCACGACGCCTGTTTGCTTTATCGGCGGCACGCACGGCAGTTTGTGCCCGCTCGGCGATTTGAAAAAAGGAGCTGAAAACACCATGTACCAGGCCATATCGGTTGTTGTGGACAAAGGCAGGGCGGAGCTGGTGATCGACGCCGCGGCAAGGGCCGGTTCGAAGGGCGGAACGATCATCAACGCCAGGGGATCCGGTATCCACGATACGCAAAAGCTTTTCGCCATGGCCGTCGAACCTGAAAAAGAACTGGTCCTGATCCTGTCGCGTCATGACCAGACGGAGGCGATTGTCGATGCCATCCGCGAGGATCTGAAAATCGATGAGCCGGGCAACGGCATCATGTTTATCGAACCCGTCAGTCAGGCTTACGGCCTGTACGAATAGGCTGGACAGCAAGGAGGGATCGGTTATGAAGGTCGGGTTATGCACCACGGACTTTCCCCGTGTACAGCCTGTGGAGCAGTTGTTTTCCAGAATTCGCCAGGCGGGATACGATCAGGTCCAGTTTAATTTCGCATCGATCGGCATCGAGGACATGCCCGAAACGGTCAGTGCAGACCTGATCAGCCGGATCCGGCAGGCGTGTGATAACAACGGCCTCAACATTGTGGCGATCAATGCGACGTTCAATTTGATCGATCCGGACCAGGGCCGGCTGCGCGAGAACATGCGCCGCTTCCCGGTGATCGCCGCAGCGAGCCGTGACCTGGACTGTCCGATCCTGACTTTATGCACCGGCACACATGATCCGCATGACATGTGGCGTTATCATCCTGACAACGCGCTGGAAGCCTCATTTCAGGCGCTTTGCGCCAACATGGAGCCGCTTTTGCCGATTGCCGACCGCTACGGCCTTTACCTGGGCATTGAGACGGAGGCGGCCAATGTCGCCGCGACGCCGCAGCGTTCCAGGCGGCTGCTCGACACCTTGGGATCCCCCCGGGTCAAGATCGTCATGGACGGGGCCAATGTCTTCCAGCCCGGCCAGGCGCATCCCGACCTGGCGCCGGCTGTCTTGCAAAATGCCTTCGATGTGCTGGGCAAGGACGTGATCCTGGCCCATGGCAAAGATATCGCCGCTTCGTCCGGGATCCGCTTTGCGACACCGGGCCGGGGCATTATTGATTATGACTTGTTTCTTGTCTTGCTGAGACAAATCGGGTATGAGGGCGGCATGATCCTGCACGGCATCCAGGACGAGGCGGACATTCCAGTTTGCGCGGCCTGGATGAAAGATTTGATCCGGCGGCATGAGCCAGCAAGCGGCTAGTCGATGATCTCGTTTTCGTTGTAGACTCCCTCGGGACTGATCGCGCGGGTGATCCAGTCGAAGGTCTTGAGGCCCGTGACTGAAAAATAGCGGGTCTGGCTGCGGTGGCTGTAAACGATGTAGGCCGTGTCGCCGGACTCGCCGGCCGGGCTGACCGTGAAGCGGGCTCCGTCAGGGAACGTGATCACCACGGTCTGGTTCGGATCGAAGTCGGGTTTTCGAAACAGGCGTTTTCGTGTCGCGGGTGACAGGGTGGACGCGACCCGGTTGATGTTGCGTCCGACCACTAGGGTTTTCTGGCCGTCGTACTCGGCAACCAGCCCGTCGTCGCTGCTCATGATGTGCGCGAGCATGTTCTTTTCGTACTGCACACTATCGTAACGCAGCGCGATCGGCACGATGATGGCGGTCAAGCCAACGGCCATGACGACCGCGATAATAATAATGATCTTCTTCACGTCAATGAAGCCTCCAGGTTAAGCATGCCGGCTGTCTTATAGCCGAAGCAAAAGCTATTATAGCATGGTTCAGGCCCTGCCGCCAGAGCGCCTGGCGACCAGGACGGCGTTGATTTCCGCGCCGAAGAGGAGGATGGTGGCGATCAGCTGCAGCCAGATCAGGAAGGCGATCAGGGCGCCCAGCGTGCCGTAGAATCGCGAGTAGTTGGCGATATTGTCGACATAGTACTGGAAAGCGACGGTCAGGCCGACCCAGGCCAGCATGGTGAAGACGGCTCCGGGCAGGGCCTGCAGGAAGCGGAAACGGACGGCGGGCCCGAACATGTAGAACAAGGTGATGACAAAGACCATGAAGGCTGCTGTCAGAAGCAACCGCAGCGGTGCGACGAGCCAGTCCGGCTCGATATGCGGCCAGGCCTGCCGGATCAGCCCGGCGAGCTGGTTGCCGAAAACAACGGCCAGCAGGGCGATGGCCAGCGTGACGGCAAACAGGACAACCCAGGCGATCGAAAGCAGATAGACCCATAGGATGTGCCGGCTCTCGGTGACGCCTGCGACCCGGTTGCTGCTTTTCATGTATGCCCTGAAACCGCCTGAGGCGGCATAGATGGCCAGGATGGCCGAAAGGGAGAGCAGACCGCTGCGCTGCCGGTCGACGACATCGACGACAATCTCGGCGACATCCGGGTAGACAGACTGGGGCAGGACGCGGGCCAGGGCGTCCAGAACCGGCGCGGTGTCGATGTTCAGAAAGCCAAGCAGCGTGAACAGGAACATGACAAAAGGAAAGAAGGCCAGGATCATGCTCAGCGTGAGCTGGTGGGCATACGGGATCAGGTCATCGTCCTGGCTGGCCTTGATCACGTCGCGGACGAAACGGTACAACGCCTTGAGCCTTACCACGGGGACCTCCTTTCAAAAGGCACGTCAGGTCAGTCCTGGGTGTCGATCTGGCTGCGGTCCAGGTACTGTCCCAGCATGGCCAGGTGCCTGGTTTGGCATTCCTGCCGCAGATCCTGCGGGTAGGTGACGGTGCCGGACACCTTGTCCGGGCCAACGTTCAGATCAGTCAGTTCCGGACGCCATCGTCCGGCGCGGCGATAGAAGCTTTCCGGCATCCGGAAGAAGCCAAAGCCGGCGTCACGCACGCGAGACGGGTCGACTACGCCGAATACGCGGCGGTAAAAGGCGGCATAATCGGCCTCGTCGTGGCCGGCGAAGACCGGGTCGAAACAAAGCCGCACCGCGAAGCCGCGCGACTGGGCGGTTCGCACGGCCTCCAGGCGCGCGTCGAGCGGAGGCGTGCCTGGTTCCAGCAGCCGGATGACGCGCTCCGGCGCAAGCGAAAAGGCGAAGACAAGCTCTGGAGTCGGGTCGTTTTGCAGGAAAAACCGCCTGTCTGCGCTCTTGGTTCGGATTTCGGCCTGCAGCGGCAAACCGGACAGGCCATCTGACAGCAGTTCGGGATAGGGAATCACCTGGCGCAGGGCCATCAGGTCCGTGTCGTGCGAGACAGCGACGGCGCAGGGCTTGTCGGCTGCGGCCAGCGCCATCGCCTGGATGAAATCCGGCGTGTTCACAAAGGCGAGCATATGGGCGGACGGGTACATGCCCTGCAGGTAGCAGTAGGCGCAGTCAAAGGGGCACCCGATGGCCAGGTTGGCATAGAAAAACGCATCGGCGCCGAAGTCCTGGCAGAGCCTCGGGCCCGGGTAAAGCAGCGGCTCATCCTTGACCGCGAGAATCAGGGACGGGTGGCGCTTCTGCCAGCGGGGATCCTGGTTGGAACGGTTGAAGACATCCTTGTAATGGCGGATGACGACGACCGGGCAGCCGTCCAGCCGTAACAGCACCTGGCGGGTCAGCGGCCAGTCAAAAGATCGTTCTTCGGCGTAGACCGCTTCAAAGCGCCGCCGTTGTCTTGAGCTGGCGGATGAGGTCATCGATCGCTCGCTTCCTTTCGCGTTTGTCATGGATTTTGAGACCGCAAGACTGCCTGATCAGCGGCCAGGGGTCTCGGCCGGCGCGGATGGCCTGCCGGACAGCCAAGTCCAGCTGGCGCCTGAGTGAGGCAGTCAGGTGCATCGTCTCCTGGGCTAAATCCAGCAACGCTTGCTGCTCGGGCAGGTAAGCGGCCGGTCTGCCGTCTGCCGGACCCCCCCGGAATGTTGTGACAGTGCGATCGATCTCAATCATCCGTTCTCTGATCTGCCGCGTGAGCGCCGCAGCGTCCAGGCAAGCTGCATCCAGGTGGTCCGACACGATTTTCAAGACCAGCAGGCGGTCGGCCGAAACAAAGCGGGCAGCGGCTTCGCAGAACCCGGCGGACTCCATATCGTACCAGGCATCATCTTCGGACCGGTCCTGCCGGACCGGCGCCGGCGCGCAGCGCAGATGGACGGGCTCAAGGCCGAGCTCTTGCCGGAAGTCGGGGTAATAATCGCGCCGCGTATCCAGATCGGTGACCCGGCCGGCCAGCACGAGTGTGCTGGTCTCAACGGATGCCCGGTTCGTGCCGCAGCAACCGAAATTGACCAGGCATGCGTCCTGAAGCAGCTCCGGAAAGGCGCCGAACAAGTAGGCAACAGCCATGGCGGCGCGCATTTTGCCTGTTCCGCTGACCACGAGCAACTGATCCGCGCCGCGGTACAGGGGAAAGGCACGGGCCGTCATGTCCCGTTTCATCTTGTTCGCTTCGATCACCGGTCTTGCCTCGGCCAGCAAAGCCACGATCCAGACGAGCACAAAAACAACCCCTTTCCCGTTTATTATATCAGCCGCCCGTGTATAATCATAACGGAAGGATCTGGTGCGCATGGTACTGCCTATCCGGCTGCTGGACTTCGACCGCTCTTATCAGCAGCAGACCTTTTTTCAAAACCGACCCGCGGACCGGCTCTAGCTGACCGATGTGCCTCAATCGCGCCGGCTCTGCGAGCGATGGCCGCTGGAGACGATCCGGGCCCGGCTCGCCGCCTGTGATCCCGCGCCCGTCACCTTCATCGGCAGCAACCATTATCACTATGTAACAGCCCTCCTGCTGCAAGCCATCCGCGAGCCGTTCGTCCTGGTACTCTTCGATCACCATGCCGATTTTTACCCGTCGCCCGCGCCGGATTTGATCTCCTGCGGCAGCTGGCTGCGAAATGTCCTGGACGAGCTGCCCTTGCTGCAGCAGGCCCTGGTCCTGGGCGCAGGACGCGACCCCCGGACCAGCCGCCTGGCCCGCCGCTGGGGTAGCAGGCTGGTGATGGTTGATGAACAGCAGCTGATGCGCGACCAGGCGGTGAAAGCGTTTCTTGGCCGCCACGTTGCCGGCCGGGCTGTCTATGTCAGCATTGACAAGGATGTCCTCGATCCCGGCGAAGCGGTGACCGCCTGGGATCAGGGGCACGTGCGATTGGATCAGCTGACCGGCCTGATCCGCCAGGTCAGGTCCATGGCCCGGCTGATCGGCTGCGATGTCTGCGGGGAAGCGGACCTGGATCCCCTGACGCCGCCCAGCCTGGCAGATCAGGTTCTTGATCGCAACAACCGGGCCAACGCGGCGATCCTGGATGCGATCGGCAAATCGGGGAAACTGTAGATGCAGATGCGGACTTGCCAGGTATTTCTATCCGTGTCATGCTTGGGTGGCAGAGAACATAAAGGAGGACAAGGACATGATTTTTTTTGTCGGCACCTACACCCGTCTCGGCGGACCGGGCATCGCCTCGTGTTCCTGGGACGGCAAGCAGTTTCACGTTGAGCAGACGGTGGCGCTGCCTAACCCGACGTATCTTATCTTGTCGCTCAGCCAGGATCGGCTCTATGCGATCAGCAGCGATACGGCAGACCAGTCGGAGGGCGGTTCCTATGCGATGTTCGAACGTACCGGCGGGCAGCTTGTTATGCGCGCCCGCTACAACACCGGGGCGGCCGGCCCCTGCCACTTGTGCTTGAGTCCCGACGAACGGTTCCTTTATACCGCCAATTACGCTAGCGGCACGTTGTCTGTTTTCCCGCTCGATCCGCCAGGACCCCGCATCCAGCTCATCCGGCATCAGGGGCACAGCGTGCACCCAAACCGCCAGGCAGGCGCACATGTGCACCATGTGTCCTTTCTGCCTGGCACCCGGACACTGGCAGCGGTCGATCTGGGGCTCGATCAGGTTGTGCTCTACCGGCAGGACCCTCATACGGGCCTGCTGGAACGGTCAGGCCAGATGGATACCCCGCCTGGTCTGGGCCCCCGCCATCTGGCTTACGGGCCGGAACACTCGGCCTACCTGGTCCATGAGCTCGGCAATGCCGTCAGCCGCCTGGCTGTCTCGGGCGACACCCTGATCATGCGCGAAACCTGGCCAACATTGCCCGGAGGCTGGCAGGGTGAAAACACCTGCGCGGCGATTCGGGTCACCGGCTCCCATGTCATAGCTTCCAACCGGGGCCATGACAGCCTGGCCGTCTTCCAAATCCAGTCGGATGGCATGCTGAAACCCGCCGGAATCTTTGGTTCGAACGGCTCTCTGCCCAGGGATTTTTTCATTTTCCCCGACAATCGGATCCTTGTTGCCAACCAGGGCGGCTCCGTAACGCTGCTGGACTGGGATCCGGCAGCGGCGCGGATGAGCGCTTCCGCCGCTTTGCCCATGCCGGGCGCGGTCTGCGTCTGTCCGCTTCCGGAGGCCTGAAATCGCATCGCGATGCGTTTTTCTTGACAACGGTATTTTCCCTTTGCTAGCATGTTTGGCATACAGCCGATGCGCAGCACCGCGAAACAGGGGGAAAACACGATGAAGATTGCCTTTTCGACGCTGGGATGCCCGGATTTCAGCTGGTCAGACATCTATGCCATGGCCAAGGACCTGTCTTTCAACGGCATCGAGATCCGCGGGCTGGGCGATGAAATCTTCACGGTCAAGGCTCCGCCGTTTACGGACAGCCAGCTGCCGGACACGGTTCGCCTGCTTAAACGGCTGCGTTTGGAAATCCCCTGCCTCTCGTCCGGCTGCTGCCTGAAGCACACAGACCAGGCCGAGCAGAACCAGGCTGAGATCGCCGCCTATATCCGGCTGGCGCAAAAGCTGAACACGCCCTTTGTCCGCATCCTGGCCGACCGCCAGCCCCACGTTGAAGGTGAGGTCGACGACGCAGCCATCCTGGAAGCGCTCCGCGGCCTGATCCCGATCGCGGAGGAAAGCTCCGTCACGCTGCTGATCGAGACCAATGGCGTCTATGCCGACACCGCCCGCCTGGCCCGGCTGCTCGACCAGGCGGCCAGCGACGCGGTCGCGGCCTTGTGGGATATGCACCACCCCTACCGCTTCGCAGGCGAGAGCGCCGGGACCACGGTCAAGAACCTGGGCGCCTATATCCGCTATGTCCATGTCAAGGACTCCGTGGTCGAAGACGGCAAGATCCGCTACTGCCTGATGGGCGAGGGCGACCTGCCGCTCGACGACATGATGCTGGCGCTGCGCTCGATCAACTACGAAGGGTACGTGTCGCTGGAGTGGGTCAAGCGCTGGGCCGGCGACCTGGCCGACGCCGGGATCGTCTTTCCGCATTTTGCTCACTTCATGGAACGCTACCTGGAGAAAAAGAGCGTCCGGGGCCACCTTCAAGCCAACCGCGCCGGGACCGGCCAGTTCATCTGGGAACGGGACAGCCTGATCGACCTGACCTTTCCCCAGGTTTTGGACCGGATGGCCGATACCTTCCCCGACCAGCAGGCCTTCCGCTTCATCACCCACGACTACACCCGAACCTACAGCGAGTTCCGCGACGATGTCGACGCCTTCGCCCGCTCCCTGATCGCGCTGGGCGTCAAGCCCGGCGACCATGTCGCCATCTGGGCGACCAACGTGCCCCAGTGGTTCATCACGTTCTGGGCGGCCACCAAAATCGGCGCCGTGCTGGTCACGGTCAACACGGCCTACAAGATCTACGAAGCCGAATACCTGCTGCGCCAGTCTGACACCCATACGCTGGTCATGATCGACGGGCACAAGGATTCGGACTATGTCGGGATCATCCGCGAGCTGTGCCCGGAGCTGGCTGCGGCTGAGGCGGGCCGGCCGCTTCACATCCGTCGGCTGCCGTTTTTGCGCAACATCATCACGGTCGACTCCCGCCAGCCTGGCTGCCTGACCTGGACCGACGCGCTCGAACTGGCGGACCGCGTGCCCCAGGAAGAAGTGCAGCGGCGCGCCGTGGCCCTGGACAAGCACGATGTCTGCAACATGCAGTACACGTCCGGCACGACCGGGTTTCCCAAGGGCGTCATGCTGACCCACTACAACGTGATCAACAACGGCAAGACGATCGGTGACTGCATGGACTTGTCGACAGCCGACCGGATGCTGATCCATGTGCCGATGTTCCACTGCTTCGGCATGGTCCTGGCGATGACCGCCGCCATGACCCACGGCACGGCGATGTGTCCGCTGCCGGCCTTTTCGCCCCGACTGTCCCTGCAGATCATTAACGATGAAAAAATCTCCTGCTGCCATGGCGTCCCGACGATGTTCATCGCCATGCTGGGCCACGAGGACTTTGCCCGGACCGACTTTTCGCCTATGCGCACCGGCATCATGGCCGGCAGCCCCTGTCCGGTCAAGGTGATGCAGGATGTCCAGGAAAAGATGAACATGCATGAGATCACGATCGTTTTCGGCCAGACCGAAGCGTCGCCGGGCTGCACGCAGAGCAGGGTCGACGACCCGCTCGATGTACGGGTCAATACGGTAGGCCGACCCCTGCCCGGCGTCGCCTGCAAGATCGTCGATCCCGTGACGAACCAGGAGCTGCCCGACGGGGTTGACGGTGAATTTGTCGCCCGCGGCTACAACATCATGAAAGGCTACTACAAGATGCCCGAGGCGACGCGCGCTGCCATCGACGAGGATGGCTGGCTGCACACGGGCGACCTGGCCCGGCGCGACGGTCAGGGCAACTTCAAGATCACCGGACGGATCAAGGACATGATCATCCGCGGCGGCGAGAACATCTACCCTAAGGAGATCGAGGATTTCATCTACACGCATCCGGATGTCCGCGATGTCCAGGTCATCGGGGTGCCGGACCGCCAGTACGGCGAGGAGATCATGGCCTGCGTCATTCTCAGGGAAGGGGCCGCGCTGACGGCCGAGGCGCTTAAGGAATACATCCGCGCGCATATGGCCAAGCACAAGACCCCGCGCTATATCGATTTTGTTACCGAGTTCCCGATGAACGCGGCCGGGAAAATCATGAAATACAAAATGCGCGAAGCCGCTGTTGAAAAACTGGGTTTGCAGACAGACAGCCGGATCGAGACCGCTTAGGAGGCAAATAAATGACAAAAACACGGATTGGCATCGCCGGTTACGGCAATCTCGGACGCAGTGCCGCAATCGGTGTGCGCCAGTTTCCAGACCTGGAGCTGGCCGCAGTTCTGACGCGGCGGGACCCGTCGTCGATTGAACGGGCAACGCCCGGTGTCAAGGTGTTCGCGCTGGATCAGGCCGCCTCTCTGGCCGATCGCGTCGATGTCATGCTGCTGTGCGGCGGCAGCCTTTCCGATCTGCCCGAACAGGGGCCCTGGCTGGCCGGCCTGTTCCACACGGTGGACGGTTACGATACCCATGCCCGCATTCCGGAATATTTTGCCGCCATGGACCAGGCCGGGAGGGCAGCCGGCAAGCTCAGCGTCGTCGCCGCCGGCTGGGACCCGGGCCTGCTTTCCCTGCAGCGCTTGCTCGGCCGGGCGTTTTTGCCGCAGGGGTCGGACGAGACCTTCTGGGGCAAGGGGGTCAGCCAGGGACATTCGGACGCGATCCGCCGCGTTCGGGGCGTGCTGGATGCCCGCCAGTACACCATTCCGCGCGAGGAAGCGGTTGAAGCGGTCCGGCAAGGCCTCGAACCGGAATTGAGCACCGCCGACAAGCACTACCGCGAGTGCTTCGTCGTCGCCGAGCCCGATGCCGACCGGGAACAGGTCGCAAATGAAATCAGGGCGATGCCGCATTACTTCGCCGAATACGAGACGACCGTGCATTTCATCTCCGCCGAGGAGATGGCCCGCGATCACGGGGGTTTGCCCCACAGCGGCCAGATGCTGCGCACGGGCCGGACCGGTCAGCAAAGGGAGAACCGGCACCGCCTGTCTTACAGCATGACGCTCGATTCCAACCCCGATTTCACCGCGCACGTTCTCCTGGCCTGTGCCCGCGCCGCCATGCGAATGGCCCGGGAAGGCCAGTCGGGCGCCCGCACACTGTTCGATATCCCGCCTGCCTACCTGTCGTCGCTGTCTTCAGAACAACTGCGCAAACAGCTTTTGTAGCAGCGCGCCGCTGGCACCCATGTCAAGAGGTGACAGACCATGGCCGGATCTTTACACCATGAAGCCGGCGATCATGACCGGAAATTCTCCCTGCGTCAGGCTTACGATCAGGATCAGCTGATCCACAACCGTTTCTTCATCACGCTCATCGCGCTCTCCGCCGGCCTGCTGCAGCTGATTTTCCTGGTGCCGGACATGATCCACCTTGCCCGGGGCGACGCGCGCCTGACCAGCCTGGTGCTGCGCCTGGCGGTCTGCAGTGCCTATCTGGCATTCGCCTGGCATAACCACCGCGGCCGAATCAGGACCTACCGCCAGTACTGCCTTCTGGTAACGCTCCTGGAAGCGGCGGCCGTCCTGCTGTTCCTGGTCGTTTTCCTCCAGTACGACCCGCCCCATTTTATTATCCAGTCGATGGGCATGATGGTCATCATCATGCTGGTCATGATCATCGCCAACCGCTACCTGCATAAATTGGTGCTATCCAGCCTGAGCCTGGTCGCTTTCCTGTTTCTCGCCGTGATCAGGCTGGGCGACCGGCTGGATCTGAACGAATTTCTGGCAGGCGGCTTTTACCTTACGGTCGTCCTGGCGCTCTGTGCGATCTTCGCCCGTATGCTGGACAAGCACATGTATCTCGAGTACCAGGCCAAGCACCAGCTGATCCACCTGAGCAGCGTCGATCCGCTGACCGGCGCCTGCAACCGCACCCGCCTGATCGAGGCCTGGAACCACTGGTCGGCCTGGAACCGGCGCTACCACCAGCCCTTGTCGCTGGCGCTGCTGGACATCGACAACTTCAAGCAGATCAACGACCAGCTGGGACACCAGGAGGCGGATGCGGTTCTGGTGGCCCTGGTCCGCCTGATCCAGGGCCAGCTGCGCGACTCGGACCTGTGCGCGCGCTGGGGCGGCGACGAGTTCGTCCTCCTGCTGCCTGGCACCGCCCCGGAGCAGGCGGTGTTGGCCCTCCGGCGCATTTTGCGCCTGCTGGCGTTCAAGCCCCTGATTGGGTCCACGACCGTGCGCTGCAGCTTCGGCCTGGCCGCCATGCAGCCCGGCTCCAGCCTGGACGACCTGATCCGGCTGGCCGACAAGCGCATGTACGCGGCTAAAAAGGCCGGCGGAAATCAGATTGGAACCGACTCCCTGCCGGTCACATGAGCCCTGTCTGGGTGAACCGCACTGTGCTATAATGGGCTCACGGGCATCGTCTGACGATGACCGGTTGCGTTTTATCCATTTGCAGGTAGGCTAACTAACTACCGATATGCGTAAGCTTAAGGAGGCAGTCAATGGGAATAATTAAGGCTATTGCCAGCGCGATTGGCGGCTCTCTGGCCGACCAGTGGCTCGAGGTTCTCGAACCGGACGACATGAGTGATTCGACCGTCTTTACCCGGGGGGTCAAGGTTCGCCGCGACGACCGGCGCAACAGCAATGTCAAGGGGACGGACAACACCGTTTCCAACGGTTCGGTCATCCACGTCTATCCCAACCAGTTCATGATGCTGGTCGATGGCGGCAAGGTGGTCGACTACACCGCTGAAGAGGGTTATTACACGGTCAACAATTCGTCGCTGCCGTCCCTGTTTTCTGGCGGATTCGGCGACTCGCTCAAGGAAACATTCAACCGCATCAAGTACGGCGGGGTGACGCCGACGGCCCAGAAGGTCTTTTTCGTCAACCTGCAGGAGATCAAGGGGATCAAGTTCGGCACCAAGAACGCCCTCAACTACTTTGACGGCTTCTACAACGCCGAGCTCTTCCTGCGCACGCACGGCACCTACTCGATCAAGATCACCAACCCGCTGCAGTTTTTTGCCGAAGCGATTCCCAAGAACCAGGATCGCGTCGAAATCGACGACATCAACGAGCAATACCTCTCGGAGTTCCTCGAGGCGCTGCAGTCCGTCATGAACCAGATGTCGGTCGACGGCATCCGCATCTCCCATGTGCCGTCGCGCAGCCGCGAGCTGAGTCAGTACATGGCGAATGTGCTCGACGAGAGCTGGAACAAGATGCGCGGGTTCGAAGTCCAGGCGGTCGGCATCGCCAGCATCTCCTACGATGACGAGTCCCGTGAGCTGATCAACATGCGCAACAAGGGCGCGATGCTGGGCGACCCGAACGTCCGCGAAGGCTATGTGCAGGGCTCGATCGCCCGTGGTCTGGAGGCAGCCGGATCGAATCCAAACGGCAGCGCCGCCACGTTCATGGGTATGGGCATCGGCATGCAGGCCGGTGGCAACTACATGGGCACGGCGTCCCAGGCGAACCTGCAGCAGATACAGCAACAGCAGATGCAGCAACAACAGCAGCAGGCAGCGCCGGCACCGGCGGCTGTCGGCGGTGTGGTCCAGGGTGCGAACGGCTGGACCTGCTCCTGCGGTTCGGTCAACACCGGCAAATTCTGCCCGGAATGCGGCAAGCCGCGCCCGGAAACCTATGCCTGTGCGAAGTGCGGTCACCAGGTGACGGGCAGCAAGCCCAAGTTCTGCCCGGAATGCGGCAATCCTTTCTGACCTGCGACAGGACCTTTTGACAGAAATGTGGTGATGGTTTGGCGACTTCTACCTACAAATGCCCGAATTGCGGCGCCGGGCTTCTTTTTGCCCCCGAGCTGCAAAAGGTGCGTTGTGACTTTTGCCTGAGCGAATTTTCCATCGCTGAGATTGAAGCGTACAACCAAAAGCTGGAGACAGAAGCCGAGCAGCCTGCTAAGCCGCCCCGCGAGACAGACGAAAACAGCCACCTGATCAGCTACCATTGCGACAGCTGCGGTGCGGAGGTGGTGACCGATGAGACCACCTCCGCGACCTTCTGTTACTATTGCCACAATCCGGTCCTGGTGACCGAGCGCCTGACCGGCAGCTACCGTCCCCAGAAACTCATCCCGTTCGCGGTTGACCGGGAAAGGGCGCTGGACATCTTCAAAACCTATGCCCGCAGCAAGAAATTCGTCCCCAAGGATTTCACCAGCGCCTCCCAGCTGGAGAAAATGACCGGCATCTATTTGCCGCACTGGATGGCGGATTACCAGGCCAGCATCGATTACGCCGGTACGGCGACCAACCTGCGTGTCTGGTCGTCCGGCAATACGGAGTACACGGAGCACAAGGAATTTATCCTGGAACGCAAGGGCACGGTCGATGTCAGCCACGTGCACGAGGTCGCCATCCGCAAGATCGACCGCCAGTTGATCGATTCGATTACGCCCTATGACGAAACGGCCGCTGTCGACTTCTCACAAGCCTACCTGAGCGGTTTTTTCGCCGAGAAATACGACATCCAGCAGCCGGAAGTCCAGCCGGTCATCGAAAACCGGGTGCGCCAGTATGCCGAGACGCTGGTCCAGGACACGATCGGGGCCTACAACCGGGTTAACCTGACGCGCAAAGACGTCGGCATTGCGGCCCGCGCCTGGCATTACACGCTGCTGCCGGCCTGGATTATGACCTATTTCTACCGGGGCAAAACCTTTGTTTACGGCATCAACGGCCAAACCGGCAAGATCCACGGCGAACTGCCTGTCGACCAGAAGAAGCTGAGCGTGACATCGCTTCTGATCGGCGCCGCCGTTCTGGCCGCGCTCATACTGGGGGGGCTCTTCCTATGGTGAAACGGCAAACGAAGCGAACGCTGGCCCTGGGCCTGCTCCTGCTGCTGCTCCTGGTTCCGGCCCGTCCTGCAGCCGCGCTGGATCGGGTCGTCGACCTGGCCGGTGTTTTCTCTGCTGAGGAAATCAGCCAGCTGGCGGCCGAAGCCGATCAGCTGGGCCAATCGTACGGCATGGACATCGTGATCGTGACGACCGCGGACGCCCAGGGAAAATCGGCGCGCGACTTTGCCGACGATTTTTTCGACGAGCAGGGCTACGGAGTCGGGGCCGACTACAGCGGCATTCTTTTCCTGATCGACTACGACAACCGGGAAGCGTACATCAGCACCTCTGGCCAGGGCATCCGCTACCTGACCGACCAGCGCATCGAGGCGGTGCTCGACGCCGTGTACACCGGCCTGAGCGCCGATAATCCGTACGCGGCGGCCGGGGCCTTCCTGGATACGACCGGTTCTTATCTGGCGACCGGCATTCCCTCGGACCAGTATACGGAGGACGAAGGCGGCCCGAATCGGATCACCTGGGGCGAGGGCATCCTCGGCACGCTGCTGTCGGGCGCTTCCGGCGTGGGCTTTTTTGCCCGGACAAAGCAGAAATACCGGGGCAAAAGCCAGCAGATGGTCTTCGAGTTCCGGCGCAACAGCCTCGCCAATCTCGGCATCGTCCAGGACCAGATGGTTAAATCCTACATCACCACGCGCATCCGTCCGACCCAGCCGGTCAACCGGTCGGGATTCGGATCCAGCGGACGCTCCACGGTGCACCGCTCGAGCAGCGGCCGGACACATGGCGGCGGCGGCCGCAAATTCTAAACCGATTTATCCCCCGGCATAACCCAGGTGATCCGCCAGGAAGCTTAGTTTTCGCTGCATCTGTACGTTTCGTCCGCCTTCGTGCCCGTTGAACGGGTAGATGACGATCTCCTTGGGGCTGGTGATGCGGTTGTAGGAGGCGAAATAGAACTTCGCCGGGCAGGTCGTGTCGTTGAGGGCGACCGAGGCCAGCAGCGGGCAGCGAATCCGGTCGGCCAGGTTCATCGTGTCAAAGTAGCTGAGCGTGCGGAACACCTGGTCTGTCAGGTGCGCGTGGACTTTGAGATAGTCGGTCACCGCAGCAAACGAACCATGGGCGTTTATGACCCGCTCGCGCAGCAGGCTGTTGGAGGGGACATCGACCATCGCCAGCCAGGGGCGCTCGTCCAGGGCGCTGACCGCCATGCCCAGCGCGCCGCCCTGGCTGCCGCCTTCCAGGATGATCCGGTCAGGATCAATGTCGGGCTGGGCCGCGGCAAAGTCGATCGCTCTCACGCAATCCATGTAGACCGCGCGGAAATAGTACTCGTACGGATCCAGGATTCCCTGGCAGACGACACTTTGGGTGCATCCGCTGGAGAGGACTGCCCGCGTTCCGGTGTCGCCGGTTTGCTGGCGGCAATCGATACTGAGAACGGCTACGCCCAGGCTGGTCCAGGCCGTAAAATCGCAGGGCAGGCCGCGGTTGCCGGTAAAGCCATGGTAATGGATCAGGCAGGGCAGGCGGCCAGCCTGACGCCAGGTCGGGACGATCAGCCAGCCGTGAATCGGGGTGCCGTCGAATCCGTTGTACTGGATGTCGCTGACCGCGATTGACGGGATCGGGTACGGGCAGGGCGTGCGCCGGGCTTCGAGCGGAACCGCGTCGGCTTGCGTCCGCGTTGTTTCCCAAAACAGGTCGAAATCCGCCTCGCGGGTCAGCGGCGGCAGATAGGCTGCAAGTTCGGCTGTTTTTTCCTCCAGATAGGTCATGGCCAGGCCTCCAGTTCTTTTTGGGCTTCTTCGAGCAGAGCTTCTTTTCGGTTAGGCAGCTGTCCGGCGATCACCCGGTCCAGCAGTCTGCCAAGCAGACGGCCGACCGCCCGGCCCGGCTTCAGGCCAAGCTGCAGCAGGTCGTCGCCGCTGATCGCCAGGTCAGACAGGCGGTAACAGGCGTTTTGAGCCGTGATCTGCTGGATTTGCTGCTCCAGATCGGCCAGCTGGTCCGGGCTGTAAGGGGATGGCAGGTAACCGGATGCCAGGGCCGCTTGTTCAACGAGGATCGTGTCCAGGGCGACTTCAGGCGTGCAGCGGCGCAGCCAGTGCTTGACAGAGGGCAAGTCCGGCGCTGGCAAACGGTCCCGGCAGGCGGCCAGACCGAGCACGTACGTGCGGGTTGCCCGGTCACAACGCAAACGGTCGAGTTGACCGCCAAGCTGAATGGGGTCGTGTACCGACCGCAGCAGCGCGGCCAGGCGCAAGACCGCCTGGTCAGGCAGCCGCGCCAGCATCCCGGCCAGCCGGCTGACCGCCTCAGAATCCACCGGCACATCGGGCAAGACGACGCGCAGGACGTCGGCAAAAGCGGCGACGACCGAAGCGGCGCCGGGACCGCCAAGCAGGAGCATCAGCTCGTGGTAAACGCGTTCGCGGGCGACACTTGCCAGTAATATGGCCTGTTTCGCCAGTGCAGCCGCGGTCCGTGGCTCGATTTGGAATTCTAGAACGGACGCAAAGCGCAGCGCACGCAGAATGCGCAGGGCATCCTCGTCAAAACGCTGTTCCGGCTGGCCGACACAGCGCACCAGGCGCTGGCGAAGGTCGGTCTGGCCGCCAAACGGGTCGATAACATCGGCGGGGTCAAACCGG
>Ga0123332_1000975_pt1 | contig 28793 bp, 19 predicted proteins | sample BioC12SIPDNA_4_FD_89958 | JGI IMG/M metagenome (GOLD analysis project Ga0123332, IMG submission 89958) | Anaerobic biogas reactor microbial communites from Washington, USA - Biogas_R2_A C12 SIP DNA | ecosystem: Engineered > Bioreactor > Anaerobic > Unclassified | place: Washington, USA... | reverse complement strand
TTGCCCATGATGACCGCCAGCGTCATTGCTGCCGGCAGCTTCGCGGGAGAGAAGGAGCGCGGTACGCTGGAGGCGCTGCTCTACACGCCGACGACGGACGCCGAGCTGATGGTGGGCAAGGTCCTGGCCGCGTGGGTCCCGGCAATGATTGTATCGCTGGTGGGCTTCGTGCTGTATGGCATCGTTGCCAACGTATCCGCGTGGCAGACCATGCAGCGTATCTTTTTCCCCACAACCATGTGGATCGTCTTGATCCTGTGGCTCGCGCCTGCTGCCGCGGGGCTGGGCCTGGGAACGATGGTCCTCGTCTCCTCCAAGGTCAGCACGTTCCAGGATGCTTCACAGCTCGGCGGCATGGTCGTCATTCCAGTTGTGCTCTTGGTGGTGGGGCAACTGGCGGGGGTCGTCTACCTCAGCGTGCCCTTTGTCTTCCTCGTGGGATTGGTGTTGTGGCTCATCGACGCGGCGGTGCTCTGGTTCGGCGTGCGCACCTTCCGCCGCAGCGAGATCATCGCCCGGTTGTAGGAGTATCCTTCCGTGCAGACTTCCGACAACCAGGGATGGCGCATCGCCCGAATCCCCACGCGCCGCGAGACCAAGCCCCGGGCGGTCTATGGAACGGCCATATTGCTGCTGTTGGCTTTGCTGCTCGTCGTCGCCTTGGTGACGCTCCCGCTCGTACCGCTCATCCGGGAAGCGAGGAACGTGGCCCAATTCCTCAGCCTGTTGACTGCTGCGCACATCATTCTGCTTGCGATGGGGCTTCTGCTCGTCGTCCCGCTGGCCTGGATTGTCACCACCTCTGCCCGGCAGCTTCGGGGCAAAGGGCCGCGCGTCGAGGTGGAGGCGCACTGCCACGACCGCGACATCCAGCCGGTGGTGAACTTCACCGACGCGGGCGAAGTCCACGGCTGGACGTACCGGCTGCTCTGCGAGTTCGAGGTGTACGGCAGGGCTTACGAGGCTACGCCCGAGGGCCGTCAGGGCAAGGCGTTCCGGATCTTCGAGACGCCCCAGGAAGTGGAGATGTACCTGGACACGCACATCGGCGTGGAGGGTGAGTGCCGATTGCGCGTGGATCCATCCGATCCTGTCGAGGCGGAGCTGGTCGAGCGGCGGACCTAGGCCACCGCTTCAATGTGCTCCGTGAGGGTGAGGAGCTGGGCTGCGGGCAACGAAACCGCACAGCCTGCGGAGGGGCTGTGCGGTTGATCAGCACTAGGCTGGATGGATTCGTTTGGCTTGCGGATCGGCCTCGTTGCCGAAGCAGCCCAGGCCGGCGGCCAGCTCCTAGAGAGGCCGAACTGCTACGGCTTTGGGGCCCTTGGGACCCTGCTCCACCGAGAACTCAACACGCTGGTTTTCGACCAACGATCGGTATCCCTGGCCTTCGATGGCCGAGAAATGGACGAAGACATCATCGCCCGAATCTCGGGAGATGAAGCCGAAGCCCTTTACATCGTTGAACCATTTGACGGTACCGGTTTCTCGTTCGCTCACGTCTGTACTCCTTAAAGCTAATGGGTTGTTCTGAGGCGAAGCAGCCAGGGCACCAAAAAGGGACCGCCAGTCTCCGCAAGCCTGGACAGTCCCTAGTGTACAGCCAAAACCTACTTCGTCCTGCCACTGCATTATAGCATACTACACGAAAAACTGCAATACCTATGCAAAGTGTGCTGAAAGGAGACTGCGATGACTCCGACCAATGCTACCTCCCGGATTCGCGTGACCAGTCGCGGCTTCCACACCGGCGATGACGTCCCGTTCGTTCCGTTTGGCGTGAACTACTACCGCCCGGGCACGGGATGGGCCCCCAAGGTCTGGCGCCAATTCGACCCCGATGCAACGCGCGATGACTTCGCACGCCTGCGCGCGTTGGGCGCCAACTGCGTTCGGGTCTTCCTCACCTTCGATTCGTTCTGTCCGGAGATGGGACAGATCGATCCCGTAGGATTGGGCAAGTTCGAGCAGTTTCTTGACCTCGCTGACGAGGCCGGGCTCTACGTACACCCCACAGGCCCCGACCATTGGGAAGGCCTCCCCGTCTGGATCACCCAAACGTGCGGCGGCGACCGTTACGCCGACGAAACGTTCCTGCAGGCACTGGAGGCCTTCTGGCACGACTTCGCCGCACGCTTCGCCGACCGCCCTACCATCTTCGCCTATGATCTGCTCAACGAACCAAGCGTGCCATGGGATACCCCGGCACTGCAAGCGCTTTGGGGCGGCCCACCACCCGAGCCGGTCCCCGGCGCCCCCGGTCTGCTCGCGTACCAGCACTTGCGCGAGCAGGTGGCGACGACGTGGACCCGTCGCCAGGTGGACGCGATCCGGGCGGTTTCCCCCCAAACGCCGATCACGGTCGGCCTGATCCAATGGTCGGTACCGGCGATGCTGCCCAGCGTCCGTGCCTATGCGGCCTACCGGCCGGCGCACATCGCGCCGCTGCTAGATTTCCTGGAGATCCACTTCTACCCCCTCGCGCCGTTCCTGACCTACGAGCCCGGCCAGGTTGACAGCAATCTGCTCTATCTGGAGACACTGCTACGCGAGGTCATCGGTTTCTGCAAGCCAGTGGTGATCGCGGAGTTTGGGTGGTATGGCGGCGGTAGCTTCAGTGCCCACCCGCCGGCTTCAGAAGAGGACCAGGCCGCCTGGTGCAGCACGCTGGTGGAGCATACCGCAGGCCTCGCGTGCGGGTGGCTGAACTGGGGCTTCCGCGACCAGCCCGAGGCCCGTGATGTTAGTGTCCTGACCGGCCTGCTCACGCCGCAGGGCGACCTCAAGGCGTGGGGACGGCGCTTCGCAGAGCTGGCATCAACCGTCGCGGCAGCGCACTGCGGCGCGAAATCGCTGCCCGAGGAGCCTCGCCTGGACTGGGATGCCTGTATCACTGACCCAGAGGCGGGCGAAGCCTTCCGCATCGCCTATGCAGAGAGAAGGCCCTAGTCCCACTGGCCTGGGCGCGCCCGGTTTCTGGGCCGTGCCCCGGGCCGCGATCTGTCTGCAGGTTGCCCCGCTTTGCCCTTACTGGCCGTTGTGCTATACTTTGGGGGCTCTCACTTCCTCCTCTGTCGGGGCAGCATCGCCACCCAGCGTCGCTCCCTGGCCCGCATCGTGCTGTGGATGATGAATGCGGCCGCCAGTCCAATGACGCGTTGAGCAAAGGTACGCATCGCGCCCGTGACCGTCCACAAGGGCTTGTGAGGGTCAGTGGCGGAAACCCGGTCAGCGCCGGCCGCTCTCTCCATCGCACGCCCAGGCATGCGCGAGTTCATCCGCCATCCATCTGATCTCCTGCCGTGTGGCGCACACGGCTTCATCGTCTATGTCCATCCATACAGGAGGTGTCCAATGGCCACGACTGACTTAAGAATCGCCGTCATAGGTGCGGGCCACGGCGGTAAGTCCATGGCAGCCGAGCTGGCAACCCGGGGCTTCGCCGTGACGCTCTACAACCGCACACCGGCCAACATCGAAGCCGTGAAGCTTCGCGGCGGCATCGAGCTGATCACCGAAGATGGTCGCGAGCTCTTCGGGCGCCTGGCAGCCGTCACATCCAGTCTCGAAGAGGCACTGGCTGATGTGCAGCTGGTGATGGTCGTGATTCCGTCGTGCGGCCACCGCGACGTAGCGCTCAAGGCAGCGCCCCACCTGACCGACGAGCACATTGTGCTCCTGAACCCAGGGCGCACCGGTGGTGCTCTCGAGTTCGTCCAGGGGCTGCGCGAGGCTGGCTGCACCCGCTACCCCGTTATCTGTGAGGCCGAGACATTTCTCTTCGCAGCCCGGAGCACAGGTCCCGCCGAGGCGCGCATTTTCCGGACCAAGTTCTCGGTGCCCGTCGCCGCGCTCCCGACGACACACACCGATGAAGCGCTCGTCGTCATCCGCAAGGCCTACCCCCAGTTCATCCCGGCCAAGAGCGTCCTCCACACGAGCCTCAACAACATGGGGGCCATCTTCCACCCCGCGCTAACGCTGCTGAACGCCGGCTGGATCGAGAGCACGCGCGGTGACTTCGAGTTCTACATGGATGGCGTGACGCCGGCGACCGCGCGGGTGCTCGAGGCACTCGACCGTGAGCGTGTCACCGTGGCCGCAGCGGTCGGCATCCGCGCCCAAACCGCATCCGAGTGGCTCTACCGCGCCTATAACGCCGTGGGCGACACCCTCCACGACGCGATGCACGCCAACCCGGGCTATGCCGGAATCAAGGCGCCCAACCGCCTTCAGCACCGCTACATCTTCGAGGAAATCCCCTGTAGCCTGATCCCCATCACCGAGCTGGGCAAGCAGTACGGCGTCGATACGCCCACGATCTGCGCGATGACACACCTGGCCAACGTCGTCCACGGTAAAGACTACCACCGCGAAGGCCGCACGTTGGAGCGGATGGGCATCAAGGGTATGTCGGTGGGTGAACTCCACCATTACGTAGACACGGGTGAGCGCTGACCGCGCCAGCCGCACCCGATCCTGGCACGCCACGCCGGGCGCGGCGTCAGGCCCTGGCCCGCTAGCGTCAGGCGCTCGCGAACCACGGTATCGTGTAACCTGGAACCTGAAGACTATAGCTACCTGAGCCACAAGGAGGCCCTATGCGAGTCCTTGCCGGCGCCCTAGGCGACTGTGTTCACGTCGCCGGAGTACACCACTTCCTCGCCCTTGCAGAGCGGCTCGGCCACGAGGTCCGCTTCACCGGCCCTGCTACCGATCCCGAGGCCTGGGCCGACATGGCCCGCGAGTACCGTCCCGATGTGATTGGCGTAAGCTACCGGTTGACGCCCGAGAACGGGCGGCGTGCGCTGCAGGACTTCTGGGCCGTGATGCAGGCCGCCGGACTCGATGATCTCACCTTCTTCTTCGGCGGCACGCCACCTGTTGCAGCCGTAGCGCGCGAAATGGGCATCTTCGCCGCGGTTTTTGACGGCAGTGAGCCGCCTTCCGCCGTGCTCCAGGCCCTCCAAGGCGGCGCGGATTCCGAGGCCGAGACATCGGTTCCGCCGCAGACGGCACTGGCACGCATCCGCTGGAAGGCCCCCTACCCTCTTCTGCGCCATCACTTCGGCATCCCTGCCGAGACCATCGAGCCCACCGTCGAGGGCATCACGCGCATCTCCGGCACCGGCGTGCTCGACGTCATCTCGCTTGGCGCCGACCAGGACGCACAAGAGAACCTCTTCCACCCCGACCTGCAGAGACCGGCGCGGCGTGGTGCCGGGGGTGTACCCTTCCGCACCGAGGAGGATCTCGCACGACTCTACGCCGCCAGCCGCTGCGGCAACTTCCCGCTGATGCGCTCCTACTCCGGAACCGCTGATTTGCTGCGTTACGCAGAGCTGCTCGAGCGCACGATCCACAACGCATGGTGCGCCACATCGCTCTTCTGGTTCAACGCGATGGATGGACGCGGCCCGCAGTCGCTGGAGGCGTCGATCGGCAGCCACCAGGCACTGATGGCCTGGCACGGTGCGCGCGACATCGCCGTGGAGGGCAATGAGCCCTACCACTGGGGCATGCGCGATGCGCCCGACGTGATCTCGGTGGCGGTGTCATACCTCTACGCCCACAACGCCTACAAGGCAGGCGTGCGCGACTACATCACCACGTATATGTTCGAGAGCCCCCCGCTGCTATCCAACCGCATGGACCTCGCCAAAGCACTGGCACAGATCCAGATGGCAGAGCGGTTCGCCGGTCCCGACTTCCGCATCTGGCGCCAGACGCGCACCGGCTTGCTTAGCTACCCGGTCGACGTGGCACGGGCGCGGGCGCACCTGGCCCAGTCGATCTACCTGCAGATGGCCCTCCAGCCGGCGATCGTGCACGTGGTGGGGTACTGCGAGGCCGACCACGCAGCCACCGCCGAAGAAGTCATCGAGTCGGCGACTATGGCGCAACACGTGATCGCGACGGCGCTCGAGGGCCAGCCGAGCATGACCCACGACCCGCGTGTCGCCGAACGGGCAAACGCCCTGGTGCGCGAAGCCGACGTGTTGATCGATGCCATCCGCAGCCTGGGTGGCGGGACGGCGGCGGATCCCTTGAGCGATCCGGCAACTCTGGCCCGTGCGGTGACGACAGGGCTGCTCGACGCTCCCCAACTCCAGCATAACCCCTTCGCACGCGGAGAGATCCGGACACGCGCTATCGACGGCGCTATGGTCGCAGTTGATGCCCACGGGCGGGTCGTATCCGAAGCGGAGCGCACCGGCAGCTTGCTCGTGACCTAGCTACCCGTGCCACAGGCGGCCCGCCGCGCCAGTGACGCGGCGGGCCGTCGACGTTGTCTGCGTGCTACCGCGCTCCCCGCATCGCGACCCCATCGCCACGTATTGACAGAGGCAGCCATACCCTGCACGCCCTAGCGTACGCCTGGGAGTAGCCGGTGATGCTGTACCCGTTGGAGCTGACGCTGAGCGAGGAGTCCTCTCCCCGCCGGGTCATGTAGATCATAGGCGCTGTCACGACCTCACCGGCCCCGTCGAGTACCGTGTAGTAGAGGTTGTCGGCAGGGTAACGATTGTCGACCCAGGTGAGGATGGCGTTGCCGGCGTCATCGGCTGCTGCCGACACGCTGCGAACCCCATCCACGTTGGCCGGGTGCAGGGCCAGAACCGTCGGCGCGACAACCCGGCTATAGGTACTATCCAGGATCGCATACCGGATCAACGGCACCGACGCCATGCTGTAAGCTTCCATAGCTTCCCAGAAGACCGCGATCCGTCCGGTCGACAGCGCCACCGCGTCGTAGTTCTGCCAGTCGACGACCGTCTCGTCGATCGAGAGATCCGTTGCGGGCTTCACCAGGCTGCCGTCGCTGGCGGCCACGGCGTAGTGGATGTCGTCATTGCTGTCAGCAGCGCTGATCCAGGTGAGCAGAGCTCGGTTGGGTGTCAGGGCTGTCACGGTCGGCGCGCGGTAGCCCCATGCGCCGGGCGTGTCGTCGGTAAGCTTAGTCACCGGAGCGACAGGATCGCCGGCCGAGTCACGCACGGCATAGTAGATGTCGTCCACCAGGCCAGCGGGCTCCGTGTGCCACCGCGCCCATGCCACAACGAAGCGGTTGTCGCCGGTGGCAGCGATGCGCGGTGAATCGAACTCGGGCACACCGTACGAGCCCTCGCCTCCCCCGTGCCAAAGGGTGTTCTCGGTGATACTCGTCGGCGGCACGATCACCTCACCCGCCGGGCTCACCACCGCGAAGTAGATATTGTGGAGGAACTCCCCAGCGCTGCTGTTGTACACCAGGCGAGACCAGGTGAACCCGGCACGCCCGTCGGGCGCCACCGCCACCGCGACATCTTGGTCGAGCGTTACCATGCCCGCAGCCGTGTGATCCGTAAGGTATGTGGCCCCCTGCGTGGTCAGACCGCATGCGTCGAGCAGCGCATACTGGATCTCTTGGAGCCCAATGCCCCCCAGGGAACGATAAGCGGTCCACGCGGACACAAAGTTCCCCTCAGGAGTCTCGGCCAGCACCCGGCCCGACGCATTCACGCCGCCGGGCGTCACCTTCGTCGCAAGCGACCCCTTGGGTCGGGCGAGATAGAGGCTCATGGCGGCGTCGGTCGAGTCGGAGTAGGCCTGCGCGAACGGCACCGGCACAGCGGTCTGCAAGGAGACTGTGACACTGCGAGCCGTATCCAGTGAGGAGCGCACCTCGACGTAGGCCGCGTTGTGGCTCCCTGCGGTGGCTTGCGCTGGCGTCGCAACCTTCACCACAACGCTCGTGCTCTGGCCCTGGACGACCGCCCCCGTGTCCACCGTTCCGTCGCCGTCCGTGTCAGTGAGGGGTTGTATGCCGTCCGCGCCGTGGAGCGTGACGGGCCAGGGCGAAGCAATCAGGAGGTCGTATGTATCGTTCCCTAGTGTCCCGGTGTTCAAGATAGGGAGCTCGAAGCTGCTGATCGCACCGGGGCTTGCAAAGGCGCCCTGGTACAGCGTCGGGATGAGCACACGCGCCGACGGGGCCGGACGCGAGAAGCGAACCGCCTTGGCAGAGCCGAATGGGTCACAGATGTCGTCATCATAGTAGACAAGCCCATCCAGCCCGCGCGAGTCGTCGATCCCCGCTTGTGCACAGACATACCCCGATTCGCTGTAATCCATATCGGCGTATTGAAACAGGATGTCGCCGCTCTCTAGCAGCACGACCTCGAACGTATACGCACTGTCTTCGGGGTAGAGCTCATCTCGCACCCCGTCCCACTGCACCACGAAGTAACGGTTGGGAGAGACACCGCCGCTGGCGTAGTAGACCTTCCCGGTATAGCCGTCCTCGTCCACCAGCATCGACGTCATATGGGGCGCAACCAAATCGTTCGGCGCACGCGGGTCGAGTAGCCCACCTTGCGGGCTCTCCAGGCCGGCGCCGTCGAAGGTCACGAATCCGAACTTCGCGATGTACACCTCGTCATAGCTGTTTTCGTAGTATTCGAAGGCGAATGGCAGAGAGACCGGCCCGACAAAGATGGTGCTGCCCCCCAGGCCGGTCTCGGTGCCCCCCGTGGCATCGACCCAGCTATAGGGTTCAGTATCATCCCATACATAGCCGAACCGGTCCGGCCCGCCCGTGGCCTGTGTCGACGAGGGGCTCGCCGCTGCAGTGGCCATCGACGCCGGTGTGAGCACCGGCGCCAGCCCAAGCGGCGCCTGACCGAACTCAGCGCCGCGGGCGCGTCCGCGGTAGAACCGACCCGCGGTCGCGTCGAAAGGCCCAAGGTGTTGCGCGGTCACCCGGGCCACAGCCCCGGAAAGCGCAAGCAACAAGAGGATCATACTCAGGAGAAGCCGCAACCTGCACGAAGGAACCATCTCACACCCCTCTCATCTCTGCTGTGAAGACAACGACGACTATGAGAAACGAGGCCCCTGACACCATAGAGACCTACGTGGACCGGGGAAGTGCAGGACACCCACACGAGTTCGCAGTCGCGGAATAGCCGCCCTGACGATCTGGCGTCTGCTGCCCATCATTGTACACCACATTCCGATGCGCCAAAGCCAGCGAACTCCAGCACCCAGCTTCACGTTCTTGCGCGCACCGCACTTCTGACCTACACTGCTGCTAGCTGCATCAGAGCGCCGCTCGCGACGGGACCGGGTTGGCCGCGCCGCGGTACGCCATCGGGCACAAGCTGAGAACTCAATCACCAAGCGGAGGACGCAATGGCCAGACGTCGTGGGTCTCAACCTCACATTCTGACCTTCCCCCTGGTCGTTATGACAGCAGCGGGCGTGCTCTACCTGGCCGTCTGGCTTGCGGGCGAGGATGAGCTCTTTCTATACCTGGGCATCGTCCTGCTCGCGATCGCCGGCCTGAGCATTGTCGCGCGTCTCCGAAGGATGGCCGCAAGCAAGGCGGCAGACCACGATCCGCAGCCTGGCTCAGCCAGCCTCGGCGAGGAGGAGATGTGGCGACGCTACTACGAAGGCGGGGCGGGTAGGCCAGGATCTCCTGCCGACGAGGACGCCTCACACCTAGACAAGCCCGATGCCGGGCAGGTCGGCGCCGCCCGCAGGCAACAGGCGCCCGACGAGAAAGGCTGGTACCCGGGCAGGCCCGAGCCCGACTGGGTCAATACCTACCGCCGGCGACACACGCGCGACGACAAGGCCTGAGCCACGTCATCTCAGGGTTCAGGCACCTCCGCATCCTGGTTTCCCCTTGACGCCCCTCCTAACCCTGCGTACCATGAGGATACTGATAGGAGGGTCGAGATATGCCCGATAGTGGCCGCCCGCGACTTGGCATCCCTCAGGAGCTCGCTTCGCCGCTCCGCGAGGCACTCCTGCAGTGCGACGAGTTCCTGGATGCCCAGGCCCTCCAGGCGGTGATGGCCCACGAGCTCCTGACGCCGTGGCGCGACAGCCTTCCTTCGGCCAACGCGCCGCGGTTGCGTGTCAACGCCGTCCTCAGCCACCTGGCCGACCAATACCGCGCTTCCGGCGAGAACGCCCTGGTCGTGTTCCTGGAGGTACTGGCGGACGCGTACGCCGAGTCCGACCGGCGGCACGCACAGCTTGCAGCGCTCGCCGCACAACTGCGCGCCGCGAAGACCGAGACGGGGCTGGCGAGCCCGGCGGTGCACCGAGCAGCGGTGCCCGGCGAGACCGATCCCAAAGCGCGGCTGGGCGCCGTGCTGGGGACGGCCGAGCGCTATGCCGAGGGGAACCGTTGGGCCGTCCTCGTAGGCGTGGATGAGTATGACGACCTGGCCTACCCCCGGCTCGTCGTATGCGTCAACGACGTTGAGGCGATCCACGAGCGTCTGCTCGCGAGGGGATTCGAACCCGGCCGCGTACGCCTGCTCAACGATGAGACCAACCCATTGCCCGTGCGCGCCGAGATCTACGCCGCACTGGCCGAGGCCGCGCGCGCGGCGCAGCGCGACGACTTGCTGCTCTTCTACTACAGTGGGCACGGTGACACGGACAGCGGCGCGTCGTACCTGGTAGGGCGCGATGGCCGCGCCGCGGCGCTGAAACACACAGCCGTTGCATTGGCCGACGTGGCCGAGATCATGCGCACGTCTGAGGCGCGCGCCAAAGTGATCATCCTCGATGCGTGTCACGCGGGCGCGAACTTCGAGGGCAAAGGGCCACGCCGGATGCCGCCGGGCTTCATCGAGCGGGTCTTTGGCCAGGCCAAGGGCCAGGTCGTGCTGGGCTCGTGCGAACAGGGCCAGTTGAGCTACGAATGGGCCGCGCAGAGGCGCAGCGTCTTCACGCATTTCCTGCTCGAAGCGTTGGAAGGTGCGGCGGACCGCGACGAGAAGGGCTTCGTGACCGTCCAGGACGTGAACCGGCACGTCTCCGACGGTGTGCGCCAGTGGGCGTTCGAGCACCACCGCAGCCAGACACCGACATTGCAGGGTGCCATGGCCGGCGACATCGTCTTGGCGAGGCTTCCTGCCGAGCCCTAGCCTGTTCCGGGAGTAGCATAGGAGGTCGCCATGCCGATTCCCGACCACCTGAGCCCATCGCTCTACAGCATACTGCTGCGCTGCCCGGTCTTTGACAGCCCCCAGTCGCTCCGCGACGTCTTCGCGTCCGCTGCGCTATCGCCGTGGCGCGACTCTCTCCGCGAGGGCACCACAAGCCGTGCCGCTCGCGTGACCGCGCTGATTGCCGACCTGCATGAGCAGGCCAACGACCGCGACGAGAACGCACTCGTGCTCTTCGTACGCGTCCTGGTAGAAGAAGGCCACGTGGCACCCGGGACGGCCGACCACCGCGACCTCAGCGAGATGCTGCCCGAGCTGGAACAGGCGCTGGGCGCAAAGACGCCTGGACGGCTAACCACAGCGGGTGGCCCCGCCCAGGTCGTGGCGGCGCTAGAGATCCCACCGCCGCCCGAGCCGATGATGGACCTGGAGACAGAGCTGACAACGTTCACCGACGTTGTCTCGGGTCGTGACCCCAACACGCACCTGATCCTGGTCCACGGCAGGTCGGGGATGGGCAAGACAGCACTGCTCAACCGCTACCGCCAGGTGACCGAAGTGGCTAGGCTCGACTTCCTGGACTTCAACATGGCGACGCAGGTGGGCATCGAGGGATGTCTCCAGAGCATCGCGGGGCACCTGGGCCTGCAACACTTCCCCAGGTACATGGAAGGGGTCGGGTCACCGCCCGCGCCGCCGGTGAGTCGCGAGGCGGAGGCGCGTTGGCACAGGCGGCTGACGGCGCAGTTCTTCCAGGATCTCAGCGCCTATGCAGCGCCCCGGCTCCTGCTCTTCTTCGACCAGTACGAGAAGGCCGATCCGGCGTTCAAGGCATGGATCACCGAGAGCTTCCTGCCCTTCATCTCGCCCGCCAGCCCACTCATCATCATCATCGCCGGGCAGGAGGAGCTATCGCCGCTGCCCTCTGGCCGCAACTGGCGCCACTTCCATCTATCTGGCGTGACGATCGACTGGTACTACCGCTACGCCGAGGCTTGGGGCGTCGCGCTCTCGCCCGATCAGATCGAAATCTGCTACGAGATGACGCGAGGCTGCCCCAGGGATTTCGTCTTCCTGGTCAAGGCGCGTGCCGCAGGAGGTGCACCATGAGCGAGGTCCTTCTCCAGCGGCTACAGCAGGCCGGAACCGAGCAGGAACGCACCTGGCTGATGACCGACTACCTGCTGGCATCGTTGCCGCCCGAACTCCGGGAGGCCGCAGAGGCCGCGGCGATCCCCCACTGGTTTGACGTATCTATCCTTGCGGCTCTGTTGGAGATCGATGACGCCACCGCAGCCGAGCTTCATGAGCAGCTGTTGCCCCTGCCTTTCAGCAACACCTTCGGCGCGCTGGGCTATGCCGTCCACGACTTGACGCGCACCGCCATCTTGCGGCACATGCTGGCGACGCAGCCGGACCGTTTTGGTGCCTATAGCGCCCGCGCTCTTGCCTACTTCGCACAGACCGGTGACGACCAGCATGCCGTCGAGGCGCTCTACCACTATATGGCCTCCCACCCCGACGCCGCGGCCGAAATCCTGGTGATGCAGCTTGAGGCCTACATCAGCGCCGGAAGCCTCAGCGCGGCCAACAACCTGCTGCGCAACGCACGCGAGCTCACGCAGCTCGGGCGCCTGCCGCCCGAAGCCGCGGCCGAGGTCGAGCACCAGGAGTTTCTGGTCGGCAAGGTCTATGCCCAGCTCAGCCTGGCCGAGCCAACGCCCGACAAGGCGCGCGAGCATCTGGCCCAGGCGCTGAGCCTGCTCGAGCCGGGCGCCGATGTCGCGCGCTATGGCAGCCTGGACAAGAGCGCGCTCCGCGCGTCGCTCACCAGCACCGAACGTCGCCATCTGGAGCGCGAGCTCATGGCCGCCCAGGAGAAGGGCGATACCCTGCGCCAGCGGATGTGGCTGGGCGAGCTGGCCGATGTGCTCAGGGAGATGGATGACTACCCAGCGGCTCTGTCGCACCTCAACGCAGCCCTGGCGCTCGACCCTAACGACACGCGTGCCCTGGCCAGTCGTGGCGAGACCTATCGCCTGCAAGGTGACCTGGCGGCGGCTCTGGCCGATTTCAACCGCGCCCTGGAGCTCAAGCCGACCTATATCTACGCCCTGGGGAGCCGCGGAGAAACCCACCGCGCGATGGAGAACTACCCCGCCGCCCTGAACGACTTCATGCGCGCTATCGAGCTGGACGACACGCGGGCATGGCTCTACGCAGACCGCGGCGAGACCTATCGCCTGATGGGCGACTTCGACGCAGCGTTGGTCGACTTCACCCGTGCCATCGAACTCGATCCGTCGTACGCCTTCGCGTTGGGCAGCCGCGGCGAGACCTACCATGCTATGAACGACGATCAGGCGGCCCTGGCCGACTTCACGCGCGCCATCGACTTGGGCGACCCCGAGCCCTGGCTGCTCACCGACCGTGGGGAGATCTATCGCGCAATGGGCGACTACGAAGCCGCCCTGGCCGACTATGAGCGCGCCGTAGACCTGATCCCCGACAATCCCTTCGTCCTCGGTCTCCGTGGCGAAACGTACCGCGTGATGGGAGACTATACAGCCGCCCTCGCCGACTTCGACCGTGTCCTCACGATCAGCCCGGACTACCTCTGGGTCCTCGGCAGCCGGGGCGAGACCCACCGCCGGCTGGGGAGCTTTGCGGCCGCCCGCGCCGATCTCGATCGCGCCCTCGAGCTAGACCCGGACTACACCTTCGCGCTGGGTAGCCGCGGCGAGACCCTGCGCCAACTGGGCCTCTACCAGGAAGCCCTGGCCGATCTCAACCGTGCCCTGGAGCTCGACCCGGATTACGCCTTCGCGTTGGGCAGCCGCGGCGAGACCTACCGCTCTCTGGGCCAATACCCCGCGGCCCTCGCCGACTTCAACGCCGCTTTGGGGCTGGATCCAGACAACGCCTGGGTCCTGGGCAGCCGCGGCGAGACGTACGGGGCGCTAGGCAACGCAGGAGCTGCCCTGGCCGATTTCGATCGCGCCATTGAGCTGGATGACACCCAGGTATGGCTCTTCACCGATCGTGCCGAGACCTATCGCGCGCAAGGAGATTTCGCGGCGGCGCTCGCGGACTTCGACCGGGCTCTGGAGCTCGAGGGTCCCCAACCATGGCTCTTGGCCGGTCGGGGCGAGACGCACCGCCTCTGCGGTGACTTCGAGGCCGCCCTTCAGGACCTCGATCGTGCTCTGCAGCTGGACCCCGAGTATGTGCTGGCCCTGGGCAGCCGCGGCGAGACCTATCGCCTCCTGGGCGACTACCAGGCAGCCCTTGCCGACCTGGATCGCGCGCTGGAGCAGAACCCGGGGTATTTCTTCGCGCTAGGCAGCCGCGGGCAGGTCTACGGGGCTCAGGAGGATTACGCCGCGGCCCTGGCCGACTTCAGCGCTGTCCTCTCTCTGGCGCCGGATCATGTCTTTGCGCTCACCTTGCGCGGTGAGACCTACCGCCTGCTGGGCAACACCGAGGCCGCCTTGGCCGATTTCAGCCGCGCCATAGAGCTGGACCCGGAAAACGCCCTGGCCCTTGGCCTGCGTGGCGAAACCTACCGGATAGAGGGCGATCTGCAGCAGGCGGTGGCCGACTTCAGCCGCGCCCTCGAGCTTGATCCGGATTACGCCTTTGCGCTGGGCAGTCGCGGCGAGACCCTCCGCGATCTGGGCGACTATGAAGCGTCGCTGGCTGATCTGGATCGCGCTGCGGCGCTCCATGCCGACCAGGCCTGGATCTTCGAGAGCCGTGGCGAGACCCACCGGCTTCGCGGCGACTACGGAGCCGCCATCGCCGACTTCGACCGTGCGGTTGCCCTGTTCCCGGGGTTCGTAGCAGCGTGGGGCTATCGTGGCGAGACCCACCGCGCCATGGGCGACTTCGCCACGGCGTTGGCAGACTTCGACCGGGCAATCGAACTCGATGATTCGCAAGCCTGGCTCTATGCTGGCCGCGGCGAGACCCACCGACTGCAGGGGCACCACGAGGCAGCCCTCGTCGAGTTCGCACGCGCCCTGGAGCTGGATCCTTACCACGTCTATACGCTGGGCAGCCGCGGCGAGACCTATCGCAGTATGGGAGACTACGACGCCGCCCTGGCGGACTTCGACTGCGCGATCGAGCTCGATGACACCAAGGCGTGGCTCTACTTTGATCGCGGCGAAACCCACCGGCTGCGATGGGACTTCGAAGCAGCCCTGGCCGACTTCGATCGCGCCTTGACCCTCGACCCAGACAACGCCGCGGCGCTCGGGAGCCGTGGCGAGACCTACCGCAGTATGGGAGACTACGACGCGGCGATGGCCGACTTCGACAGGGCCATCGATCTGGACCCGGAAAGCGCCCTGGCCCTGGCGGGGCGCGGCGAGACCCGGCGGATCCTCGCAGACCTGGAGGCCGCGTTGGTGGACTTCGATCGCGCCCTGGCCATCGACCCCGACCACATCTTCGCGCTGGGAAGCCGCGCCGACACGTACCGCGAGATGGCAAACTACCCCGCCTGCCTGGCCGATTACGATCGCGCGCTGGCGCTCGACCGCACCCAAGCGTGGCTCTTCGCAGGTCGTGGCCAGGCCCACAGCGACCTTGGCGACTACGCCGCGGCCGTGGCCGACTTCGCAAGCGCGCTCGAATTGAACGATCAGCAGCCCGTGCTCTATATACTGCGTGGCGAGGCCTACTTGGAGCTAGACGACGGTGCCGCGGCCCTGGCCGACATCGACCGCGCTCTGGAGCTGGATCCCGACAGCGTCCAGCCGGGCTTCTACGCCGACCGCGGCGACGCTCATCGCCTTCTGGGCGATTACGAGGCCGCGCTGGCGGACCTGGACCATAGCCTGACACTGGGCCCGGACAACCCTTGGGCGCTTGGCCTTCGCGCGGGGATCCACACGAGACTTGGCAATACCGCAGGTGCGCTATCCGATCTGGACCAGGCGATTGCCCTACAGCCCGACGAGGACTGGTACCACTACCGGCGCGGTCTGATCCATCTTCAGCTTCACGCGGACAAGGCAGCCCGTACCGACATCGAGCAAGCGCTCGCCCTGGCTGGCGAACGCTACACCTCTGACCCCAGGATGTGGCGCAATACGCTCAACATCGCGCTGTACCACGTCGCCATCGGCAACACCGCCGCTGCCGAGGCGCTCTACCAGGACGCCCTGGCATCAGACGTCCCGCTCGGCCGTCTGCGCGAAGCCATCAGCGACCTGGACGACCTACTGGAAGTGTTGCCGGGCCACGCTGGAGCCAGCGCGATGCGCACGCTGCTGCAGAGCGCGGTGGAACAGAGAGGGAGCGGTTAACGATGCAGTGCCGTGCCGGCTAGATCCCTGGCGCCGCGTGTCCAGTCTGTGACACCGGCCGGCGCTGCTTCACGCCACCGGCATCGCGCACGCGAGCAGCACGTCACGCATACGGTCCCGCGCCAGCACGTGGGGCCGTGGTTCGCCCTCTTCGTCGGGCCAGCGTACCAGGCGAATCTCCCCGCGTGCGATCTCCAGGCCGGTGATGTCGCCATCAAGGTAGCTGCAACTGCCGGTGTTGAAGTAGCACGGCTTCTCCAAGGGCGCCGGCGCCTCGCCGCCGTTGAGGCGCGCTGACTCGGCGCGGACCCACTCCAGTTGCGCGCGCAGCTCAGCCTGCGTCCGAAGCTGCTCGGGCGTTGGCGCGGCGCCCGAATCGGCCTCGACCTTGGCCAGGTCGCGCGCGATCTGCTCCTCGTGCGACAGCGACCTGAACACGGGCTGGTGCGTGTGCCCGGCGATCAGCACCAGGCCTGCCTGCCGCTCCGCCCAGTCGTACATCGCCCGGTTCAGCGTATAGCGCAAATCCCAGTTCGTCGCGGGTGTGTTGACGGTCGCGCCGCTGAGACGTTGCCACGGGCGCCAGAAGAAACGGATCACCAGCCGTGTGGCCCACGACCAGCGGTCGCTCTTGACATCGCCTTGGTGCCCGTGAACCAGAAACAGCGTCCCCAGCGCCTCGCCTCCGTCGACGACATCGATCAACATGCTCTCGTAGACACGCAGCTCGGGTGGACCCAGCACCGGCTGCAGCTGCTCGTGAACCCGGTCGGGGAAGAGCCACTCATCGTCATGGTTGCCCCACACGCGATAGTAACGCCCAGACCGGTGGAATGGCGCCTCCAGATCGTAGCTATGTGGATAAGCCCGGAAGATCGCCGCGGGGCGCTCCTCCCAGAGCTCTTCGACGTCGCCCAGCAACACCAACGTGTAGCCCAGTCGCTCATAGTAGGCCAGGGCTGCGTGTGTGGCTCGCTCGGCCTTCTCGTGATCGTCCGCACCGTTGCGCGCGCCGCGGTGCAGATCGGAGAGCAGGATGAGGCGATCTGTTGAGAGATCGAGCGTCGTGTGGGCTGTGAAGGGGGGCAGAAGATCGGGCAGGGGACGGCGCGCCCGCGCGAGCGCAGCATCGAGAGCCCCCGCGATCCTGTCGCGGGTGCGGCGATACTTGGCGACTGCGCGGCTCTCTTTCGACACGTCTCGACCCCTTCTGCGAGATTCTACCGCAGCGAAGAGCTAGGGCAAGCCGCGTGATGGGGTTCAGAGCCGCACAGTCCCGCCTCCCCGAAGGCAGTGTGCCTCCGGGGAGGCCGGCTCCACCTGCTGACGAGCGCCGCACACGTCTCGCCTGCCGCTCGAATGGGGACATGGTCAGGCGGCGACACCAACCGGCTCCGGTGCGGTCGAAAAGGTCAGAGCACCGGCACGAGCGTCGTAGTCCACATGAACCGTATCGCCGGGGCCGAAGCGGCCCTCGAGCACCGCCATCGACAGCGGGTCCTGCAGCTGCCGCTGTATGGCGCGCTTGAGCGGGCGCGCGCCGAAGACCGGGTCATACCCTTCGTCCGCCAGGAATTGCTTCGCTGCCTCGCTGAGCCCCAGGTCGAGCTGCTGCTCCTGCAACAGCTTGCGCAGGTTGCGCACCTGGATCTCCACAATGGCCTTCAGGTCCTCGCGCGACAGACTGCCGAAGAGGATCACCTCATCGATCCGGTTCAGGAACTCAGGCCGAAACGTCCGGTCGAGCTCCTGCATCACTTCCGCTCGCGCACCTTCAGGGCCGCGCTCCTTGATCGACCGGCTGCCCACGTTGCTGGTCATGATCACGATCGTATTGGTGAAGTCAACCGTGCGCCCGTGGCCGTCGGTCATGCGCCCTTCGTCCAGCAACTGCAGCAACACGTTGAAGACCTCGGTATGCGCTTTCTCGATCTCGTCGAGCAGCAAGACGCTATACGGCCGGCGGCGGACCGCCTCCGTGAGCTGCCCGCCCTCATCGTAGCCAATGTAGCCCGGCGGCGCGCCGATCAGGCGCGACACGGTGTGCTTCTCCTGATACTCGCTCATGTCGATGCGCACCATCGCTTCCTCGGTGTCGAAGAGGAAAGCCGCCAGAGCACGCCCCAGCTCGGTCTTGCCGACGCCGGTAGGCCCCAGAAAGAGGAAGGTGCCGATCGGCCGGTTCGGATCCTGCAAGCCCGCCCGGGCACGCCGCACGGCGTTCGAGACGGCGACTACCGCCTCGTCTTGGCCCACCACACGCTTGTGCAAAGCCTCCTCCATCCGCATCAGCTTGGCGCGCTCGCCCTCCATCAGCCGCGAGACCGGGATCCCGGTCCAGCCGGAGACCACCCGCGCGATTTCCTCCGGCCCCACCTCGTAGTTGAGCAGGGGATGGTCGCCCTGAACCTGACGGAATGCTGCCTCGGCCTGCTGGAGCTGCTCCTGCAGCTCGTGCGCACGCCCGTAGCGCAGCCGCGCCGCCTCATTGAAGTCCTGGGCACGTTCTGCTCGCTCGATCTCCAGTTGCAGGCTCTCGATCGCCTTCTGCGTCTCCTGGATCTGCTCGATCTTCTCTTTCTCCTGGCGCCACTGTGAGCCCAGGGCACGGCTCCGCTCCTGCAGATCCGCCAGCTCCTGCTCGAGCTCGGCGAGACGCATACGGCTGGCCTCGTCCTTCTCCTTCTTGAGCGCGGTCCGCTCCACCTCCAACTGGGTAATGCGGCGCTCCAACTGGTCGAGCTCGGTCGGCTTGGAGTCGATCTCCAGCCGCAACCGCGCCGCAGACTCATCCACCAGATCGATCGCCTTGTCGGGCATCTGCCGTCCGGTGATGTAGCGATCGGCCAGGGTTGCGGCAGCGATGAGCGCCGCATCCTGAATGCGGACCCCGTGGTGGGTATCGTAGCGCTCCTTGAGCCCCCGCAGAATGCTGATCGTGTCGGCCACGTCGGGCTCGTCGACGAAGACGGGCTGGAACCGTCGCTCCAGCGCCGCGTCCTTCTCAATGTACTGGCGGTACTCGTCGAGCGTCGTCGCGCCAATGGTGTGGAGCTCGCCGCGAGCCAGCATCGGCTTCAGGATGTTGCCGGCGTCCATAGCGCCCTCGGCACGCCCCGCGCCCACCACCGTGTGCAGCTCGTCGATGAACAGAATGGTGCGCCCCGCGCTACTCGCGATCTCATTGAGAACGGCCTTCAGCCGTTCCTCGAACTCACCACGATACTTGGCGCCGGCAATCAGGGCGCCCATATCGAGCTGGAAGATCTCTTTGTCCTTCAGTCCCTCCGGCACGTCGCCCTTGATGATGCGCTGCGCCAGCCCCTCGACTATCGCAGTCTTCCCCACGCCCGCGTCGCCCACCAGAACGGGGTTGTTCTTGGTGCGGCGCGACAGGATCTGCATCACACGGCGGACCTCCTCGTCGCGCCCGATGACGGGGTCTAGCTTGCCCTGATGTGCCAGTTGCGTCAAGTTGCGCCCGTACTTCTCCAGTACGTTATAGGTACTCTCTGGTGTCTGCGACGTGACCCGCTGCGAGCCCCGGATGGTCGTGAGCGCGCGAAGCACCGCCTCGCGGTTCACGCCCTGGGCTGCCAGAAAGCGGGCGATCTCACCCGCGCTGCTGTCGGCCATCGCCAACAACACGTGCTCCGTGCTCACGTACTCGTCCCGCAGCCCATCTGCCTCGCGCTCGGCCCCCTGCAGGACGCGTGCCACCGCGGGCGAAAGGCCCACCTGGGCCGCACTGCCACGCGCCTGGGGCTTGCGCCCAATCGCCTGCTCCAAGTCCAATCGCAGTCGCTGCGGATCGCTGCCCAACTCCAGGATCACCCGCGGCACCACGCCATCGGACTGCTCCATGAGAGCCAGCAGCAGATGCTCAGGATCGATCTGCGGGTTACCGCGCTCGGTAGCCAGCCGCTGGGCCCTGATCAGCGCCTGTTGTGTCTTCTCGGTATAACGATTCTGCTCCATATAGATAGCCTCCCTCCGGCGCGCCGCGTCGCCCCATCGCGGCAATGCACGCGCGCTATGCGCGACACAGGCGAGCAGGCGGTGCCTGTTCCAACGACCCTATTCTGACGCACGAGTGTTATAGGCGCGTTAGTGGAACATAAGAACCAGATAAGCGAGCGCTGCCGCCCTCCCTGCAGTGGAGATGAACGTACGATGGCCGAACGCACAGCGGAACACACAACACCGCTGCCCTGCAGAGCAGGACAGCGGTGCATCTCACCGTGGCCCCATCGCACTTCCGTTTCTGGGGCTACGGGCTAGGTTCAAGCAAACCGTGACTAGCCGGTAGCAACCCCTGCGGTGTGGTCGCGCAACCAGCCTGAGCCCTTGATCTGATACTCGTACTCGTACCCGTTGGGCACAGGATGTGCCACGTAGAAGTCGAGCTTCCGTCGATCCTCGAGCTCCAACACCATCGCCGAGCGCAAGAGCGGGATCACCCCGGCGCCAACGGCGGTCAGCTTCCCCTCGACTTCTCTGCGCCCCGCGATCTCCTGGGGTGGTGAGACCGCGGTCACCGTAACAAACTCCTGCGTGATCGTGAGATCGTAAGCTACCTCAGTGATGGCGTCGTTCTCGAAGTAGACAGTCCCAATACCGTGTAGTTGTCCAACTGGCCTGCGATTCCTCTTGACCCGGTTCATCGGCGGCCTCCTGATCGATGTGTGACATGAAGGACAAGGGGCGTCCCCGCCTATTGCACCTATCGTACAACACTTCGATCATGATTTGTTGCCGGTCTGCCGCAGGAACCGGTTGTCCAGGTTGGTCAAGTTGGAATCGCGTTGGCTGCTCCTACAGCTCCACCTCCCGGAAGCGCCACACTGCCACGACCACGAACACAACCGTGAGTATCGCTGTGGAAATCACCGGCAACCATGTCTCCGGTGCCCGCCCGACCAAGAGCGCGCCGGCGACGGAGTTGCTCAGCTCTCCCTGGATGGGGAGCGCCAATCCCCAGGGCAGCACTTTGGCCAGGGCCGGCACGGCACCGATCACATACTGCTGCCCGAAGAGCACGCCCAGGGGGATACCGATCACACCGCCGCGCCGCTTGAAGACCGCGCCCAACATCACGGTCAACGCCACATAGAACAGCATGTTCAGCGCAACCACAGCGAAGCCCGCCAGGAAGTTCACCGGTGCCACGCGCACGCCCGCGATTCTGAGCACGATACCCGCAACGACCATCGGAATCAGGAGCATCGCCACCGGCATGCTGATCGCATTGGGGACGAACTTGCCCAGAATGTAGGCTGTCCGCGACACCGGCTTCGACAGGATCCATTCTGCCGCCCCGTTCTGCTTCTCACCGACAATGGCGCCCTGCATGATGATCACCACAGCCACCGTCGGGAACATCCCTCCGAAGAGTGTGACGAAGCCCACTGCATCGAGACCCGCGGCGCCCTCGCCGCTGAACAGGATGCCTGCCATCATCAGGCCCAGCACCCCGGACCAGATCAGGGCGTGCGTCCACCAGTTGTTCGTTCGCCACCACTCGGCAAACCCTGCGTGGAGCAGGTTGCGCAGACCGCGCCGCCAGCCCCGCTCGTTGATCGGCACAAACGCGCTATTGCCCGCCATCGGACACTCCTTCCACCAGTTTCACGAAGATGTCCTCCAACTCGTAGGTCTGCCGTCGAAACTCGGTAACGACCACATTAGGATCATCCAGCAGCACCCGCAACAAGCGGGCCTCTGCGGCCTCAGCGTTCGTCACCGCGACACGCCAATGGTGCTGCCCGTCGGCGCCACCGTCGGCATGGATGCTGGTGAGCCAGTCGTGCTGCGCGACGCGGGTGCGCGCGGCGTCCGCGTCGCCGCGAAAGACCACCCGGTAAGTCAGCCCCTCACTGCCTGCGAGCAGGGCTTCGATAGGACCCGACGTGATCAGCTTGCCTTTGTTGAGGATGGCCACGGAGTCGCTCACGCGCTGTACATCGTCGAGGATGTGAGTCGAATAGAAGATGGTCGTGTGCTTGCGCAGGCGCGCCATCACATCCAACACATCGCGGCGCCCCAACGGGTCCAGCGACGCCGCCGGCTCGTCCAGGATCAGGAGATCCGGATAGTTCACCTGCGCCTGCGCGATCCCAAGCCGCTGCCGTTCGCCACCCGAGAACCCCTCGACGGGGCGGTCGGACTTTCCCTGCAGCCCGACCAACTCGAGCACCTCCTCCACGCGTTCTGCGATGAGCGCCTCGGGGCCTTTGAAGAAGAAGTGTGCCGTGAACGTCAAGGTCTGCCGCGCCGTCATGTGTTCGTAGAACCGCGGGTCTTGCGGCAGGTAGCCCACACGGGACCGGATCTCGACGCTGTCGCGCGCGACATCCATCCCGAACACCGTCGCGCTCCCCGCCGTGGGCCGGATGAGACCCAAAAGCAACTTCATCGCCGTTGTCTTGCCAGCGCCGTTAGGACCCAGAAAGCCGAAGATAGAATGCTCGGGAACTCTGAGGTCGAGGCCATCAAGGGCGAGAATCTCGCCGTACGATTTGGTGAGACCAGAGGTCTCGATAACGATGTCGCTCAACGCGCGCCCCCTTTCGCGAAGCCCAAGAACGACCACATTGCGCTCAGGCCGCATCACAAGACACTTCCACCTCCCCCCTAGTATAGCGCCGAAGCTGGCCGCGTACGAACGGAGCGCGCGACCCAGGCCCTCACGCGAACCTTCTGCGCCACAAATGACCGCCATTCTGGAGCGCACCCTCGCTGTTGACGCAGCCGGACCCCAGGCTTATAATCCGCCCATTGTCTCTCCCCCGCGGTCATCGAGCGGCGGGGTCTATGCCATTATCTATTGAGTAGGAGGACCGAAATGGTCGGCAAACTCTCCATTGTCCCCGCCGAGTCGGCTGCCGAACGCAAAGCGTTCATCACGTTTGCCTGGCAGGTCTACAAGGGAGATCCCTACTGGGTCCCTCCCCTGGTCTCTGAACGACAGGAGTTCCTCGATCCCGAGAGACACCCCTTCCACCAGCACGCCAAGGTGCGCTATTTCACGGCCCGGCGCGATGGGCGGATCGTCGGCACGATCGCGGCGATCATCAACGACCGCCACAACGAGTACTGGGACGACAAAGTTGGCTTCTTCGGTCTCTTCGAGGTCCTCCAGGACGAAGAAGCCGCCCGCGAGCTCCTGCGCACGGCCGAGGCCTACGCCCGCGACGCGGGGATGGACGCGATCCGCGGCCCTATGAACTTCTCGACCAACGAGGAGTGCGGGCTGCTCGTCGACGGTTGGAACGGCCCACCCGTGGTGATGATGACCTACAACCCTCGCTACTACGTCGACTACGTCGAGAGCGCGGGTTACACGAACGCCCAGAATCTGTACGCCTATCTCTCCGACGTTCGCCATGTTCAGCCCGACGGCACCGGTCTCGACCCGAAGCTGCTCCGCGTCGCCGAGCGCGTCCGCCAGCGCGAGGACCTGACGCTCCGGAAGATCGACATGCGCCACTTCCGCCGCGATGCCGCTTATTTCAAGGAAGTCTATAACCAGGCGTGGTCGAAGAACTGGGGCTTCGTGCCACTCACCGACGCGGAGCTGGAACACGAGGTCCACGCGATCAAGCCTATGATCGACCCTTCGACCATCTTCTTCTTTTTCAAGGGCGAACGCCCCATCGCCGCCGGCCTGCCGATCCCCGATCTGAACCAGGCCCTGCACCGTGCCTACCCGCGTCCCGGCCAGCCCGAGTGGTGGACCATGCTCAAGATGCTCTACTATTGGAAGGTGCGCAGGGTCGTAACGACCATCCGGGCCTTCGCGGGTGGCGTCGTCGAGGAGCATCGGGGGCAGGGTCTGCACGCGCTCATCATCACCGAGACGATGAAGCGCTGCCGCCCCACCTACCAGGACATCGAGTTCTCGTGGATTCTGGAAAGCAACATCGCGATGCGCCAGACCGCGACGACGATGGGGGGCAGGATCTACCGGACCTATCGCGTCTACGAGAAGCACCTCGGCTGAGCCGGCCGGTATACTCTACTGCAGCAACGAAACAGCGGCATGACGCCGTGTGCCATCCCATCCTGTGCCGTGCAGAAGGCGACAAGGCAGCGCGATCGCGACCATACATGACCCGGGGATTCGTCAGATTGTGATATCTTTCCGCAATTTGTGATATTGTTCCCGTGTCCCCAATCCTCTACTATGATAGTGTGGTCGCGATCCACGCGTCGTTTGTCACCCTATTCACTGCCTTCACAGGAGGAGCTAGATGATTCAAAAACTATTGCATGTCATGCTTGTTTTGGGGGTCTTGGCCTCGATCCTGGTCGGGTGCGGCCCTGCGGACACCTCAACACCCGCTGCCCCCGAACCGACCTCCGCGGCGGTGGATGAACCCGCCGGGGACGAGCCGGTCGAGACGGAGCCGCCCGCAACCGACGTGCCGCAAGCCGAGGAAGAAGAGCGTGAAGCAGTCGCGCTCACCCTCGCACACGTTCAGGGCGAGTGGCTTTGGCCGGTTCTGGAGGAGCTGGCCGCGATGTACAACGAGGTCAGCGGCAACACGGTCGAGCTGCTCTATGTCCCCGCCGACGGCTGGGCCGAGTGGCTGCAGGCCCAACTGGTGGCTGGCACAGAGCCCGACATCATCTGGATGCACGGCGACGCAGCCTCACTCTATCGAAACCAGCAGATCATCGATCTACGGCCCTACTTCGAGTCTGTCAGCCCCTACACCGGCGCACCATGGCAGGATAGCTTCCTCGAGGGGCTGCTCGCCGGCGTCATCGACCCTGACGGTGGCGAGGGTATGATCGGCATGCCCCTGGCACAGGTCACGGTCAACCTGTACTACAACCGCGACATCTTCGCCGAGGCCGGCTTGCCCGATGAGGCACCCCTCTCCTGGACCGGCGTGCTGGAAGCGTGCCAGACGGTCCAGGCCGAGATGGATGACGTCACCCCCTTCGCCGTGATGAACTCGATTAGCTGGAACTTGGGCTGGTTCCGCCCGCAATTCATGGAGGACCTCTACGTCAACTCTGGCATCGTGGAGAAACTGGACATCATCACACCCAACGGCAAGCTGGAGAACACCGAGATTGCCCTGGGCCTGAAGACGGGCGTGATTGATCCAGAGGACCCGCGTTTCGTGGACTACTACGCCTTCATGAAGGAACTCAGCCAGTGCTTCAACAAGGGCTTCAACGTCGTTAGCTGGGAGTACGAGAAGCTGTTCCTCGACGGACAGGCCGCGATGTGGCTCAACGGAAGCTGGTTCCCCAACCAACTCCTGACCGCCGACGTCGACCTCAACTACGGTGTCGGTCCCATCCCCTACGTCGATGACGCCGTCTCTGAGTTCTCCCGGAACCAGGCGATGAAGTACGCCCTCGGCGTGGGTGCGCCCAACGTGCTCATCACCAAGAGGGCCGCCGATGAGGGTCGCGCTGAGGCCGCCGTGAACTTCCTCCAGTTCTGGTCGGATCCCGCCACTGGCGCCGAGTACTTCGTCGAGAACACGATGTTCCTGCCGGTGGTCAAGAACGTCGCAGTGCCCGCCGAGATGCAGGGCATCGTCGACTGGATCGGCGACGCCGAGCAAGTCACGAACGTCAACGCGGTGTGGGCACTGACCCCGGAGTCTGGCGACAAGTACAGCGAGATGTTCAAGGTCTTCCTCGAAGACGACACCTCCGCTGAAGACTTCGCCGCGGACGTCGCGGACATCCTGCTGGACGCTGCCGACCAGTACATCATGGAAAACCCCGACCTGGACATCGAGTCCTACGTAGACCAGGTGCAGTAACGTGGTGCGGTCGTAGCGCCTTCGACCGGCACGATGCGCACGTGAGAGACCTGCGCCACAGTCCAAGCACGTGGCACAGGTCTCTCCGCGACGCCGGTGACGGCGCACGCCGGTGACGGCGCACGTCAATGACGCCGCATCTCCACACAGTGGGAGGGACTATGGTAGTCGCTAACACCGAACAGCCTCAGCCGCTCGATCGTACCCCGCCTTCCACCACGTCCAAGAAGAACACAGCGATTCTGTATCGGATGTACAAGGCCCGATGGATCTACGTGGCCCTGATCCCTTCGTTTGCGCTCCTCGCGGTGTTCAAGCTCTATCCTGCCATCGATGCAATTGTCAAGTCGTTCTACTTCTGGAAGACCTCAAACTTGGCACTGATTCGGTTTGTGGGGTTCGACAACTACGCCAAACTCCTCGGCGACAAGGACTTCTGGACCTCGTTTGGGACGCTGTCGATCTTCCTGGTCTGGGGCTTCATCACGACCTTCGCGGTCGTGATGCCGGTCACCTACCTGGTGTTCAAACTGGGTGAGGGTCGCTGGGGCAAGTTCGTGCAACGCATGTACGTTATTCCGATGATGGTGCCCGCGATGGTCGGCACCCTCTACTGGCGGTTCTTCTTCGAGTACAACTTTGGCATCCTGAACACCGGCCTCCGCGGCCTCGGCTTGGAGTCACTGACCCACGTATGGCTCGGCGAGAAAGCCACCGCCCTCCCGGCGCTGCTGTTTATGGGGTTCCCGTGGGTCGGGGGATTCGGCTTCCTCATCCTTCTCGCCGGATTCCAGGGGATAGACGAGGCACTGCACGAGGCGGCCCAACTCGACGGCGCCAGCCCGTGGCAGATCTTCCTGCGTGTCGATGTGCCGCTGATCGTCCCGCAGGCCAGGTTGCTCATCATCCTTGGCATGATCTCCGGGATACAGCAGTTCGGCACGCAGATGATCATGACCAACGGTGGGCCGGCCGGAAGCACAACGGTGCCCGGTCTCATTATGTACAAAACGGCCTTCACCTACAGCAACCTGGGGTACGGCACCACGATGGGGGTGGCCCTCTTCGCCATCATTATGGTCATCACTCTGTTCCTCAACAAGTACGTTCGCAGAATGGACTGACCCTATGAACAGCAATGCTTCGCGGATAAGAACACCACGCGCCATCAACGTCGCCGTGCAGTTGATCCTCATCTTCTCAACATTCTTCCCCTTCTACTTCATGCTGATCTCGTCGGTCAAGAACAATGTGCAGATCTCACAGAGTTACTTCCTGCCCGTTCTCCCGCTGCAGCTAGAGAACTATGGTCTCGCCTTTCAGAAAGTGATTACCTACCTCTACAACTCAACCCTCATCTGCACTGTATCGGCGTTGGGCGTGGCAGCCGTCTCCTGCCTCACTTCGTACGTCTTCGCGCGGTTCGAGTTCCCCGGCAAGAACGGGCTCTTCAACCTGCTGCTGGCCTTCCTGATGATTCCCGGAGTGCTTTCACTCATCCCCTCTTTCGCGCTCATCGCGCGGATGAACTTGACCAACCGCTACTGGGGCTGTATACTACCGTACATCGCGTTCGGCCAGATCACCTTTGTCTTCATCCTGAGGACCTTCATCGAGCAGATTCCGCGCGACCTGTTTGATGCGGCGACGATTGATGGTGCGACACACCCCATGGTCTTCCGGTACATTGTGCTGCCGCTATCGAGACCCATCCTCTTCTCGCTGGTCCTGATGAACTTCCTCGCGAACTGGAACGATTTCATCTGGCCGCTTCTGGTGCTGCCGAGAGAGAAGATGAAGACCGTGACGGTGGGCCTGTACGCGTTCACAGACGTACAGCAAATACAGTATGGGTTGATGTTTGCCGGGTTCGTCATCGCCGCCGTGCCGCTGATTCTGCTCTTTGCCCTGAACATGAACGCCTTCGTCCGGGGAGCCACCTCTGGCGCGATAAAGGCCTAAGCGAGCTCTGCAACCGCAAGGCACGCCCAGCGCAACTGCAACTGCCGAGGACGGTCTCGCGCACAGAGCTGGAGTGAGCGCTGCGCAAGTGAGGCTAGGCGATGTATACCGTGCTCGTTGTCGATGACAACCAACGCGACCGTGAGGGCATCCGCGATTTGCTCGACTGGCAGGCCCTCGGCGTAGAGGTCTTGGGGCTGGCCGCCAATGGCGCCGAGGGATACGAGCTGGCGCGCGACCTGCGGCCAGATCTCGTCCTAACCGATATCGCGATGCCCATGATGGATGGCCTGGAGATGACCCGGCGCATCACGGCAGCGCTGCCCCGCGTGAAGACCATCTTCATGAGCTGCTACGACGAGTTCGACTTCGCCAAACGCGCGATTGACCTCGACGCGTGCGCTTACGTCCTCAAGCCTATCGATCTCGACGAGCTCGCACAGGCCATCACGCGGGTCACTGCCCAGATCGCCGCCGAGAACGAGCGGCGCCGGATCCTTGACGAGCTGCGCATGGAAGTCCGGGACAACCTGCCCGTCCTTCAGGAGCAACTGGTGCGCGACCTGATCCACGGGCGGCTGCGCTACCGGCGCGAGATCGAGGCTCGCATGCAGGATCTTGAGATGCTGCAGCAGGAGGCCCTGGTCGTGCTCCTCATCCAGCTCAACGATCCGCGCGGCGACGCCGCCAACCAGCGCGTAGAGGATAGGTATCTGACGGTCTACGGCGTCAAGGACAGCGTCGCGCGGCTGCTCCTGAGAGACCATTGTGGA
>Ga0123332_1000965_pt1 | contig 29043 bp, 22 predicted proteins | sample BioC12SIPDNA_4_FD_89958 | JGI IMG/M metagenome (GOLD analysis project Ga0123332, IMG submission 89958) | Anaerobic biogas reactor microbial communites from Washington, USA - Biogas_R2_A C12 SIP DNA | ecosystem: Engineered > Bioreactor > Anaerobic > Unclassified | place: Washington, USA... | reverse complement strand
TCCATCCGCTCCCGGCCGAGCCGGGCGAAGATCTCCGCCGCGCGGGTCGTGACCGGACCGGGCTCGGTGCCGAGGTCGCGGTCGGCCAGGTCGACGGCCGGCAGGTCACCGGCCAGGGTCTGCTGGGCCGGGACCACGCGGACGGCCCCGATCGCCTGCACGTCACGCGTGCTCGAGGTCAGGAAGGCCTCGTCGGCCTCGGCCAGCACGGACAGCGGCATCGCCTCCTCGCGCACCTCCAGCCCCTCCTCGCGGCACCACTCGATGGTCAGCGCGCGGGTGATGCCCGCCAGGGGTCCGGCCTCCAGCGGCGGGGTCCAGACGACGCCGTCGCGGATCACGAAGATGTTGGAGCCGGTCCCCTCGCACAGGTCCCCGGCACCGTTGGCGAAGATCGCCTCGGTGCCTCCCACCGACTTGGCCGCGGCCAGGGCGACGACGTTCTCGGCATACGACGTCGTCTTCAAGCCGACCGTCGCCGCCCGCTCGTTGCGGATCCACGGGACCACGCCGATCGTCGTCACCGGCGCGGGCGCGGGCTGGTCGCCTGCCGTGACGATGTAGGTCATCGGCCCGTCCAGCCGGTCCGAGCCAAGGGGTCCCCGACCACCGGTCACCGTGTAGCGCAGACGCCCGAAGGCGATCGGCCCGTCCGCGAGGACCGCCTGGATGCCCTCCTCGACCCGTGCCCGGTCCAGCGGGGCCAGCCCGAGACCGGCCAGCGAGCGGTCCATCCGGTCGTGGTGCCGGGTCTTGGCGAAGACCTGGCCGTCGACGATCTTGGCCGTCTCGAAGACGCCGTCACCGACGGTCACGCCGTGGTCGAGCGCGGCGATCGCCGGCCCTTCGTCCACTCGCCGACCGTCCACCCACACCCTGATCTCTGAACCCATAGGACCCAGAGTCTCACGCCGCGGAGCCACCCCGTGAAACGACAGTCCAGACCCGCTAGGTTCGTTCTCGTGACCACGAGCCTGTATCTGGCCTCCGCCGAGTCCCGCTCCGGTAAGTCCGCGGTGGCGCTCGGCATCCTGGAACAACTCACCCGGCTGGGCGGCCGGGTCGGGGTCTTCCGACCCATCGTCCAGGCCGACGTCCCGGACCCGCTCCTCCACCTGCTCCTCCCCCGGGCCTCCTCCCCCCTGGGCGCCGAGCAGGCGGTGGGCGTGACCTACGACCGGGTCCACGCGGACGCCGACCGGGCCGTGGGCGAGATCGTCAACCGCTTCCACGAGTATGCCGAGGCGCACGACACCGTGCTGGTCATCGGCTCGGACTTCACCGATATCCCCGGCCCCACCGAGTTCTCGGTCAACGCGCGGATCGCCGCCAACATCGGGGCACCGATCATCCTGGTGGTCCCGGCCATCGACCGGGAGCCCGAGGACGTGGCGACCGCGACCTCCGTGACCGTCCACGAGGCCCGGACCCAGCACGCGGACGTGCTGGCGGTGATCGCCAACCGGGTCGCGCACGACCTCACCGACGCCACCCGCGAAGTCCTCGCGCAGCACCTGCCGGACCACACGGCATACGTCCTGCCGGCCAACGAGATCCTTGCGGCCCCCACCGTCCGGGACCTCATGACGGCCATCGACGGCGAGCTGCTCCTGGGCGACGAGTCGCTGCTCGACCAGGAGGCGATGAGCCTGATCGTGGCCGGCATGACCATGCCCAACGTGCTCGACCGGCTCAAGGAGGGCGCCGTCGTGATCTGCCCGGCGGACCGCGAGGAGGTCCTGCTCGCCACTCTCCAGGCGCACCGGGCCAGCACCTTCCCGGCCCTGTCCGGCATCGTGCTCAACGGCGGCTTCCCGCTGAGCCCGCAGGTCAGCCGGCTCGTCGAGGGCCTGGACGTCCAACTGCCCGTGGTGACCACGACCTACGGGACGTTCACCACGTCCACCCGCTGCTACGGTGCCCGCCCGCGGATCGCCCCGGGCTCGCACCGCAAGATCGAGGAGGCGGTCGGGGTCGTCAGCGAGCACCTGGACGTTGCCGCGCTCCTCCCCCAGGCCGCCGCCCGCGCCTCCGGGATCGTCACGCCGCTGATGTTCGAGCACCGCCTGACGGAGTGGGCCCGCGAGGCGGCGGCGACGGTCGTCCTGCCGGAGGGGCTCGAGGAGCGCATCCTCCGCGCGGCCGACCAGCTACTGGCGCGTGGCGTGGCAAACCTCATCCTGCTCGGCCCCGAGGAGGAGATCCGGGACAAGGCCACCACGCTCGGCCTGCGGATCGAGGCCGCCACGTGCGTCGACCCGCAGACGGACCCCCGGCGCCAGACCTACGCCGAGACGTATGCCGAGCTGCGCGCCCACAAGGGCGTCACCCTCGACCAGGCGCTGGACACCGTCGTCGACCCCTCCTACTTCGGCACGCTGATGGTGCTCGACGGGGCCGCCGACGGCATGGTCTCCGGCTCGATCACCACCACCGCGCACACGATCCGGCCGGCCCTGGAGGTGATCCGCACCGTCGAGGGCGTCTCGGTCGTCTCCTCGGTCTTCTTCATGTGCCTGGCCGACCAGGTCCTCGTCTACGGCGACTGCGCGATCAACCCGGACCCCACGGCCGAGCAGCTCGCCGACATCGCGGTCTCCTCGGCCCGCACCGCCGCCCAGTTCGGCGTCGAGCCGCGCGTGGCGATGCTGTCCTACTCCACCGGTGGGTCGGGCACCGGCGCCGACGTCGACAAGGTGCGCCGCGCCACCGAGCTGGTCCGCGAGCTCGCGCCCGATCTCTCGGTGGAGGGCCCGATCCAGTACGACGCCGCCGTCGACGCCGCCGTCGCCGCGACCAAGCTGAAGGACTCCCAGGTGGCCGGTCGGGCGACCGTGCTGATCTTCCCCGACCTCAACACCGGCAACAACACCTACAAGGCGGTCCAGCGCAGCGCGCAGGCGGTCGCCGTCGGCCCGGTGCTCCAGGGGCTGCGCAGGCCCGTCAACGACCTGTCGCGGGGCGCCACGGTCCGCGACATCGTCAACACCGTCGCGATCACCGCCATCCAGGCCAGGGAAGGACGTTGAGTATGTCGGACACCCAGGGCGGCGCGCCCGTCGCCGACGGTCCCGGGCCGGGTGGCGAGGGGACTGCCCGGCCGGTCCTGGTGATCAACGCTGGGTCCTCGTCCCTGAAGTACCAACTGGTCCTGGCCGACTCCGGCCGGTCCCTGGCGACCGGTCTCGTCGAGCGGATCGGTCTGGAAGACGGCCGCGCGACGCACACGGTGGACGGCGAGAAGCACGTCCTGGAGCAGGACATCCCGGACCACACGGCGGCCTTCGAGGTGCTCACCGCCCAGTTCCGGGACCACGGACCGGACCTGCAGGAGGCGGCGCCGGTCGCGATCGGCCACCGGGTGGTGCACGGCGGCGCCAAGTTCGCCTCGACCGTGCTGATCGACGAGGAGGTGCTCAAGACCCTGCGCCGGCTGGTGCCGCTCGCGCCGCTGCACAACCCGGGCAACATCGCGGGGATCGAGGTCGCGCTGGAGACCTTCCCGGACCTGCCGCAGGTCGCGGTCTTCGACACCGCCTTCCACCAGACGATGCCGCCGGCCGCCTACACCTATGCGATCCCGCTCTCCTGGCGGCAGACCTTCAACATCCGCTCCTACGGCTTCCACGGCACCTCCCACGCCTACGTCTCACGCCGGACCGCCGCACTGCTGGGCAAGCCGCTGGAGGACACCAACCTCGTCGTTCTTCACCTGGGCAACGGGTCCAGCGCCTGCGCCGTGCGCGGCGGGCAGAGCGTCGACACCTCGATGGGGCTCAGCCCGCTCGGGGGGCTGGTGATGGGGACCCGGCCCGGCGACCTCGACCCCGGCCTCCCGGCCCACATGTCGCGGGTCAGCGGCATGACGCTGCCCGAGTTCGACCACGCCCTCAACAAGGAGTCCGGTCTCAAGGCGCTCGCCGGCAGCAGCGACTTCCGCGAGGTGATGGAGCTGCGCGCGTCCGGCGACGCCGACGCCCAACTCGCCTTCGACGTGGTCGTCCACCGTCTGGTGCGGCACCTGGGGGCCCTTGCGCTCGTCCTCGGCAGGCTCGACGCGGTGGCCTTCACCGCCGGCATCGGCGAGAACAGCCCGCCGCTGCGCGCAGCGGTGCTGGAGCGTGCCGCCCTGCTCGGCATCCAGCTCGACGAGCAGGCCAACGCGGATGCCCGTGGCGAGACCCGGATCAGCACCTCCGACAGCGCCGTGGCGGCGTTCGTGGTGCCGACCAACGAGGAGTGGGAGATCGCCCTGGAGGCAACCAAGCTCCTGGCCACGACCTGACCGCGGCCGCGCACCCACCCAGGGGCGGCGGCCGCGCCATTGACGCATCCGGCGCGCCGGAGGACATTGGTGACCAGAGTGCACGTAAGTGACCACTGAGGAGGTCACGATGGCCGTTCCCGCCGGCGTCCGCTGGCTGATCACCTGCGTGTTGGCCGGTGCGCTGCTTGCCGGTTGCGGCGGCGCACCGTCGACTACCGACACCGATGACGAACCAAGCGTGGCCACCCAGACGACGGAGGCCACGCAGACGACGGACTCAGAGACCACCGAACCCGTCACGGAGACCTTCACCGAACCGGAGACGGAGGACGTCGACGAGACCGAGGACCCGGTCGGCGGGGACGACGAGGAGGTGGCCGTCTCGCTCCCCGGGCTGCCGATCGGCGGGTTCCACCAGATAGACCCGGAGGACCCGCGGGTCCGGTGCGTGGTCGTCAACTGGAGCGGCCCCCCGGACCTGGTGCCGCCGGAGGCCAACCTGGAGATCACCGGGATCAGCGTCGAGCCGGCCGACGCCTATGGCTGGGCGGCCGACGGCTGTGACGGCTTCGGCCCGTGCCTGAACGCCCCCGGCGTGCTCGACGCGGGCGGCCAGTGTGGCGTCCGGGTCGACCAGATCGCGGGAGTGCCGGACGGGCGGGGCGTCCTGTCGGTGACCAGCGGAACGCTCACCTGTGCGCCCGAGGCGACGGCGGTCTGCGAGCAGTTCGCGGCGGAGGTGGAGGCATCCCCGCCCGACGACATCGAGTGGGACGATGCTGTGATCGACTGGGACTCGGTCACCGAATCCCCCACCGGGGACGACGGCCCGACCGACGACACCACCGACTCCCCCACGGGGGGCGACGACTCGACCGGCGACACCACCACGTCCACCGGCTAGCGGCCATGGCAGATCCGGAAGCACCGGCTCCCTCGGTGCTCGACCACCTCAGCAAGTGGCTCGGCGTGGGGACCAGCGTCATCGCTCCCGTCACGCTGCTGACCGCCTTGCTGTTCTACTTCGGCTACGTCTCCTCGCGCGCCCAGTTCCGCTACTTCGGGCTCGACGTGGACACCATCGGTCTGTCGACCAATGACTTCGTGATGCGCAGCCCTGCGGTGCTCCTCGTTCCCCTCTTGATCATCGCCCTCACCGCGATCGGCCTGCTCCTGCTGCACGTCCGGCTGCGCCGCCACCCGCCGTCGGCCAGGAAGGTGGGCCGGGCGATGGTCGTGGCGCTGCTCTGCCTGGGTGCCGGGCTGGTCCTGCTGCTCGGCTTCGTCGGGTTCGGCCGCTGGTCCCTCTACGCCCTGGTGACTCCCCTGCTCATCGCGGCGGGCACGGCCGCGCTCGCCTACATCTTCTGGATGCCGACCGCCCCCGAGTGGCTCCGCCGGTCCGCCGACGACCGGGCCCGCTGGGTGCGTCCCGGGGTGACCGCGTTGGCTCTCGTCGTCGTGGCGACGGGCCTGTTCTGGGCCACGGCGACCCTGGCGGAGTGGACGGGCCGCGGCAACGCCATGCAGACCGCGCGCCACCTGGACGAGCTGCCCGCCGTCATCCTCGACACCCCGAGTCGGCTCTTCCTGACCGACGGCATCGTCGAGGAGGTGGCCCTGCCCTCCGAGGAGGCTGACGGGATGCACTACCGCTACCGCGGCTTCCGGCTGCTCATCCAGGGCGAGACGCACATGTTCCTGGTGCCCGAGCAGTGGTCGCCGAGCAACTCCACGCTGGCGGTCCCCACCGACGGGAGCGTCCGGCTGCAGTTCCGGTTCGTGAACCGTGCCCCGTGAGCAGCGTCGGTCACCGTGTGGTCGGCAAAACCACTGCGAAAAAGGGGGGCGGGGCAGCAAAACCACTACGAGAATGCGGGGCGGGGCAACAAAACCACTACGAGAATGCGGGGAAGAGCCCGTGAGGTCCGTGCAGGGCACGGGGGCGCGGTGGACGATACCGCGCCATCCTCACGGGCTCCGGTGACTGAGTTGTTCTCCGCGTCACCCGTCCGGGTTCTGGCCGCTGCCGAGGCAGGGAGGCCAGGCGAAGGCCGAGCTCAGCGCTCAGCCACCTCACGCGTCCGATAGATACTCACAGGTCGGACCACCTCCCTTCTCGTGTACCCACGAATCTATGTCGTGGATCCCGCCCCGACAAGAGGTTTACGCCACCGGCGTGGCGACGGTTGGGCGGGGCGGCAGGAAGACGGTGATCAGGACGTGCCGCACCATGGCGACCAGCACGATCAGCAGCACCCCGAAGGCGAGCCACAGCTCGACCCGGCCGATCCACCCCACGAGCGGCAGCTTGTCGGCCTGTCCGAGGTAGATGCCGGCCACGGCATACATCCCCAGCGGGAAGACCATGCTCCACAGGGTCGCCTCGTAGCGCAGGGGCACCCGGTGGAACCAGTGGCGCCACAGGCCCACCGCGAAGAGGACCGGGATGAGCCAGGTCGCGAAGGCCCAGAACATCACCGAGAGACCGGCGACCAGCCCACGGGTGGCGTCGACCATGGGCGCGGCGGCCATCTCCACGATCCGCGCCCCCGCCAGCACGGTGATCGCGCAGGCGCCCATCGCCACCCAGTAGGGCGGGTTCAGGTCCTCGGGCCGCAGCTCGTAGAGCAGCATGCGCAGCGCGACCAGGACACCGGCCGCGACGTAGAGGAAGACGCCGACCGACCACGCCACGACGGCCAGCACGGACAGCCCCTGGGTGGCCGTCTCGCTCACCGGCTCCAGGGTGGCCGCTGCGACCGCCACGGACTGGCTGGCCACCACCCAGATGAACCAGGTGCCGTTGGCGTTGGCGACCACGGGGCGGGCGACCTTGCCGAGCACCGCGGTCCACGGCACGACGTAGCCCATCACGGCCCAGGCGGACGCGGTGATGACGAGGAAGACGAGGGTGACGGTCTGGTAGCCCTCCATGAACAGGCGCACGCCCAGGACGTTGGTCCCCGCGACATACGTGAAGTAGCCGAAGGCCCGCTTGGGGTCCAGGAAGTCCTCCGCCATCGCGCGGCGGAAGCGGACGAAGCGCAGGAGCGTCAGCAGCCCCAGGGTGAGGAAGGCGATGACGCACAGCACCAGGAGGACCCTGGACAGGGTGTCAAAACCCTCCAGCGCCAGGCCGACCGAGACGATGCCGCTGCCCATGACCAGCGCGAAGTAGCCGGGCGTGAGACCCTCGACGGCGATGTCGAAGCGGTGCGCGAATCCTGATGCCACCCTCAGACCGTAACGATGGCGGGGCTCCCTGACCAGCGTTGCGGAGTTCAAAGGATTGAGATCAGGACGTGGCCGCACCCACCGGCTCGGTCTCGTCCGGGACTACGTCGACGTCCCCGTCGGGGTAGGTGTCGACCCCGAGGGACCGCTCGAGCCCGGCACCCTCGACGTCCATCTCCGGCAGGATCCGGTCCAGCCAGCGCGGCAGGTACCACGCCTTCTCCCCCACCAGGGACAGCACCGCCGGGGTCAGCGTCATCCGGACGAGGAAGGCGTCGACCAGGACGCCGACCGCCAGACCCAGACCGATCGGGCGGACCATCGCCAGGTGGGCGAAGACGAAGCCGCCGAAGACCGAGATCATGATGATCGCGGCCGCGGTGACCACGCGGGCGCTGTGGTTGAACCCGCTGACGACGGCCCGGCGGGCGTCCTCACCGTGGACGTGCGCCTCGCGCATCGCCGAGACCAGGAAGACCTGGTAGTCCATGGCGAGCCCGAAAAGCACCCCGATGAGCAGGATCGGCAGGAAGCTGAGGATCGGACCCGGCTCGTGGACGCCGAAGAACGCGCTGGCCACGCCCCACTGGTAGGTGGCCACCACGGCACCGAAGGCCGCCGCGATCGACAGCAGGAACCCGCCGGTGGCCAGCAGCGGCACGAGCAGGGACCGGAACACCAGCAGGAGCAGCACCAGGGAGAGCCCCACGACGACGAGCAGGTAGACCGGCAACGCGTCCGCCAGCTGTCCGGAGATGTCGATGTTGGCCACCGTCTGGCCGGTGAAGCCCAGCTCGGCCCCGTGCTGCTCGCCGATGAGCGCGGCCGAGTTGTCCAGGTTGCCGACCAGGTCGACCGTGACCTGCTCGGCCGGGCCGCCCTCGGGGACGATCTGGAAGACCAGGGTGCCGCGGTCCTCGCTGATCCCGACCGGCACCACCGACTGCGCGCCCGGCACGTTGGCCAGCGCCTCGCCGAGCCCGACCTGGGCCTCCATCAGGGCCTTCTCGGTGTTCTCGACCGGCTCGTCGAGCGTGGCGACGGCGACGATCGGCCCGTTGGACCCGGCACCGAAGTGTTCCCGGGTCAGGTCGTAGGCCGCGTAGCTCGTGGAGTCCTCCGGGTCCGAGGACCCGTCCGGCAGGCCGAGCCGCAGGTCCAGGGCGGGGATCGACATGAGCCCCACGATCACCAGCACCCCCGCGACGGCGGCCCACGGGCGACCCTGCACCCACGCGGCCCACCCGCGGCCCTTCGGCTGCTCGGCGACGCCGTGCCGGCTCAGTCCCTTGCGGCCCAGCACGCGCGTGCCCATGAGGGACAGCAGCGCCGGGGTCAGGGTGATCGCGAGCAGCACGGCGATCAGCACGGTGCCGGCGGCGACCAGGCCCATGACGCCCAGGAACGGGATGCCGGTCACGACCAGGGCGGCCAGCGCGATGAAGACGGTCATGCCGGCGAAGACCACGGCGTTGCCCGAGGTCCCGGTGGCCAGCGCGATGGAGGCCTTCAGCTCCATCCCCTGCTGGAGCTGGTTGCGGTGCCGGTTGATGAGGAAGAGGGAGTAGTCGATGCCGACCGCCAGGCCGAGCATCAGCGCCAGCGCCGGGGTGGCGCTGTTCATGTCGACGAACTGCGTCAGTGCCATCGCGCCGCCCACCCCGACGGCGACCCCCACCATGGCCATGAGCAGGGGCAGCCCGGCGGCCAGCACCCCGCCCAGCATGACCAGCAGGACGATGGCCGCGACCGCGATGCCGATGGCCTCGGTAGCACCGACGACGCTGGAGATGTCCTGGACGATCGCCTGGGAGTACTCGATGCCCACGCCGGACCCCTCGAGCTGGCCCCCGAGGTCCTGCAGCTCGGCGGTGACGTCAGGGTCCAGGGAGGCGCCGCCGAACTCGAACTGGAGCTGGGACAGGGCGACCGTCCCGTCCTCGGAGACGAACCGCATACCGCTGCTCAGGTGGGCCAGTCGCTCCCCCAGCGCCAGCTCGTCCTCACCGGCGGCGAGCTGGGCCGCTCCGGCCTCCAGCTCCTCGCGCCCCGCGTCGAGCTCGGACTGGCCCGCCTCGAGCTGCGCCCGGGCGTCCGCCAGCTGCGCCTCGGCGTCGGCCACCATCTCGGGCGGGAGCGCGTCCCGGTTCTCCTCGAGCGCGGCCAGCCCGCCCTCATACTGCGCCCACCCCGCGTCGATCTCCTGCTGGCCCGCCCGCAGCTCGGCCCACCCGGCGTCGAGCTCGCCGCGGCCCTGCCGCAGCTGCTCGCGGGCCTCCGCGATCTGGTCGGCCGAGCCGTCCAGCTGGGCCTGCGTCTCGAAGGGGTCGGTGACCGCCGTGACCCCGTCGATCTGGCGCCACTGGGCGATCAGGTCCGTGACCGCCTCCTGCTCCTGCTCGGTGAAGCCGCCCTCGGAGGTGAAGACGACCGACCCGCTGGCGCCGGCGGCCTCGGGCAGCGCGGCCTCCAGGTCGCCCAGCACCTGCTCGAAGCGCGAGCCGGGCATGCTGAACTCGTTGCTCAGCGGCTTCATGAGGGTGGCGGCGGCGGTGCCCGCCACGGCCATGACCAGGACCCACGCCACGATGGTGCGCCAGGGGTGGTCGGCGCACCAGCGCCCCAGTCGGTGCAGGAAGGAAGCCACGCTCGTCCTCTCGATGACCGGACCTCGTCCGGTGGTCTCGTGCTTGTTCGTATGTCGATGGGCCGGGTCGTCGTTGACGCGGCGGGTCAGTGGTCTGTGCTGGTGGGTGCGGCGGTCCACCCGGTCGCCGCGAGCTGCAGCCCGCGGTGGAGCACCCGGTTGAACTCGGCGGCGGACTGCTCGTCGACGACGTCGCCCGCCCCCTGGATCCAGTGGCGTTCGGCGGCCTCGAAGATCGCCATCACGGTGCCGGCCAGGCTGGAGGCGGCCAGCGGGTCGGCGTCCGGGACCCGGTCGAGCAGCAGACCCTCGAGCCACTCCCGGTGGTAGCCCCAGATGTTGAGGGCGACCGGGTGGCGCTCGGGCCCGGGGCTCTTGACCAGGGCAATCCAGGCCAGCAGCTCGTGGGGCACCGGGGAGACCTCGACCGTGCGCTGCATCGCGACCAGCGGCGGTTCGTCCGCGGGGCGGGCCAGGAACGCCTCGGCCAGTGTGGTGATCGGTGACGACATCCCCTCGGCGAGGGCGGCCTCCAGCGACGGGAAGTAGTTGAAGAAGGTGCGCCGGGAGACACCGGCGGCCTCCGCCACGGTCTCGGCCGTCATCGCCTCCAGCTGCCCCTCCCGGAGCTGGTCCCGCAGGGCCTCCAGCAACCGGCCCCGGGTGCGGGCCTTGTTGAGCTCGCGCCGGCCCGGGGTGTGCCCAGCCGCCCCGCCGTCGGCGAGGTCGGTGGTGCTGGGGGTGGTCACGGGACGACGGTACGCCCCTCTTTGCACTCAGTGCAAATCTGCACTGAGTGCAGGCCGGGTGTTCTCCGTCACACCGTGGGCCGCGGCGACGTGGCCCAGTCCAGGGCCATCGCGCGGTAGCGGGGCCGGAAGGCGTAGAGGCAGGCGAGACGCAGCCGCGTCGCCTCGGCGTAGGTGGCGAACCGGGCGGCATCGACGCCGAGCCCGGTCGCGACCTCCAGGACCACCTGCTGCGTCAGCTCGCTGTGACCGTTGGACCAGAGACCCTGGTCCGTCCGGAGCCGGGCGTGGACCCACAGGTTGGCCAGGTCCAGGGCCGGCTCGGCCAGGGACACCGTGTCGAAGTCGAGCAGCCCGAGCGACTCCCCGTGCGCCAGGATCTGCTTGTCGTGCAGGTCGCGGTGGCTGACCACCAGGTCCTGGGACGGCCCGGTGACCAGCTCGTCGGTCACCGTCTCCGCGCGGGCCGCCACCGCGCCCGTCACCGCCGCGGGCAGGGCCCCCAGCCGGTCGACCCGCTCCAGCCAGCGCCGCAGGTTCACCACCTCGTCGTGCGCCGTGTGCGTGGCGAGCTGGTCGGTGGCCTGCTGTCCGCCGAGATGATCGGTGGCCGGCTGTGCGCCGAGATGATCGGTGGTCGGCTGTGCGCCGAGATGACCGTTCGTCGCCGGCCGGGCGAGGACGGCCCAGCGCTCGGCCCACCGCTGCCACCAGTCCCTCCACTCCCCCGTGGTCGCCACCCCACCCAGCTCGTGGAGGCTGCGCCCGGGCAACGTGCTGAACCGCACGGCTCCGGTCCCGGCCTCGAGGACGGCCGGGGCGTCGAAACCGGCCGCCTCGGCGACCTCCTGGCCCTGCCGCGCCGCCCGGGCGATCTCCGCGCCTGTGCCCGGCCGGACCACCTTGACGAAACCGTCCCGCCGGCGCACGACGGCCCGCTTGCCGTAGCGGTGCACCACCACCGTGCCGGTGCGGGCGGCCTCGGCCAGGTCGGGCAGCTTGGGGTCCGCACCGTGCGGCGCGACACGCTGCGAGGTCACCTGCCAGCCGTCATCGCCCAGTGGACGCATCCGCAGCTGCGCGGCGCGGACCCGGCCCGACCCGTCCCGGCCCTCGGCCAGCACGACCTCCTCGCCCGCGCGCGGACCGCGGGGCCAGGCACGGTCGACGGTGATCAGGTCCTCGCCCGCCTCGAGGACGGCGGGCACCGGCCCCGTCGGGGTGGCCGCGGGTCCCGGTCCCGCCGGGGCGGCCGCGGGTCCCGGTCCTGTCGGGGCGGACGCGGGCTCCGTCACGTCTGGCTCCAGCATGAGGTCGTCGTCGAGCATGTGATCTCCTCGGTCCTGTGGGTCGCGGGTCATCCGAGCACCGCCTGCACCTGGTCCAGCCGGCGGTGGATCCCCGCCAGCCAGTCGGGGTCGGCGGCACGGAAGGGCTCGGTGACCCGGGTGAGCAGGGCGCGAGCGACCCAGGTGCGCAGGTCGGGGTCCGTGAGGGGCTGTCCGGCACCTCCGGCCTGCGTGTAGCCGGCCAGCATCGCGCGGGTCAGGGGCAAGGCGTCGACGCCGGGCCACGCCTGGTCCCCCTCCCGACTCCCGGCCAGCAGCTCGGCCGCGGCGAAGCTGCCGAGGTCGCCGGCTAGCCGGGCGCGGCCGGAGCGGTCGAAGTCGGTGAGCCGCACGGGGTCCTCGTGGTCGCGCCCCACGAGCACTTGGTCGGCGGAGAAGTCGCCGTGGACGTGCCCGGTCGCCCACCGCCCGGACCCGATGCGTTCGGCCACCGCTGCCGTGAGGGCGTGCAGGCGCTCACCCGCACCAGGGTCCAGGTCCACCACGTCCCAGACCTGGCGGGACAGTGCGACCACGGTGTCGAGCACCGGTTCGGCCGCGACGGCCGATCCGTGCAGTCTGGCCAGGGCCGCCCCGGCAGCGGGGCCGGCGGTCTCCACGACGCTGGCGTCGACCGTCGCCAGGTCGCCCTGCCCGAACCAGGGCCACACCGTCACGCGGCGGCTGCGGCGCCGGACGTCGTCGCGCACCGGCTCGACGACGGGGACGCCGGCGGCCGCAAGGTCACGCAGCGAAGCATGAACCCCCACCTGCTTCTCCGCGGTCACCCGGAGCACCAAAGGATCTCCCGCGGTCACGTCGCGCCGCAGCACCAGCCGGCGCTGGGGGTTGTAGCGCAGGACACTCAGCCGGCCTGCCGCGACCGCCTCCGAGACGGACGCATGCACGGGGCGCAGCGCGTCCAGCCCCTTCTGCAGACGGGGGTCGGTGTCGATGGTGCCGTGGGCGAGGGTGAGCTCACCGTCCTGCAGCACGTGCACCTGCTGCCCCCGCTCGCCGGCCAGCTCGACGGCCTTGCGCAGCTTGTCCGTGTGCCCGGGGTGGCTGACCTGGATCCACCCGGGGTCGTCCTGGCCCGCGGTCAGCAGCACCGCGCTGGTCGACAGCCCCGGCTTGAACCGCAGCCGGGTGGTCCGGACCTGCCGGCCCAGCAGTGTCGAGAGGCGCTCCCGGTCGATCAGCAGGTCGGCACTGGCCCTGGCAGTCACTGTCTGGCCCGCTGCCCGGCCGCTCATCGCCCGGCCCGCTGCCCGGCCTGTTCCTGCGACACCTCGCCCTTCGGGGAGGAGTCGGTGAAGGCCGTGCCCTCGGGCAGTATGCCGGTGGCCGGGCCGTCCCACCGGACGCCACCGTTCTCGATCCAGATGATGCGGTCGCACTCGCGGGCGGTCGCCTCGTCGTGCGTGACCACGAAGGTGGTGCGCCCCTCGCTCAGCTGCTCGATCGCCTCGCGGACGGCGAGGGCGTTCTCGGCGTCCAGCCCCGAGGTGGCCTCGTCCAGGATGATGACCGAGGCGTTGCGGAGCATCGCCCGGGCGATCGCGATCCGCTGGCGCTGGCCGCCGGACAGGGTGGCACCCCGCTCGCCGACCTGGGTGTCGTAGCCCTCCGGCATCCGCAGGATGAACTCCTCGGCGCGCGCCATGCGGGCAGCCCACCGGACCTGGTTGTCGTTGGCGCTCAGGTTGCCGTAGCGGATGTTGTCGGCGATCGAACCGGTGAACAGCACCGACTCCTGCAGCACCACCGACACCTGCGAGCGGAGCTCGGACAGGTCGAGGGCCCGCAGGTCCACGCCGTCCAGCCGCACGCTCCCCTGGCGGGGGTCCATCATCCGCAGCAGCAGACTGGTCAGGGTCGACTTGCCGGCACCGGACGGGCCGACCACGGCGACTCGCTGGCCGGGGGGGATCACGAGGTTCAGGTTGCTCAGCACCGCCGGGTGCTCGCCGTAGCCGGCGGAGACACCCTCCAGGCGCACCTCCCCCGCCACCCGGTCCAACCGCACCGGGTCCGCAGGACTGGTGATGTCCGGCTCCTCGTCCAGCACGTCGGCGACCCGCTCGCCCGAGGCTGCGGCCCGGGCGATGCGGCCGGTGTACTTGGCCAGGTCGCGCAGCGGCTTCATGGCCGTCTTGAGGTAGGTCAGGAACAGGACCAGGTCCCCGGGGGTCATCGCACCCTGGGTGACCCGCCACCCGCCGAGCATGAGCACCGACGCCGTCGATACGCCGACGAGCACGTCGGTGCCGCGCTCCAGCGCGGCGGCGAGCCGCCGGGCCTGCACGCCCTCCTTCAGCGACTTGCTGTTGCGGCCGCTGAACTGCTCCTCCAGGGCGCTCTCCAGGCCGTAGGCCTGGACGACCCGCATGCCGCCGATAGCCTCCTGGGCGATATTGGCCAGGTCACCCTCGGCGCGTCGCGTCTTGCGCGAGGCCTTGGTGATCTTCGGGCCGCTGGAGCGCGACAGGAGCAGGAACACCAGGGCAGCGGCCACCAGGATCAGGGCCAGCAACGGGTCGAGCCAGAACATGACCCCACCCATGACGACCAGGGTGAAGAGGTTGACGAGCAACGGCATACCGGCGGTGACGGCCACCTCCTGCAGGCGACCGACGTCGCCGATGAGGCGCTGCACGAGGTCGCCGCTGCGCGAGGTCGAGTGGTACTCGGTGGACAGGCTGTTGACGTGCTTGAAGACCCGCTGCCGCAGCTGCACCGCGATGCGCGACCCGCCGAGCGCGAAGGCCACGGTGGCCAGGTAGTTGAAGATCGCCCGGAAGCCCACGAGGGCGACCGTCGCCAGGGCGCAGGCCAGCAGCAGCCGTGCGCTGGCCTGGGGGCCGGAGTCGGCCAGATCCGCGCCGAGGGACCGGGTGACCGCGTCCACGACGAACTTGACCGGCCACGGCTCGAGCACCCGGAAGATCACCTCGAGCATCAGCGCCAGGGCGCCACCCAGGAGCAGCGGGGCCTGCCCCCGCACGTGCGGGCGCACCAGTCCGAGGGTGCGGGAGAGTGCGTGGCCGTCGATCTTGGGGGACTTGACCGAGCTCATGCCACGCCCTCGGGCGTGCTGACGCCCTCCAGGATCCGGTCCAGGACGCTGTCCCAGGAGTGGGCCGCCTCGACCATCGCGCGGCCGGCGAGCCCGAGGGTGCGGGCCCGGTGGGGGTCGGCCACGAGGGCGTCGATCGCCGCGGCCAGGGACGCCGGGTCGGAGGGCTCGACGAGGAGGCCGTTCTCGCCGTCCCGCACGATGGTCGGCACCTGGCCGACGCGGGAGGCGACGACCGGCAGGCCGGCCGCGGCGTACTCGTAGATCTTCAGCGGGGAGAAGTACTGGTCAGCGCCCTCGTCCATCACCGGGTAGGGCGCGACGGCGACGGCAGCACCCGCGAGAGCGGCGGGCACGTCACCGGGGGCGACGGCACCGCGGAAGTCCACGGTCAGACCCAGTCGCTCGGCCTGCTCGGCCAGCGCCGGCCCCTGGGGGCCGTCTCCGACGATCCGGACCTGCCACGGCTGCGTGGCCCGGGCGGCGGCGTCCAGCAACACCTCGGTGCCGTGCCACGGCTTGAGGGTGCCGACGAACAGGACCACGGGGTCGCTGTCGGTGGCCGCCTCGGTCGGGGCGATGCGCGTGGTGTTGACCCCGTTGGGCGTTACGCGGATCTTGTCGGTGGACTCGGGGCAGTGCCCGCGCACCCAGTCGGCGACCGGCTCGGAGACGCAGGCGACCACGGCGGCGGCCGCGACCTGGGTGCGCAGCGCGTTGAGGGCGCCGTCGGCGTCGACCAGGTGGCGGTGGGTGGCCTGCTCGTCGATCAGGGGCGCGTTGACCTCCAGGATCCCCGGGATGCCAAGGGTGGTGGCGACCTCGGCCAGCCCGGTGGAGAACAGGGAGTAGCGCTCGTAGACGAGGTCGACGCCGTCGGCGATGGCGCGCGCGGCCATCTCCTGGGCGGCACTGACCTGGCGCTGCTCGCGCCGGGCGGTGCGCTCGGCGTGCGGGAACTCCTTGTCGGCCGCCCGGTCGGCCTTGCTGTCGACCGGGACGTGGGTGACCTCGAGGTCCGCCAGATCGGCGGGGACGTGGTCGTCGGTGCGGGCGGTGTAGAGGCGGACGGTGGCCCCCCGGGTCCGGAAGGACCGGATGATCTCCTGGACGTGGACCGAGGCACCCTTGGTGCCGAAGGCCGGGACGCCGGGGTCTGCGGACAGGTACGCGACGCGCGTCATCGTCATACTCCCCTCTCGGCGGTCTGCAGGGCCTGGCCCTGCTGGTGACCAGCCAGGCGGAGCGCCTGGCGTGCCGTGTCGAACTCTGCCTCGATCAGCGCCCTGGCCGCCCGGGCCGTGGCCTCGCGGGGGTAGGCGGGGTCGGCGACACGCTCCAGCCCGGCGACCAGCTCGCTCACGTCCCCCTCGCCGAGGCGGTCCGCGGAGATCAGCACGCCGGTGCTCCCGTCCTGCACGGCCTCCGGGATGCCGGTGACGTCGCTGCCGATGACCGGCACACCCATCGCCATCGCCTCCAGCAGCACGGTCGGCAGGCCGTCTGCGTTGCCGTCGGCCCCGACGATGCACGGTGCGGCCATCACGTCCGCCCACCGCAGGAGATCACGGATCTCCTCCTGGTGGCGCGGGCCGAGCAGCTCGATGGTGTCCCCCAGTCCGGCGTCGGCCACCTGCGCGGCCAGCGCGGCCGCCTGGTCGCCGTCGCCGGCGATGCGCACCTGGACGGCTGGCGCGGTGTCACCGCGCTCGACCAGCTGACGCACGGCGTCGACGAGCAGCGAGAAGCCCTTCTTCTCGACCAGCCGGCCGACGGCGGCCACCTTGAGCGGCCCGCTCAGCGGCGCCGGCTCGTCATACTCGAAGCGGGCCAGGTCCAGGCCGTTGCGGATGAGGACGACCTTGTCGGCCAGGTCGGGATAGCGGGTGACCAGGAAGGACCGGTTGAACTCGCTGATCGCCACGACGTGGTCGGCCGCCGCGAGGATCTCGTGGAGCAGCTCGTGGTCGACGCTCTCGTGGAACAGGTCCTTGGCGTGGGTGGTCACCGAGAACGGGATGTCGGCCAGGGCGCCGGCGACGCGGGCCACGCGGGCGGCCATCGAGCCGAAGTGCGCGTGCAGGTGGGTGATGCCCTGCCGGGTGGCGCTGACCGCCAGGTGCATGCCCTGCACCGCCTCGCTCGGCTCCAGGCGTGCCAGCAGGGGCAGTATGCCGGGGAGCCGGTTGTCCAGGTCGGGAATGGTCGCGCGGGCCTCGCGCAGCACCGTCCAGGCGTCGGACAGCTTGGCCGGCTTGGGCAGGTGGGTGACCGGTGCCTGCACGCGGGCGATCTCGGGGTGGAACCGGGCATCGGTGGTGGGGCGCATGGCGAAGATGGCCAGGTCCTCCCCTGCTGCCTCGCGGCTCAGGATCTCGGTGACCACGAAGGTCTCGGAGAAGCGGGGGTAGACCTTCAGGACGTACCCCACGCGGGGGGTGCGCTCAGACGACTGCACGGGTGATCTCCTTGACGCCGGTGCGCGCCAGGTCGGCGACGCGGTGAGCGACTCCGGCCAGGCCGGCCAGGTCGAGGTGGGTGCGGTCCTGGGTGCGGTGCACGGCCGCGGCGAACCACGCCGAGAGCCGGTCCGCGGTGAGGTGGTCCAGGCGTTCCATGTCCACGGCACCGGCGCGCTTCAGGCCGCGGGCGCGGATCAGCTGCTCCTGCCGGGGCAGCTCGCGTGGCACCAGCAGGACGGGATGGTCGGTGCTCATGACCTCGTTGACGGTGTTGTAGCCGGCCATCGAGACCACGGCGGTGGCCCGGCGGATCGTGGCCAGGCCGTCCGGGACGGAGGCCACCACCCGGGTGCCGGGCGCCGCGTGCCGCTGGAGCTCGGCGACGTCCTCGGCGGGCATCTGGGGACCGGCCACGACCAGGTGGCGGTGACCGGCAGGGACGGTCGCCCGAGCCGCGATGCTCAGCATGCCCTTCCCGTCGCTCCCGCCGCCGGACATGCTGACAATGTAGGGGGCCTCGGTGGGGTCCGCCTCGGGAACCCAGCGGCGGCCGTTGGACAGGTAGCCGGTGTAGCGCACCATGTCGTGCAGGATCGCGGGGACCTCCCCGGTCCTGCGGACGTCGTGCACCTGCGGGTCGCCGTAGACCCAGATCTCGTCGAAGATCGCGCGGAAGGTCTCCAGGTCGCCGAGGCGCTCCCACTCGGCGGCGGCGACCGCGGGCTCGTCGAGGACCTCGCGCAGGCCGAGCACGATGGTGGTGCCGGGGCGCTTCTTGCGGGTCTTGGCCAGGGTCTTGCGCAGCTCGCCGTTCACCCCGTAGGCGTGCCGGTCGACGACGATCAGGTCGGGGCTGAGACCCTTGACGACCCCCTTGACCAGCTGGGTACGGATGTCGATCAGGTCGTCCATCGGCACCTGCATGTGACGAGGCTCATAGCCGGAGTCCCCCTTGCAGATGCTGGGCAGCAGCGCGACGTCGAAGCCCTCCGGCACGTCGAGGTCGGTGCCGTGGCCGACGCCGGTGAGCAGCATCCCGGTGACCGGGCGGCCGGTCATCGCGGGGATCTCGGTGGCCAGGGTGTGCGCCAGCGCGAGGTTGCGGCGGATGTGGCCGAGGCCGACGGAGTCGTGCGAGTACAGCAGCACCCGGAACGGGGTGGTGTTCTCCGAGCCGTCCATGCGTCCTACCTCCTGGTCGTCCGCGCCGCCCCTCGGCGCGTAACAACTAGTTCACCGGACCGTCATGAGCAGGTCGTGAGATCTTCGTGAGACCTCTCTCATCTTGGTCCGCGGACCCGGCTCCGCCGCGTCACGGCGGTCCGGCGGACCTGCGGCGATACAGTGCTGGGATGAACAAGCGATCCCTGTATGCAGTAACGGCTGCCGCCGGACTCGTCCTGTCGCTGGCCGCGTGTGGCTCCGACGACGGCGGCGACACCGGCAGCGACGGCACCGGTGGCGACGGCAACGGCGGCGACGCCGCCTCGTTCGACCTGGTGACCGACGGCACGCTCACCGTCTGCTCCGACGTCCCCTACGTCCCCTTCGAGGACTTCGACACCTCTGCCCCGTCGGGGTTCAGCGGCTTCGACATCGACATCGTCTCCTACATCGCCGAGGGCCTCGACCTCGACCTCGTCGTCAAGGACTCCTCCTTCGAGGGTCTGCAGTCCGGCCTGTCGCTCAACGCCGGCGAGTGCGACCTGGCGGCCTCGGCCATGACGATCACCGACGAGCGGGCCGAGAACCTCGACTTCAGCGAGGGTTACTACGACTCCCTGCAGTCCCTGCTCGTGCCCGCGGACTCCGACATCGCGGGCATCGGTGACCTGTCCGGCAAGCGGGTGGCGGTCCAGCAGGGCACCACCGGTGAGAGCTACGCGACCGAGAACGCCGAGGGCGCCGAGCTGGTCAGCTTCCCCAGCGACGCCGAGATGTACCAGGCGATCCTCGCCAGCCAGGTGGACGCCGTGCTCCAGGACCTGCCCGCCAACGTCCCGCACACCGCCGACGGGAAGTTCACCATCGTCGAGGAGTACGACACCGACGAGACCTACGGTCTGGCCATCAAGAAGGGCAACACCGCCCTGGTCGACGCTGTCAACGAGCAGCTGACCGAGATGCGCGACAGCGGCCAGTACGACGAGTTCTACAACCAGTACTTCTCCGAGGACGCCGCCGGCGACGAGGCGGAGAGCACCGGCCGCTGAGGCGCCGGCGCACGAGGACGAAGGTGACCCCCATGACCCGGAGCGCACGCACCCGCCTGATGACACTGTCGTTGTATGCGGTGTTCCTGGCCCTGGTGGTCATCTTCGTCCTGCTCGCCAACTGGGAGGCGATCAAGGACAACTTCTTCCTGACCGAGGGCTTCACCGGCAACTGGCAGGACATGGTCTTCACCGGGGCCAAGAACACCATCCTCTACACCATCATCTCGTTCATCGGCGGCTTCGTGCTGGCGGTGATCCTGGTGCTGATGAAGCTGGCCCCCATCGCCCCGTTCCGCTGGCTGGCCACCGCCTACATCGAGCTCTTCCGCGGCCTGCCGGCCCTGGTCGTCATCCTGTTCATGGGCTTCGGCGTGCCGATCGCCTTCGGCTGGCGGCCACCGGGCGGCACCGTCGGCGCCGGTCTGGTGGCTCTCATGCTGGTGGCCGGCGCCTACATGGCCGAGACCCTGCGCGCCGGCATCGAGGCCGTGCCCAAGGGGCAGACCGAGGCGGCGCGATCGCTCGGGATGAACGCCCCCTGGACGATGGCCTCGATCGTCATGCCGCAGGCGCTGCGCATCGTGATCCCCCCGCTGACCAACGAGCTGGTCATCCTCCTGAAGGACACCTCCCTGCTGTTCGTCATCGGTCTGGCCGCCAGCCAGAAGGAGCTGACCACGCTCGCCCGAGACTTCATGAGCAGCGGTCCCTCCGCGGGCACCGCCACCTCGCTCACCTTCGCGGCGCTGCTCTACCTGGCCATCACCCTCCCGCTGACCAGGCTGGTGGCCTGGATGGAGAGCAAGCAGAAGAGGAGCCGATGATGAGCGAGATGCACCCGAGTCTGGATCTGGACGAGAGCGCCCCCGCCATCCAGGTGCGCGACCTGCACAAGAGCTACGGCGACAACGAGGTGCTCACCGGCATCGACTTCCACGTCGACAAGGGTCAGGTGGTCTGCGTCATCGGCCCGTCGGGCTCGGGCAAGTCCACGCTGCTGCGGTGCGTCAACCGCCTCGAGGAGCCGACCTCCGGGCAGATCCTCGTCGAGGGCATCGACATCACCGACCCCGACACCGAGCTGGACCAGGTCCGGACCCGGATCGGCATGGTCTTCCAGCAGTTCAACCTCTTCCCCCACATGACGGTGCTGCGCAACCTCACGATCGCCCAGCAGCGGGCCAAGGGACGCGGCCGCAAGGAGGCCGAGCAGATCGCCCGCGAGAACCTCCTGAAGGTCGGCCTGGCCGACAAGGAGGCGGCCTACCCTGCCCACCTGTCCGGTGGGCAGCAGCAGCGGGTGGCGATCGCCCGGGCACTCTCGATGAACCCCGACATGATGTTGTTCGACGAGCCGACCTCAGCCCTGGACCCCGAGCTCGTCGGCGACGTCCTCGATGTCATGAAGAAGCTCGCCCACGAGGGCATGACGATGATGGTCGTGACCCACGAGATGGGCTTTGCCCGGGAGGTCGGCGACAAGCTGGTCTTCATGGACGGCGGCGTCATCGTCGAGGAGGGTGACCCGGTCGAGGTGCTCACCAACCCGCAGCACAAGCGGACCCAGACGTTCCTGTCCAAGGTCCTCTGAGCGCGCCCTCCGGCCAATTCACCTGCGCCCAGCGTCCGGGCGCAGCAGGATGTGACCCATGACCACGTGGGTGCTGCATGTCGACATGGACCAGTTCCTGGCGGCGGTCGAGCTCCTGAGGCGGCCGGAGCTCGTCGGCCTCCCGGTGGTCGTCGGCGGGCGCGGCGACCCCACGGAGCGTGCGGTGGTGTCCACCGCCACCTACGAGGCCCGGGAGTTCGGGATCCGCGCCGGCATGCCGCTGCGGACCGCCCTGAAGCGCTGCCCGGACGCAGTCTTCCTGCCGGTGGACTTCCCCGTCTACGAAGCCGCCTCGGAGCAGGTGATGCAGACCCTGCGGGAGTTCCCCGGTGCCGTGGTGGAGGTGCTCGGCTGGGACGAGGCATTCGTCGGTCTCGAGACCGAGGACCCGGAGGCGGCCGCCCGCGACATCCAGGCGAGGGTCCTCGCGGCGACGCAGCTGCACTGCTCCGTCGGCATCGGGGACACGAAGGTCCGGGCCAAAACCGCGACGGAGTTCGGGAAACCGCAGGGCATCTACCGGCTGACCCGCGACACCTGGTTGCCGGTGATGGGCGAGCGTCCGACCCGGGCGCTCTGGGGCGTCGGGAGCCGGATCTCGGCGCGGCTCGCCGAGCTGGGCATCGACACCGTGCAGCAGCTCGCCGCCGCCGACGAGGACGACCTGGCGACCGCCTTCGGCCCGGCGACCGGGCCCCATCTGCGTCGGCTGGGGGCCGGCGCCGGCAGCAACCGCGTCGACGACACGCCCTGGGTGGCGCGGGCGCACGGCCACGAGACGACCTTCCAGCAGGACCTCACCGAGGCGGCGCAGGTCGAGGCGGCCCTGCGTGAGTTGGCCAACCAGGTGGTGGAGGACCTGCGGGCGGAGGGCCGTGCCTGCGCCCGGGTGCACCTCAAGGTGCGCTTCGCCCCCTTCTTCACGGTGACCCGGGTGCGCAAGCTACCCAAGCCCACCCTCGACCCTGCGGTGATCGCCGACACCGCGCTCCTGCTGCTGCGCAGACTGGAGGACGACCGCCCGATCCGGCTCCTCGGCATACGGGGGGAGATGGTCCCGCCCGAGGGCGGCTACGACCCGCCCCGCACGCACGGCCGCCGGGGAAACCCCTGACGAGCAGCGGTTGGCCTGGGCCGCGACCGCCCTCGATGACCAGGGCCGCCCGGGCCGACGTACCATAGGCTCGCCGATCTGAGGCCCTCTACCCGGCCGGTCGCACCCCTCTGCGGGCAACGCCGCCCGCCCGCTCCCCCGACCAGGAGCGTGGCCGACGACGCCCTGAGCCAGGAGACGACCGCACGTGAGCACCACCGCCCCCGCCCCCGCTGCGCCCAGGCGCTGGCCCTTCCACCGCGCCTGGGCCGTCGCCGGGGTGACGCTGCTCGCCCTCGTGGCCGCCGCGGCGTTCCGGTCGAGCACCGGGGCGCTGTTCGAGCCGCTGGAGACCGAGTTCGGGTGGAGCCGCACCGACCTGTCGACCGCGGTGACGATCAACCTCATCGTCTACGGACTGGTGGCTCCCTTCGCTGCCGTCCTGATGGACCGGCTCCCGGTGCGCGTCGTCGCGATCGGCGCCCTCGCGCTGGTCGCGGCCGGCGCGGGACTCGCGGTGTTCATGACCTCTGTCTGGCAGCTCTTCCTGCTGTGGGGTCTGCTGGTCGGCACCGGCACCGGTGCCATGGCGCTGGTCTTCGGGGCGGTGGTGGCCAACCGGTGGTTCACCACGAACCGCGGACTGGTGATGGGCATCTTCTCGGCTGCCAACGCCTGCGGCCAGCTCGCCTTCCTGCCCCTGGTGGTCATCCTGATCGACCGCTACGGCTGGCGGGTGGCCGCCCTCGTCGTGGCGGGCTTCGCCCTGCTGATCATCCCGCTCCTGCTGTGGCCGTTCGCCTCCCGCCCCACGGACGTGGGCTGGCTGCCGTACGGGCAGCGCACCGACGAGCCGCCCCCGGCGGCGCCGACCGGACCCAGGCGCGGTCTGGCGCACGAGACCGTCGCCGTTCTGCGGGAGTCGCTGCGCCACCGCGCCTTCTGGATCCTGCTCTTCACCTTCTGGGTGTGCGGCTGGACGACCAACGGCCTGATCCAGACCCACTTCATCCCGGCCGCCCACGACCACGGCATGCCCGCCACGACCGCATCGGGACTGCTGGCGCTGATCGGTGTCTTCGACGTGATCGGGGTGATCCTGTCCGGCTGGCTCACCGACCGGGTGCGTCCCTGGATCCTGCTGGTCATCTACTACACCTTCCGCGGACTCTCCCTGCTCTTCGTCCACGGGCTGCTCGGCCCGGAGGTGGCCGCGCCGATGTGGGTGTTCATCATCTTCTACGGGCTGGACTGGGTCGCGACCGTGCCGCCGACGGTGGCCTTGTGCCGCGAGTACTTCGGGGTAGCCCGCTCCTCGGTGGTCTTCGGCTGGGTCTTCGCCTCGCACATGGTCGGGGCCGGCGCCGGAGCCCTCGTGGCAGGTGTGGCGCGGGATGTCTCCGGCAGCTATCTCATCGCGTGGGTCACCGCGGCCTTCATGTGCTTCGCCGCCGCGGCCAGCCTCTTCTTCCTGCCGAACCTGCGGGCCGCGGTGGACGTCGCCGACCACCTGCCGGCTTCCGACGACGAGGTCGTCCCGCGGCCGTGACCTGGGGCCCGACCGCGTGATCCCAGAACGGCCGCCGCCCGTGGCCTACTCGGTCAGCCCGAGCTGGCGGCTGGAGACCTCCCGCATCTCGACCTTGCGGACCTTGCCGGTGACGGTGATCGGGAAGTCCTCGACGATCATGACGTAGCGCGGGATCTTGTAGTGCGCGAGTTTGCCGGTCGCGAACTCACGGACCAACTCGGCGTTCAGCGGTGTCGCGCCCTGCTTCATCTGGATCCAGGCGCAGAGCTCCTCGCCGTACTTCTGGTCCGGCACGCCCACCACCTGGACGTCCTGCACGTCAGGGTGGGTGTAGAGGAACTCCTCGATCTCGCGGGGGTAGACGTTCTCCCCGCCGCGGATCACCATGTCCTTGCTCCGCCCGACGATGGTGCAGTAGCCGTCCTCGCGCATGACCGCCAGGTCGCCGGTGTGCATCCAGCCCTCCGGGTCCAGCACCTCGGCGGTCTTCTCCGGCTCCTGCCAGTAGCCGAGCATCACCGAGTAGCCCCGGGTGCACAGCTCGCCGGTCTCCCCCCTGGGCACGATCTCGCCGGAGACCGGGTCGACGATCTTGATCTCCAGGTTCGGGTGGACCCGCCCGATGGTCTCGGTGCGCCGCTCGAGGTCGTCGTCCGAGCGGGTCTGCGTGCTCACCGGCGAGGTCTCGGTCATGCCGTAGGCGATCGAGACCTCGGACATGTTCATCAGGTCGACGCACTTCTTCATCACCTCGACCGGGCACGGCGAGCCGGCCATGATCCCGGTGCGCAGCGTGGACAGGTCATGCTCGGCGAAGGTCGGGTGGTTCTGCATGGCGATGAACATCGTCGGCACCCCGTAGAGGCCGGTGCAGCGCTCCTGCGTCACGGTGCGCATGGCGGTCTCAGCCTCGAAACCCGGCCCGGGGATGATCATGGTCGCCCCGTGGGTGGTGCAGCCGATGTTCGCCATCACCATGCCGAAGCAGTGGTAGAAGGGCACCGGGATGCACAGCCGGTCCTCCTCCGTGAAGTTGATCAGCTCGGTCACCGCGAAGCCGTTGTTCAGGATGTTGCGGTGGCTGAGCGTGGCCCCCTTGGGCCGCCCCGTCGTGCCGGAGGTGTACTGGATGTTGATCGCGTCGGTCGCCGCGAGCGTGGCCATCCGCGACGCGACCGCGTCCTGCGGCAACTCCTCCCCCTCGGCGACCAGGGCCGCCCAGTCATCGGTGTCGATGTAGACGACCCGCTCCAGGGCGGGGCACTCGTCCCGGGTCTCCTCGAGCATCCCCCGGTAGTCGCTGGTCTTGAAGCTGCTGGCGGACAGCATGAGCCGCAGCCCGCTCTGGTTGACCGCGTAGGTCAGCTCGTGGACCCGGTACGAGGGGTTGATGTTGACCAGGATCGCCCCGATCTTGGCCGTGGCGTACTGCGTCAGCGTCCACTCCGCGCAGTTCGGGGCCCAGATGCCCACCCGGTCCCCCGCCTCGATGCCGGCTCCCATGAGCCCGCGGGCGAGGGCGTTGACGTCGGCATCCAGCTCGGCCCAGGTCCACCTGCGCCCGGACGCGACCTCGACCAGGGCCTCCCGGTCGGCATATGCCGCCACGGTTCGCTCGAAGTTGACCCCGATGGTCTCCTCCAGCAGCGGCCGCTCCTCACCCTTGGCGTAGGACTCCATTTCCGGCTCCTCCCGGGTCGTCATCGGTGCATCGTCAGTATGCCGTGCCACCCGACGTGATGCCCCCACACCCGACCGAGCGCGCCGCGTTGCGCTCTCACACCCCACCGGGCGCGCCGCGTTGCGGCCTCACCGGGCACCGGGCGCGTCGGGTTGCGACCACAGACGCCACCGGGCGCGCGGCGTGGCGCTAGCGCTCCGTCGTGCAGACGCAGGCCCGGTTGCCCTCGGCGTCGGCCAGCACGGTGAAGGCCGGAGCAGCCTCGTCGTCGACGAGGGTCCCGCCCGCGGCCAGGGCAGCAGTGATCCGCTCCTGCGCCAGCTCTGCCGGCACCCACACGTCGAGGTGGAAGCGTTGGCGCGGGGTCTCGTGGGCCTCGGTGTCCTGGAACCAGAGCAGCGGCACCCGGGCGTCGCCGACGACGTCCCCGCCCTGCAAGGCCTCGGTGTCACCGCGCAGGAGGGCTGCCCAGAACGGACCGACGCCGGGGATGTCGGCCGTGTCGAGGGCCAGCTCCACCTGCACCAGCGCCTCCGGGTGTGCCGAGATGCCCTGCTCGGCGGCGATGGCGCTGATGCGCCGGGCCAGATCGACGTCCCGCTGGGTGAGGCCGCCGACGTCGTGGCTGATCAGCATGATGTCCACGTGCGGATAGGTGAGCGTCACGTCGGGGTGGTGCCCGGCCTCCTCGGCCGCGGCGCCGACCGCGTTGACGAACCGCAGCCCGGCCGCGAAGTCGCCGGTGCCGAAGCGCGCGTGCAGTCCCTGCGCCAGGTCACGCCAGTCGGTCAGACCGGCGTCGAGGACGTCCGTGTGCGAGAAGTTGTCCATCGCCCTACCGTCTCACCGCTGCCTGGCTCCGTCATCCGCTCAGGCGACGGCCGGAGGAGAAGGGCGCGCACACGGCATACCCTGCGGTTCGGCATCCCGGCGATCAGCGGAGGAAGAGTGCCCGCAACCGGATCGTGGTGAACCACACGCCGAAGACGGTCATCGCCACGAAGTAGAGGGCGTGCCCGACGGTGGCCGCGGACAGGAAGCCGACCGCCAGGTGCCGCATCAGCTCGACCCCGTGCCACAGCGGCATCGCCTTGATGAACCACTGGATGGCCTCGGGGAAGACCTCGATCGGGTAGAGCGTGGCCGAGAACAGGAACATCGGGAGCATGACGAAGTTGATGACGTCCATCTGCTGGAAGGACTTCAGGTAGGAGGTGACCGCCATCCCGACGCTGGCGAAGCCGACCGCGATGAGCAGGGCGACCGGGATCATCAGGATGGCCCAGGGCGAGGTGACCAGGCCCATCACGAGCATGACGACCATGAAGCCGCAGGCGTAGAGGAAGCCGCGGAAGAGCGCCATGAAGATCTCGCCGATCGCCACGTCCATCGGCCCCAGCGACGTCTGCAGCATCGCCTGGTAGACGCGGGCGAACCGCAGCTTGAAGAAGACGTTCCAGGTGGAGTCGTAGATCGCGCCGTTCATGGCCGAGGTCGCCAGCAGGGCGGGCGCGATGTAGGCGGTGTAGGCGATCTGGGTTCCGCCGGGGCCGGACACCTCACCGACGAGCGTGCCGAGGCCGAGGCCCATCGCCAGCAGGTAGAGCACGGGCTCGAAGAACCCGGAGACTAGGACCGCCCAGTTCTGGCGCGCGATCACCTTGAAGCCGCGCTCGATGACCGAGCGGGCGTTGCGGCCGTAGAGGGCTGCGAGGGGCCGGTCCCCGCTCTGTAGGCGGAGGTTGGGCTGCTCGGTCGCGGGCAGCCGGTCCTGGCTGGGGGCGCTCATCAGGACCCCATCCGCCGGGTGTAGCTGCGCCGGGCCAGCAGCACCCCGGCCACGGTGAGCGCCACGAGGAAGATGACGTGGACGACGGTGAGCCACATCGGCTCGACCGCGCCGTAGGTCACCTGCCGGGCCAGCTGCGTGCCGTGCCACACCGGGGAGATCCAGCCGATCCAGTGCAGGTAGACGGGCATCGCCGACAGCGGGAAGAAGGTCCCGGCGAAGAGGAACATCGGCATGATGACAAACCGCTGGACGAAGGCGAACTGGTAGCCCTCGTCCTGCAGCGTCGAGGCGTAGGCCTGCAGCAGCGCACCGAAGGCGGCGGCCGACAGCACGCCGATCGGGATGACCAGGGCGGAGACGAGCACACCGCGCGGCACGGCGTCGAAGGCGACCATGATCGCCCAGAAGATCGCCGCCTGCACCGTGAACCGGATCATCACCCCGAGGAAGTGCCCGGTGGCGATCTGCGCCGGGGTGACCGGGGTGGCGTGCGGGCCGTAGTAGAGGCGGTCCCACTTGAAGCCGGCCATCACCGGGTAGGTGAGCTCGCCGCCGGTCGACATGACGACGGTCGAGATCAGCAGAGCGGGCGCCACGAAGACGAGGTAGGGGACGCCGTCGACGGTCCCGACCCCGTTGTCCACCAGGGTGCCCAGCCCGACGCCGAGCGCGATCAGATAGAGCAGGGGCTCCCCGACCATGTAGATGAGGATGGACTGGAACCACGCCTTGGCGGTGCGCAGCCAGTACTCCACGTAGTACCACCAGCCCCAGCGGCGGGCACGGGCGGCCATCACCTCGGGCGCCGGCACCCGGCCCGAGGCGGCCAGCCGCTGCAGGTCCTGCACGGAGTCGGCCACCACGGGGTCGGTCAACGAGGAGTCAGTCAACGAGGGTCCGTCCCGTCAGGCGCAGGAAGACGTCCTCGAGCGACGAGCGACGCACCAGCGAGGTGATCGGGTTGAGCCCGCGGGCGGTGATCTCCTCCAGCGCCCCCTCGCCGTCGTCGGTGTAGACCAGGATCCGGTCGGGCAGGACCTCCAGGCGGGTGGCGACGTCCTCGAGCTGGTCAACCACCGCGGCGTTGCGCTGCGCCCCGAAGCGCACCTCCACCACCTCCCGGGTCGAGTGCTCGCGGATCAGCGACCGGGGGCTGCCCTCCGCCATGATCCGGCCGTGGTCGATGACGATGAGCCGGTCGCAGAGCTGCTCGGCCTCGTCCATGAAGTGGGTGGTCACCACGAGGGTCACCCCGACCTCCTTGAGCCGGAACAGCCGGTCCCACAGGACGTGCCGGGCCTGCGGGTCCAGCCCGGTCGTCGGCTCGTCCAGGAGCAGCAGCTTGGGCT
>Ga0123332_1000956_pt1 | contig 29152 bp, 22 predicted proteins | sample BioC12SIPDNA_4_FD_89958 | JGI IMG/M metagenome (GOLD analysis project Ga0123332, IMG submission 89958) | Anaerobic biogas reactor microbial communites from Washington, USA - Biogas_R2_A C12 SIP DNA | ecosystem: Engineered > Bioreactor > Anaerobic > Unclassified | place: Washington, USA... | reverse complement strand
GGCTCGGCGCCGGCTCGCGGCGCGTCCCGCCCGCGCCGGCCGGGTCCCGCGCCAGCGGCGGGCGCCTCGGCCCCGCGGCGCGGCGGCTCCGCTGCCCCTCGACCCGTGGCGAAGGGCGGCGTCCCCGCCGCCCCCGGGCCGTCCAGCTCGGGCAGCAACCACTCCATCACGCGGCCGTTCGCGTCGCCCTCGCGCACCTCCACGTTCAGCCCGGCGCTGCGCAGCACCGCCGCCACGTGGCGCGCCTCGCGCTCGGGCACCGGCCGCGTGAGCGGGCCCGGCGCCCTTCCCAGCAGGCGCTCAGCACGCTCCAGCGGCAGGCCGAAGCGCTGCGCCAGGCGGCGGGCGGCGCCCGTCAGGTCGTCGGGGAGGGGCTCGCGGACGATCACCACGTAACGCACGTTCACCTCGCGCGCTCCAGCGGCGCGGGCTCTAGGGCGAAGAGGTCGCGCAGCGCCTCGGCGCGCCACATGAACTCCGAGACCGCCACGCCTGGGAACGAGCGCCCGAGCTCGGCCAGCAGCTCGTCTACCGCCTCGACCGGCAGGGCGTGCGGCTGCAAGCCCAGGGCGTGGAAGGCGTCCTCGACGATCACCGCCCCCACCGGGCCCACGAGGTCGACGGCCTCGCGCGCCAGCTCCTCGGCGAAGCGCGGGTCGGCCACCACCAGCCAGGCGAACTCCGCCAGGCCGTGGTCCATGAGCTCGCCGGCGGCGGCCACCAGCTCGTCCACGCCGCGGCCGCCCGCCTCCGCCAGCTGGCGCAGGCTGCTGGCGCCGTCGAGGCGGCGCCACAGGTGGAGGGCCGCCAGCGACAGCAGCACCTCGCCCGGCGGGGCGTGGGTGGACGCTTCGACGACGGTGACGTTGCCGTCGCTGCGGGCGGCGGCCAGCACGGCGTCGGGGCCCAGCTGCGCCGCGGCGAGCGCGGGCCGCAGCCGCTCGGGGCGCCTGGCGGCCTTCAGGAGGAGCACCTCGACCTCGTCGTCCATGCTCCGCAGCGGCGGCGCCTCGCCGTCGCGGAAGGCGAAGCGCCCCTCGTCCCAGGCCAGCAGCGCCCCCAGGGCGGAGGCGTCGCGGAACGGCCGCGCCTCCACGCACACCACGCGGCCGGCGTCGAACCAGACGTGGCCCTGCAGCGCCGCCTCGTGCACCAGCGTTAGGCGCCCGCTGGCGCGCCCCAGCGCCAGGTACTGCAGCACGTTGGCCACGGTCCCTGGCTCGATGCGGCCCTGCAGCGCCGTCACACGGCTCCTCCCGGTACGAAGCTCACCATCGGCGACCCTCCCCCGCGCCCGTTTCACGTTGCTCGTGCCGCATCCTACCAGTTGCCGTCCCGCGCGCTCCTTCAGGTGCGACCGAGCCGTGACCCCGTGGTACCTTGGACCCGCTTCGCCGGAGCGCGCCCGGCCGCTCCGCCCGGCGCCTCGGCCCCCGACCGCCGACGGGGCCCCGGCACGACGAGGAGAAGACCATGCGTACCATCTGCCTGATCCCGGGCGACGGCATCGGCCGGGAGGTCATCCCCGCCGCCCGTCGACTGCTCGAAGCCACCGGCCTGGACCTCGCCTTCACGGAGGCGGAGGCCGGCTGGGCCACCTTCGAACGCCACGGCACCAGCGTTCCCGACGCCACCCTGGAGGCCGTAAAGGCCGCCGACGCCACCCTGGCGGGCGCCTTCACCAGCCCGTCGCGCAAGGTGCCGGGCCACAACGGCGCCATCCGCTTCATGCGCAAGAAGCTCGACCTCTACGCGAACCTGCGCCCCTCGGTGTCGCACCCCGTGCCGGGCACCGTGCCGGGCCTCGACATGCTCATGGTGCGCGAGAACACCGAGGGCCTCTACGTCGAGCAGGAGCGCCGCTACGGCGACATCGCCATCGCCGACGCCGTCGTCACCAAGCGGGCCTCCGAGCGCATCGCGCGCGTGGCGCTGGAGCAGGCGCGCCGCCGCCGCAAGCGCCTGGCGGTGGTGCACAAGGCCAACGTGCTGCCCCTCACCTCGGGCCTGTTCCTCGAGACGGTGCTGGAGGTGGCCAAGGAGTACCCCGACGTCGAGACCTACGACATCATCGTCGACGCCGCCGCCATGAAGCTGGTGCGCGACCCCGAGGCGTTCGACGTGCTGGTGGCCACCAACCTGTTCGGCGACATCCTCTCCGACCTGATGGCCGGCCTCACCGGCGGTCTCGGCATCGCCCCGAGCGCCAACGTCGGCGAGAAGTACGCCATCTTCGAGCCGGTGCACGGCAGCGCCCCCGACATCGCCGGGCGCGGCGTCGCCAACCCCACCGCCACCTTCCTCACCGTGGCGATGCTGCTCGACCACCTCGACGAGCAGGAGACCGCCCGGCGCGTCGAAGCGGCCGTGGACGCCGTGCTCGAGCGCGGTCCGCTCACCCCCGACCTGGGCGGCGAGGCCACCACGGAGACGTTCACCGACGCGGTCATCGCGGCTCTGTGAGGTAGATTCAGCGCGTGACCCCGCGGGCGCATCGCGAGACGTTCACCTGTAGGCGGGAGGGCTGATGTACGCCCTAGCGCAGGCCATGCGTGCCATCCGCTCGAACTGGGTGGCGAGCGTCTCGACGCTCACCACCATGACGCTGTCGCTCACCATCCTGGTGGGCTTCAGCCTGCTGAGCGTGAACCTCAACCAGGCGCTCCAGACGCTGCAGGGCGAGCTCGAGATGGCCGCCTACCTGGCCGACGGCTCCGACGTGGCGCAGCTCACCAGCACCATCCGCGCCTGGCCCGAGGTGGAGCGGGTGCAGTTCGTCTCCAAGAGCGAGGCGCTGGCCGGCATGATCGCCGACCTGCCCTCGCTGGGCCGGGCGGCGGGGCTGGTCGAGAACCCGCTGCCCGACACCTTCCACGTGCACCTGCACGACCCGGCGCACACCAGCGTGGTGCGGCTGCGCCTCGAGCAGCTGCCGGGCGTCACCGAGGTCGACGACTCCAGCGAGGCCGTCGAGACGTTCCTCGCCATCAACGACGTGCTCCGCGTGGGCGGCTCCATCCTGGTGGTGATCCTGCTGGGCGCGGCGCTGTTCGCCATCGTCAACTCGATCCGCGCTGCCATCACCGCGCGCCGCGAGGAGATCGACGTGATGCGCCTGGTGGGCGCCTCGCACTCGTTCATCCGCGCGCCGTTCCTCATCGAGGGGTTCCTGCTCGGCCTCATCAGCGCCGTGCTGACGCTGGGCCTCTCGATCCCCGGCTACCAGTTCGCCGTCATGCGCCTCTCCGAGCAGTTCTCGTTCGTGCCGTTCGTGCGCGACAACGTGCTGCTGGCGCAGATCACGCTGCTGCTCACGCTGCTGGCGCTGCTGGTGGGGCTGGGCGGCAGCGCCATCGCGGTGGCGCAGCACCTGCGCGAAGAGGACTGAACGCGCCTCCGTCGACCCGGCGCCGACGCCGGTCGGCGTGACGCCACTCACAGCGCGTCTTACCTGGCTCCCATCAAGCGCTCTCCTGCCGTTGCTAGACTGACCGCGTGCTGCGCGTCTTGCTGCTCATCTCGGTGCTGACGTCGGGCCTGGCGTTGGCCCAGGTCGAGCTGAGCAGCCCCGAGCGTCAGGCCCTCGAGCAGGACCAACGGCGCTACCAGCAGCTCCTCGAGGAGCGCGCCGCTCAGCTGCGCGGCATCGAGGCGGCGCTCGGCGAGACGGCGGCGCAGCTCCGCCGGCGCCTGACGGAGCGCGACGAGGTCAGCGCGCAGCTGGCCCAGAAGCGCCGCGAGCGCGACGAGGTACTGGCCCAGATCGAGGCGCTCACGGCCGAGCGCACCGACACCGAGGCGCGGATCGCCGAGCTGAACGCACGCATGAGCGAACTGGAGGTGCGCGTGCAGGACCTGCTGGTCAGCCTCTACAAGCAGCGCGGACGCCGCACCGCCGCCGGCCTGGCCCAGAGCCGGTCGTTCCACGACCTGCGCGTGCGCAACCACTACCTGGGGCTGCTCGCCGAGCAGGACGCCGCCGTGATCCGCGAGATGGACGGGGTGCTCACCGAGCTCGACGCCGAGCGCGAGCGGCTGGCGCAGCAGATCGCCCAGCTGGAGCAGGCCGAGGCCGAGCTGGCCCAGGCCGAGGCCGAGCTGCGGAGCTCGCAGGCGCGCCTGGCGGAGATCATCGAGGAGCTCAACGCCACCCAGGCCGGGCAGATGATCCAGCAGGAGGCGCTGCTCGAGGAGCAGACGCGCCTGGAGCGCAGCCTGGGCGACGTCACCAACGCGCTCGAGGCCGAGATCGCGCGCCTGCGCGAGGAGGAGCGCCGCGCCCGCGAGGAGGCCGCGCGCTTCGCCGCCGACCGCGCCCGCCAGCAGGAGCTGCAGCGCCAGGCCGACCTGGCGCGCGCCCGCGCCGACGCGCTCGCCACGCCGCTGGTCGCCAACCCCGGCGGCTTCATCCGCCCCTTCGAGAACGCCGAGCTGCTGACCCGCTTCGGCGAGGGGAACAACTCGTACATCGCCATCCGCGCACCGGTGCCCAACGCCGCCGTGCGCGCCGTGCAGAACGGCCGCGTGGCCGCGGTTACCTACATGGGCGCCAACCTGGGTTACATGTTGGCGCTACAGCACGACGACGACCTCGTCACCGTCTACATCAACCTCCGTGAGCCGGTCGTCGAGCCGCTGCAGGCCGTGCCGCAGGGCACGGTGCTCGGCTACCTCGGAGGGGGAACCTTGACGCGCAACGACGTCCTGCAGTTCTACGCGCGCCGCGGCCTGAGCGGCAACAGCCCGTTCATCGACCCGGCCCCGCTGCTGGGCTGGTGAGGGGGGTGCGTCCGTGATCTGCTCCGCCTGCGGCACCGCCAACCCGGCCGGCATGCGCTTCTGCGGCATGTGCGGCACCGAGCTTACGCGCGACGTCTCGGCGCGCGAGCGCCGTCGCGTCACCAGCGTGTTCATCGACATGGCGGGCTTCAGCACCCTCACGCGCGACCTCGACCCCGAGGAGATGCGCGACCTGGCCGACGAGGTGCTCACCGTGGTGGCGGGCGTCATCGAGTCGTACGACGGCTACGTCGACTCGCTGCGCGGCGACGGCCTCATCGCCCTGTTCGGCGCCCCGCACTCGCACCCCGACGACCCGCAGCGCGCCGTGCTCGCCGCCGCCGCCAGCCTCAACGCCATCGAGGAGGTGGGCGCCGCCCGCGGGCTGCCGCTCAAGGGCCGCGCCGGCGTGAACACGGGGGTGGTGATCGCGGGCGCCGTCGGCTCCGGGCGGGTGCGCAGCTACACCGTCATGGGCAGCGCCGTGAACCTGGCCTCGCGCCTCGAGGAGGCCGCCGAGCCGGGCGAGGTGTGGGTGGGCCCCGAGACGTACGCCGCCACCCGCTACCGGCTGCTGTACGAGAGCACCGGCCCCATCGAGCTGCGCGGCTTCCCGAACGTCACCTCCGTCCACCGGCTGGTGCGCGCGCCGCTGCGGCGCCACTCCGACCCCTACGGGCACCTGCCGTTCGTGGGTCGCGACCAGGAGCTGGCGACGCTGGAGCAGGCGTTCGCCGAGGTAGCCCATGGCCGCACCGCCCGCGAGCTGTGGCTGGTGGGCGAGGCGGGCTGCGGCAAGACGCGGCTGCTGCGCGAGTTCACCCGGCGCCTGGGGCGCCGCGGCGCCACCTTCTGGTTCCGGGAGCGACCGAACGAGGAGTTCACCTGGGACCCGCTGGCGCGGCAGCTGTTCGGCCTGCGCCTGGGCGAGGAGGAGCGCAGCGCGGTGGCGCGCGTGCAGCGCGTGCTCGACGAGCTGCTGCCCGACCAGCCCCGCTGGCACCGCCTGGTGCTCGGCAGCCTGGAGCTGGCGCCCATCAAGACCTGGACGCGTCTCGAGCGCCGCAGCGTCGACCGCACGGCGCTGGCGTGGCGCGACCTGCTGACCGCCATCCCCGGTCGCCCCGGCGGCCCGGAGGCGCTGGTGCTGCTGGTGGAGAACGAGCCGCGCGACGCCACCCTGCTCGAGTTCCTCTCGCTGCTGCTGCAGGCGGAGGCGCCGGTGCTGGTGCTGCGCACGAGCCGCGGCCGCTTGGAGGGGCAGCCGCCGAACGCCCTCGAGCTGCCGCCGCTGGGCCGCGACGACAGCCTGCAGCTGCTCGAGGCGCTCACCAGCCCGCAGGTGCGCGCCATGGCCGCCCCGCTGGTCGAGCAGGTGGGCGGCGTGCCGGCGCACGTGCTGGAGCTGGGGCGCGCGCTGTCGGTCACGCAGGAGGACGCCTTCTCGGGCTCGCTCGCCTCGCTGCTGCAGGCGCGCATCGACCTGCTGGGGGCGGCGCCGCGGCGGCTGCTGGCGCACGCCGCGCTGGTGGGCGAGGTCACCTGGGAGGGCCTGCTTCGCGAGCTCGGCGGCCCCAGCGTGAGCGAGGACATCCGGGTGCTGACGCGCGAGAACCTGCTGGTGGCGCAGGCGTCGTCGGCCATCCCCGACGAGGTGGAGTACCGCTTCCAGAGCGAGCTCGTGCGCCAGGCGATCCTCACCATGGTGCCGTACGCCGACCGCCCGCTCCTGCACCTGCGCATCGCCACCTGGCTGGAGCAGCACGCGCCGCTGGCGTTCTCCGAGCTCACGGCCACGCAGTTCGAGCTGGGCGGCTCCCCCGACGCCGCCTACGCGCACTACCTGGCGGCCGCCGACCTGGCCGCGGCGCGCGCCGAGCCGCAGGCCGCCATGCGCCTCTACCGCAAGCTGCTCGACCTGGCGCTGCCGCCCGAGACGCTGGCCGAGGGGGCGCTGGCCTACGCGCAGGCGGCGCTCAGCATGGAGCAGATGGACGAGGCGCACGCGGCGCTGGCGCAAGCCGATCGGCTGGTGGCGGCGTGCGCCGAGGAGGTGGCCGCCACCCTGCAGCAGGTCCTCGCGCAGCTGCGCGAGGAGGTCGTGGCGCTGGTCTGACCCGTGGTGGGGCGCGGGCGCGCGGCGCGAGCGCGGTCCGTGCGGGCGACGGCGTTCGCGGACGGTCAGGGGTGTCCCGCTCGCGGGCAGGCGGGGCCGAGGGGGTCGGGTCGCTCCACGGCAGGGTTCCGGCCCGCGCAACTGGAAGGCCTAGCGTCGAGCGTTACGTAACGCTCGACGCTAGCGCGGCGCCCGCGGGCGAACGCACGCCGGTGCCGTCCAGGACGCGTTCATCGGCTACGAGCCGTCCGGGGCCACGATCCTTCGCGCGCCCAGCCGTCGAGGTGGCTGCCTAGCGCGCCCACGTCGCCGCCGACCCGTTTCGCGTCGGGCACGAGGCTCGTACCTACGATGTCGCGTTACGGAACGCGCCACGCCCGAGGCTAGGATGTCGCGGTTCGGAACCCTGCCGTGGAGCGACCCTACGTACGCCGCCCGCCGAGCGGACGCCGGCCTCGCGGCGCGCACGCTTCGCGCCCGTCACCCCTTCGGGCGCCCGAACACCGCGAACCACGGCTTGAAGCTCGGCTCCACCGCCACCAGGGCGCGGGCCAGCTCGCCGCGGTCGGCCGCGGGCAACGCCTCCCGCAGCTCCAGGGGGAACGACCACCCCCGCCGCGGCGCCAGCTCCAGCGCGCGCTCCGTGAACACCCCCTGGTACCACAGCAGCTTCGTCCAGCCCGCCCGGGTGCGCGGGTACTCGAAGTCGGCCAGGTCGCCCGCCGCCGGCGCGCCGCCGGCCAGCTGCAGCTCCACCCACGCACCGAGCCGCGCCAGCAGCGCCTCCTGGCCGGCGGCGTGCAGCGCGGCCACGAACAGGTAGCTGGCGATCAGCTCGTCGAGCCACTTGACGCGCGTGCGGAGGCCCGAGAGGTTGCCGATCGCGTGGCCCCACTCGTGGCCCACCATCAGGTCGACGAACTCCTCCACCTGCGCCGGCGCCCGCACCCCCGCGCGGCCCGCCTCCAGCATCAGCTCGTCGAAGCGCCGCAGGAAGCGGGGCTGGTAGTCGGCGGCGGCCATGATGGCGGCGCGCTCGCCGGGGCCGTTGCGGGTGAACGGCAGGCCGTAGGCGTAGCTGCACAGGCGGCGCCAGTCGCCCTGCCCGGCCACCACCAGCGTCAGCTCGCCGCTGGGCTCCAGCACCGGCGCCGCCACGGCGTGCAGCGGCCGCAGGAACGCCTGGAGCTGCCGCGCCCGCATGCGCGCGCCCGCGGAGTGGCGCGCCGGCACCAGCTCGTCGGGCAGCGGCCGCAGGTAGACGCCGGTGAGACCGTGGCTGGGACGACCGTGCTGGTGGGACACGCCACGAGTGTAGGGCACCGCCACGGGCTAGACTCCTGCCAGATGACCCTCTGGGCTTGGCTCTCCATCGCTTTCGTGGCCGGCGCGCTACTGGGCGCCGGCGTGGTGTGGTGGCTCGGGCGGCGGCGCCCCAACGAGGTGCGCCTGCGACGCATGCAGGCGGCGCTCGACCGCTTCCAGGGCGAGGTGGCCCACCACTTCCAGGAGTCGGCCGAGCTGATCACGCGCCTGCGCAACGACGTCGAGCAGCTCTACCAGCACCTCGAGCAGGGGGCGGCCGCGCTCACCACCGAGGAGGCGGTGCAGCGGCGGCTGCGGCAGCTCGAGGACGGCGACGACACTGGTCGGACCACCGGCTCGCGCTGAGGCCCGTTCACCACGCGATGAACCGCTCCTGAAGCGAACTCCCTCATGCAAAGGGCGCGGGGGGCGATGTTACACTTCGCCCTGACGTGGCGCGCATCTTCCTGGCTCTGATCCTGCTCCTGACCCTGGCCTGCGCGAGCGCGCAGCAGCGCCACAACTACCTGGCGGTGGACGGCGACCTCGTCGACGCGGCCGGCCCCTACTACTTCATCGAGCACGGCGACAGCGCCAACGCCTTCGCCCGCGCCGCGCCGCTGGCCGAGGCGATGGGCCTGAAGGTCGAGTACCTGGCCGACCAGCGCGTCCTGCGCTTCACCGACGGCTTCCGCACCGCGCGCTTCCGCGCCACCTCCGACGTCGCGGCCGGCCTCGTCAAGGCGCCCGGCGTGGTCAGCGTCGACCCGCCCGTGGAGGGCGAGTCCACGCTCGCGAGCCCCATGGCCATCCTCGTCGACGGCGTGTCGTACGTGCCCATCGCCCCGCTGGCTCGGGCGTTCGAGGGCGAGAGCGGCTGGGTCGGCGACCGGCGCCTGGTCACCGTCGACACGGCCACGCGCTTCGGCTACGCCATCCCCCGCCCGCGCACCGGCATCACCGACGGCGTGTCGCGCGTGGCGGTCGACATCCCCGCCAGCGCCGGCTACCAGGTGGCCGCCGACGGCTCCACGCTGCTGCTGGTCTTCCCCGGGGCGCGCTCCGAGGACGTGAGCCTCACCATCGACGACGCCAACCTCACAACCCTCAGCGTGGGCAACGGCAACGGCACCGTGAGCCTGGCGGTGCGCACCCGCCACGAGCTCGACCCCGCGGGGCGCGGCTTCCGCGTGGGCGAGGTCGACAAGGGCGACGTGCGCACCGTGTACGTCGACTTCGCGCCCGGCCTGGTGGGCGCCGCCGTCATGGCGCTGGCCACCGGCGACGCGCCCGCCGCCCCGGTCGTCGAGGCCCCCGTGGCCCTCACCACCGTGCCCGAGCAGCGCCAGGTGGTCGTGATCGACGCCGGCCACGGCGGCCACGACCCGGGCGCCTCCTCGCGCTACGCCACCGAGAAGTGGGTGGTGCTGTCGGTGGCGCTGAAGCTCAAGGCGCTGCTGGAGCGCGAGGGCATCGAGGTCATCCTCACGCGCGGCGACGACACCTTCCTGACGCTGCAGCAGCGCTCGCTGTTCTCGAGCTCCGACCGCAACGTGTTCGTGTCGATCCACGCCAACGCCGCGCACAGCGCCAGCGCCCACGGCATCGAGACCTTCGTGTTCGGCGAGCCGCTCGAGCCCGGCATGATCGAGCGCGCCATCCGCGAGAACGGCGGCGGCGCCGAGGGCGAGGCCCTCACCGCCGAGGCGCGCCGCGTCGCCACCGACCTGGCCGGCGACATCCTGCGCGAGGCGCAGCTCAACTTCTCGCGCAGCCTGGCCGAGTCGGTGCAGCGCCACCTGGTGTCGGCCACCGGCGCCGCCGACCGCGGCGTGCGCTCCAACCTCTTCTACGTGATCCGCAACGCGCGCATCCCGGCCATCCTGGTGGAGCTGGGCTTCGTGAGCAACCCCGAAGAGGGCCGCAAGCTCGCCACCGAGGCGTACCAGCAGACGCTGGCGCGGGCGCTCGCCGATGGGGTGCTGGAGTTCCTGCGCAACGGCGGCATCACCGCGCAGCGCTGACCCCCGCGCGACGAGCAGCGCCCGCCCGCGACCGCCCTCCCCGACCCCAGCCCGGCCCGCCACCGCGGCCGCCCGCGCCCGCGTGACGCAGCGCGCCTCCGGGCCGCCCGGCGCCAGTGGTAGCATTGCGCCACGATGACGCCTGCCGACGACCGCCTGGGAGCGAACGAGCCGCCGCGGGGCGGCGCCGAGCGCGTGCCCGGCGCCGGCGGGGTGGTGTTCGACCGCCACGGGCGCGTGCTGGTGCTGCACCACCAGGACGGCGCCTGGGTCTTCCCCAAGGGCCACCCCGAGCCGGGCGAGACGCTCCTCGAGGCCGCCCTGCGCGAGGTCGAGGAGGAGGCCGGCGTGCGCGCCACCTGCCCCGAGCCCGAGCGCTCCTGGACCACCAGCTACCGCAACCCGCGCGGCGAGGAGCGCGAGATCACCTGGTTCGCCTGCCTCACCGACGCCGAGGCGCCCACCCTCACCGAGGCCACCTTCCCCGACGGCGCCTTCCTGCCGCCCGCCGAGGCGCTCCGGCGCCTGACCCACGAGAACGACCGCGCGCTGCTCAGCCAGGTCCTGGCCGCGGCCGGCGAGGCGGGGGCGGTACGCGACCCCCAGCAGCCCGACGGCACCACGCCCGTCCGCGAGAGCGGCGAGCCGTACCCCGAGGACGACGGGTGACCGTCGAGCCCGCCGCACGCCGCGCCACCAGCGCCGGCCACGCCCTGCTCGGCGACACCGGCGACCTGCCGGCCGAAGCGCTGCTCGAGAGCCTGCGCGGCCTGCGCTTCACCGGCACGCTGGCCCTCTCGGACCCCACCGGGGCGCTGATCCTGCTGCTGGCCAAGGGCCAGGTCGAGGCCAGCTTCCGCCTCGGCGGCTACGACGGCCTCGGCGAGCCCGGCCAGCGCTTCCACCTCAACCCGCACGAGCCCACCGACCTGCCGCGCCTGCCCGCCCGCGACCCGCTGAGCGCCTCGGTCCTGCCGCGCGCCCTGCCGCGCCTGGCGCCGCCCGAGCGCCTGCGCCCGGGCGCCGTCGAGCTACCCCGGCTCCTAGACGGCCTGGCGGCGTCGGAGTTCGACGGCGCCATCGCCTACCGCGAGCGCGACGGCGCCGCGCTGGCGCTGCTGCTCAAGGGCAGCATCCGCGCCGCGGTACACGAGACCGACGGCGACCTCCACAGCCACGCCGAGGCGCTGCGGGCGCTGCAGCGCGCCGGCCAGCCGCAGGCCGGCGGCACGCTGGAGCTCGAGCCCCTCGACCCGGCGCTGATGACGCCCGTCACCGCGCTGGCGCTCGAGCGCACCGTGCCCCCCGACGCCCCGGCCTTCTCGGGACTGGAGGTCACGCCGGCGGGCTACCGCTACTGGAAGGCCGGCCAGCCGTTCCTGCTGGTGCCCGGCGAGACGAGCGGCCCGCAGCGGCGCTACGCGCTGGCCGAGGAGAGCGTCGCCAGGGCGCCCGAGATCGCGCTGCCCAGCGAGCCGCCGGGCTGGGAGGACCAACGCTTCCAGCTCACGCTGCGCGGCCGCGACGCCCTCGACCCCATGACCGAGCTGAGCATGAGCCTGCGCGCCGAGCACGGCCGCGACGGCCAGCGCGTCCTGGAGGCGCTGGGCAGCGGCGACACGCTGCAGCGCTGCGCCACGCGCCTCGGGCTCGAGCTCGGCCAGCTGAAGCCGTGGCTCGAGCGCTTCCAAGCCGAGGGGATGCTACGCCGCGTCCGGCGATGAGGCGCGGGGCCGGTCCGCGTGCCGCGTCCGCCGGCCGGGCGGGCCTCGGTCACGCCTGACCCGCCCACCGCAGGGCCGAAGCCCCACCGCCGCCGTGACGTATCCTGTGGCAGTCGTGGAGGCACCTAGTGTACGAACCTCGTGACGAGATCTCGCTGCGCGAGCTCTACCTGATCTTCCGCTCCGGCCTCCTGGCCATCGTGCTGGCCGCGCTGGTGGCGGGCGCCGCCGCCTACCTCTACCTGGGGTCGCGCCCCGACCGCTACGTGGCCGGCGCCACCGTGCAGGTCAACGTGCCGGCCCCCAGCACCACCAGCGAGGAGGCCGCCTGGCTGCTGCCGCCCGCCGGCATCGGCTTCAGCAGCTACGCGGCCATCGCCCACCGCTCCGACGTGCTGGCGGCCGCCTTCGGCGTGAACCAGAGCGACGTGGCGCGGCTGCGCGAGCTGGCCGGCTCGCTCGAGCTCAACCCCATCGACACCTCGCAGCAGGCGCGCGGCCAGCTCGCGGTCGCGCACCTGGTCACGGCCCCCGACCCCCAGGAGGCCGCCCAGCGCGCCAACGCCTGGGCGCAAGCCACCGTGGAGGCCACCACCGCCGCGCTGTCGCAGTCGGTCAACGCCAACGCCGACGCCTCGGCGCGCGAGCTCGCCCAGCGCGAGGCCGAGCTGAACGCGGTGCGCCAGCAGCTCACCGAGTTCGCCGAGCAGGACGACCGCAACGCCGTCGGCGCCCAGATCGCGGTGCACCTGCAGCTGCAGCGCGACGCCATGATGCGCCTGGCAGAGCTCGACAACCTGATCGCCTCGAGCCGGGCCCAGCGCGACCTGCTCCAGTCCGCCCTCGAGGCGCGGTCGGGCACGGGCAGCGGCTCCCTGGAGGCGCAGCTGCGCGCCATGGTCGGCTCGGGGGCGCTCGACGAGGGCACCGCCGCGCAGCTCCAGCGCGCCCTGGCGCAGCTGCCGCCGGGCGCCACCACCGGTGGGCAGGACCTGCTCACCCTCGTGACGCGTACCCAGGTCGAGACCCTCACCAGCCAGCTGGCCGGCTACCTGGCCGAGCGCGAGCAGCTGCGGGTGACCCTCAACGGCTCCAACGGCGAGTACGCCGCGCTGCGCACCCAGCTCACCGAGATGAACCAGCGCTTCGAGCAGCTCGAGCTGGCGCGGCGCACGGCGCTGCGCGCCTACGAGAGCGTGTCCGCGCTGACGCCCCTGATCCGCCTGCAGCAGGGGATGATCGGCACCGCCGCCAAGGTGGTGGTGCCCGCCACGCCACCCATCCAGCCCGAGGCGCGCAGCCGCCTCACGCTCACCCTGGCCGCGGCCCTGGTGGCGGGCCTGCTGGCCACGCTGGTGGTGTTCCTGCGCGCCGCGGTGCGCGCGCCCGACCCCGACCTGGGGCCCGGGCCGCACGGGCGCGAGCTGGAGATCGACCAGGTGAGCGGCAACCCGCGCCGCACCAGCGACCGCATCGACGGGCGCCTGGCGGACGAGCGTTGAGCCAGAGCGGGCCGGCGCCCGGGGCGGCGCTCCTCACGGGCGGCGGCGGCCGCCTCGGGCGCGAGCTGCGCCTGCTCCTCCCCCACCTGGTCGCCCCCACCCGCGCCGAGCTGGACGTCACCGACGACGCGAGCGTCGCGCGCGGCTTCGCCCGCCTGCGGCCGCGGCTGGTGGTGCACTGCGCGGCCTACACCGACGTGGCCGGCGCCGAGCGCGAGCGCGAGGCCTGCTGGCGCGTCAACGTGGAGGGCACGCGCCGGCTGGTGGCGGCCGCGCGCGTGGCGGGCGCGCGCTTCCTGCACGTCTCGACCGACTACGTGTTCTACGGCGACCGCGGCGGCTACCGCGAGGACGACACCCCCGGCCCGACGCGCAACTACTACGCCCTCACGAAGCTCGTGGCCGAGGAGGCGGCGCGGGGCTACGACCGTGCGCTGGTCGTGCGCACCAGCTTCCGGCCCCGCGAGTGGCCGTACCCGAAGGCGTTCGACGACCTGTTCACGTCGCAGGACTACGTGGACGTGATCGCGCCGCTGCTCGCCGAGGTGATCGAGCGCTTCGCGGCCGGCGCGGTCCCCTACGACACCCTGCACGTGGCCACCGAGCGCAAGAGCGTCCTCGAGCTGGCGCGGCGCCGCGCGCCCGACGTGCAGCGCGCCAGCAAGCGCGAGGCGGGGGTGGCGCTGCCGGACGACGTGTCGCTCGACGTGAGCCGCTGGCGGCGGCTGCGCGAGGCGTGGAGCGGGGGCGCCGCAGCCGCGCACGAGGACGACGGGGTAGCGGCCGACGACCGCCCGCCCGCCCCGGGGGAGCGAGGTAGCTAGATGGAGCTCGTGCCGCAGAGCATCCCCGACGTCAAGCTGCTGGTGCCGAAGGTGCACCGCGACGCGCGGGGCTTCTTCCTGGAACGTTGGCGCGCCGACGCCTCGGCGGTCGCCGGGCTGCCCTCGCGCTGGGCGCAGGACAACCACTCGCGCTCCGGGCGCGGCACCCTGCGCGGCCTGCACTACCAGCTGGCGGCGCACGCCCAGGGGAAGCTGGTCGGCGTGACGCGCGGGCGCGTGCTCGACGTGGCCGTCGACCTGCGCCGCGGCTCGCCCACCTTCGGGCAGCACGTCAAGGCCGTGCTCGACGACGAGAACCTGCACCAGCTCTGGGTACCGCCCGGCTTCGCGCACGGCTTCCTGGTGCTCTCCGACGTGGCCGACGTGCTCTACAAGGTCGACCAGCCGTACGCGCCGGCCGCCGAGCGCGGGGTGCGGTGGGACGACCCGACGTTGGCCATCGACTGGGGGCTGGACGCGGCGCCGGGCCTCGAGCCCACGCTCTCGCCCAAGGACGCCGCGCTGCCGCGCCTGGAGGCGGCCGAGTTCGACTTCGGGTACGCCTAGGCCCCAGGGGGCCTGTGGGCCCCGGAGGCGCGCGGGCGTCGTCTATGATTCGGTCGCAACGTTCCAACAGTCGGCGGGAGCCCTCGGGCGCGGCCCGAGCCAGTGGCACGGAGGGAGGCCTCGAACGCATGCTTCGTGGTGCCGAAGGGGATAGACAGCTGAGGTACGTGGTCACCGGCGGCGCCGGCTTCATCGGCTCCGCCCTCGTGCGCTACCTGGTCACGCAGGTGGACGCGCGCGTCGTCACGGTCGACAGCCTGACGTACGCCGGCGACGTCGCGCGCCTCGAGCGGGTCGCCGACGACCCGCGCCACCGCTTCGAACGCCTGGACGTGAACGACCAGGCGGCCATCGAGGCACTGCTGCACGAGGAGCGCCCCGACGGCGTCTTCCACCTCGCGGCCGAGACGCACGTCGACCGCTCCATCGACGGGCCCGAGGCGTTCGCGCTCAGCAACACCCTGGGCACGCTCCGGCTGCTGGAGGCCACGCGCCGCTACTGGAGCGGGCTGGACGAGGCGGAGCGCGCCGCCTTCCGCCTGGTCAACGTCAGCACCGACGAGGTCTACGGCAGCCTCGGCGCCAGCGGCGTCTTCACCGAGGCCACCCCCTACGCGCCCCGCTCCCCCTACAGCGCCAGCAAGGCCGGCGCCGACCACTTCGCGAACGCCTACTTCCACACCTACGGGCTGCCGACGATCACGACCCACTCGACGAACAACTACGGCCCCTACCAGTTCCCCGAGAAGCTGCTGCCGCTGGCGCTGGCCCGGGCGCTCGCCGGCGAGAGCGTGCCGCTGTACGGCGACGGCAGCAACGTGCGCGACTGGCTGCACGTCGACGACCACGCCCGCGGGCTGGAGCTGGCCATGCGGCGGGGCACGCCCGGCCGGACGTACCTGATGGGCGGCGCCACCGAGCTCACCAACCGCGCGGTGCTGGAGGCGCTCCTGGGGCTGCTCAACGAGCTGGCGCCCGCCGGCTACGACTACCGCGAGCTGATCACCTACGTGCCCGACCGCCCGGGGCACGACCACCGCTACGCCGTCGACTCGAGCGCGGCCGAGCGCGAGCTGGGCTGGCGCCGCCAGGTGCCGATCGAGGAGGGGCTGCGCAGCACGGTGGAGTGGTACCTGGCCAACCAGGGCTGGGTGGCGGCGATCAAGGACGCGCGCTACGACCTGGGCCGGCTAGGCACGGTCGGCGGCGGCGAGGCGCGGCCGTGAGCACGCCAGGCACGGGCGCGCCCGGGGCGGGCGGCGCGGTGCCGAGCCGCCGCGGCATCGTGCTCGCCGGCGGCCGCGGCACGCGCCTCTACCCCGCCACGCTGGCGATCAGCAAGCAGCTCCTGCCGATCTACGACAAGCCGATGGTCTACTACCCGCTCTCGGTGCTGATGCTGGCCGGCATCCGCGAGGCGCTCGTCGTCTCCACCCCCCGCGACCTGCCCGCGTTCGAGGAGCTCCTCGGCGACGGCGCGCGCTGGGGCATGCGCTTCGAGTACGCCGAGCAGCCCGAGCCCGAGGGCATCGCCCAGGCGTTCCTGATCGGCGAGCGCTTCTTAGACGGCGCCGAGGCCGCCCTGGTGCTCGGCGACAACATCTTCCACGGCTACGGCCTCACGGCCCAGCTGCAGCGCGCCAACGCGCGCCGCGGCACCGCCACCGTGTTCGGCTTCCAGGTCAAGGACCCCGAGCGCTACGGCGTGGTCAGCTTCGACGCCGACGGCAGCGTCACCGGCATCGAGGAGAAGCCGGCCAGGCCCAAGAGCCGCTACGCCGTCACCGGCCTCTACTTCTACCCGGCCGACGTCAGCGAGCAGGCCAAGCAGCTGGTGCCGTCGGCGCGCGGCGAGCTCGAGATCACCGACCTGAACCTCGCCTACCTCCGCGAGGGTCGCCTGAACGTCGAGCTGCTGGGCCGCGGCATGGCCTGGCTCGACACCGGCACGCACGAGAGCCTGCTGCAGGCGTCCAACTTCGTGGAGACGCTCGAGGCGCGGCAGGGGCTGAAGATCGCCTGCCCGGAGGAGATCGCCTACCGCCAGGGCTGGATCGACGCCGCCGCGCTCGAACGGCTGGCCGCCCCGCTGAGGTCGAACGATTACGGCCGCTACCTGCTGGAGCTGCTGCAGACGGAGGGGCAGCCGAGCTCGCGCCCGGGCGCCGGTTAGGCTCCCGCCTCGCGCTCTGGGCCGCGGCCCTCGCCACCGGAGGGCGGCCGCCATGGCGCCGCGGGGCCCTGGGCCCCGACCCCGAACAGGCGCTCTAGGCGCATGTCGCGGGCCGTGCGCGCCAGCTCACGCCCGATCCGCAACCAGTGGGCCCGTGAGCGATGCAACCGCCAGCGGGGCACCTCTTCCGCGCCGTACTTGACCTTGTAGCTCCACACCGGCCCCCAGTCGAACTCCTTGGCGCCACGCGCCTGCCACGCCTTGAGCTCGTGGGTGAACAGCAGCTCGTTCGGGCGCAGGTGCCACGCGTCGGTGCGGCTGGCGGTGCCCCAGCCGTACGCGAGGTGGTTCGCGCCGATGGAGGCGGCGGTCGCCAGGCAGGCGCCGTCCGGCCCCCTGACGCGCAGGAGCAGCAGGTCGCCGCTGGCGTAGCAGGTGTCGATGAGCCGTCGCACGTTGTCGCGCGAGTAGGTGGGCGGCGGGCGCAGCCCTTGTCGCGTGAACACCTCTTCCGCCTGCTGGCTGAACTCCTCTGGGAACCCTTCGGGGCGTCCCTCCTCGACCCAGAGCCCGTAGCGGAGCGCGTGGCGCCCGTAACGCCGCACGCTCTTGGAGAGGCGCCGTTCCAGGTCCTGCGGCGTCCCGGAGAGGTCGGTCACGTGGTGGAGCTCGGGCGACACCTCGAAGCCCGAGCGCGCGCCGTCCTCGGCGGTGAAGGCCGGGTCGACGACCTCGATGTGGACGCAGTCGCACGTGCCGAAGGCGAAGTCCACGAGAGCGTTCAGCGCCTGCACCCGCGAGCAGCCGGGGGCCAGCACCAACCCCACGTAGGGCGTGGTCCAGCCGAGGCCGGGGCTGGCCAGGAGCCGAAGGCCGAAGCGCCGGACGATCGAGCCGATGAAGTAGCCCAGCACCCTGCCCTCCGCTTCGAGCACCGCGTACACCGGCTCGCCGTTGCTGGCGCCGCTCGCGAACTCGAGCCAGCCGCGCGTATGCGCGAACGCCCAGCCGCGTAGCCTCCACATCCCCTCCCAATCGAACTGGCTTGCGTCCACCCTACGGAAGTTCATCAGGTCTCCGTTCCGCTTCGGGCCCCCCGACACGCACTGCACGGCAACGATTCGCTAAGGGCAACGAAATCGGTAGTCTGGTTGGTTGCGGTGGATGGTACCACCACCGCTGTACCGTGAAAGGTACGGCGGTCAGCTGGTCGCGTCTATGGTGCGGCCGGCGCCTCGTTGGCGGTAGCGCGCCAGCACCTCCGCGGCCGGGCCCAGGTCCTGCACCCGGCCGTTCTCCATCACGACCACCTGATGGGCGTCGGCCAGCGTCTCGAGCCGGTGAGCGATGGTGATCACGGTGCGGGTCTCGGCGATGGCGCCCAGGGCCTCGTAGACGGCCTTCTCGGTGTGGACGTCGAGGGCGCTGGTGGCCTCGTCGAAGATCAGCACGGGCGGGTCGTAGTACAGGGCGCGGGCGATGCCGATGCGTTGCCGCTGCCCGCCCGACAGCCGGATGCCGCGCTCGCCCACCACGGTGTCGTACCCCTCGGGCAGCTCCTCCCGGATGAACGCGTCGAGCTGCGCGGCCTCGCAGGCGCGCCGCACGGCGTCGTCGTCGATCGCGTCGTCGGCCACCCCGAACGCCACGTTCTGCTTCACGCTGCCGTCGGTCAGGAAGATGCTCTGCGGCACGTAGCCGAACAGCCGCCGGTAGGCGAGGAGGTTCTCGGGGCCGATGCTCACGCCGTCGACCTCGATGCGCCCGTCGTCGAGCGGCAGCAGCCCGAGGATCACGTCGGCCAGCGTGGTCTTGCCCGAGCCGGTGCGCCCCACCAGCGCCACGTTGCCGCGCTTGGGGATGCTCAGGCTCACGTCCTGGAGCGCTGGCCGCGTGGCGCCCGGGTAGCGGTAGCTCACCGAGCGCAGCTCGATGCTGCGCGTGAAGCTCAGGCGCGGTCCGTCGGCGACGCCGAGCTCCGCCCGGAGCTCCGCGGCGTTGGCGAAGTCCTCCTCCACCGCCTCGATGGCGCCGAGGGCGAAGCGGAAGCGGGAGAGCGAGGCGAAGATGCTCTGCAGCGCCGGCATCAGCCGCAGCCCCGCGAAGGCGTAGGCCCCGAGCAGCGGCAGGGTGCTGGAGAAGGTGCCGGAGCGGCCCGCCATGAGCGAGGCGATGAAGACCATGCCGCCGACCGCGATGGCCTCCAGCCCGAAGCGCGGCAGCAACGACACGGCGTTGCTGATGGCGCGGATGTCGGCGTAGCGCACCGACGGCGGCTCGTAGCGGTCCATGACCGCCGACTCGCGCCCCGTCACCTTCAGCTCCTTGAAGCCGCCGATGGCCTCGTTGATGATGCGGAGGCGCCTGGCGTTCAGCTCGGTGGCCTCGCGGCCGATGCGCCTGAGGTAGCCCTTCGACACCAGGTAGATCAGCGCGAACGCTCCCACCAGCGACACCAGGGCGTAGAAAGCCAGCACCGGGTCGAGCGCCACCAGGAAGGTAACGATCGTGAGCGCTACCACCGACTTGGCGATCAGCTCCACCCCGGCACCGAAGCCGTCCTGCGTGATGCGGGTGACCTCCTGGGTGACCTTGTTGGCGAGGTCGGCAGAGTTGCGGTGCAGCAGGAAGTCGTACCGCTGAGCCAGGTAGTGCCGCAGCAGCCGGGTGGAGATGGCGTGATGCAGGCGCCAGGAGAAGCGCAGCAGGCGCCAGTTGGTCAGGATCATCATCAGGTTCACCAGCGCTACGGCCACCGCCACGCCCAGGCCCAGCCACCGAAGCAGCGTCAGCGGTTCGACCTCCAGCCCCGCCAACCATGGCCCGATCAACGGGACCCGACCGAGCGACTCCGGGTCGGCCAGCAGCGACAGGAACGGGATCACGGCCGCGACCCCCACCACCTCGAAGAGCGCGGCGCCGACCACCCACGGCAGCAACCGCAGGAGGGCGATGCGCTCCTCGCGCGTGAGCAGGCCGTAGAGCCTACCGAGCACGCTGCGCCCCGTTCCGTCGCGGCAGGGCCTCCGGCGGCGCCCCCCACGTCCTTGACTGCGGTATCACTCCTCGAAGCTTAAAGCATCCGGCCGCGGGCGAAACACGGTATCTGCGCGCCGAACCGGGCGCGGATGTGTCATGCTTCGGCGAGTAGTCAACGAACTCGAGCCTGACTCGTGATGCCGGCAACGCGATGACGTCCTCGGACCTGCGGCGCCACGAGCGGAGGTCACTACCCCTACCGACTACCTGAGGGGAACATGCGCGATACGGTAGGTTCGTCGTACGACATCGAGCTGACGCACGGTCAGCTGCTCGGCTTCCTACGTCGGGGGCTCCCCTTCGCGTTGATCGCCTCCCTGCTGCTGGCGGGCGCCCTCTACCGTTGGGCGAGCGGGGCCGAGCCCGTCTACCAGGCTCAGGTGGCCCTCGTGGCGCAGAGCCCCCAAGTGGACCTCAGGACCCTCGACCTGCCGGAGGTCAGCTTCTCGCCGCTGCACGTCGACGCCTACAGCGTGGCGGTGATGAACTCCTCGGTCCTGGCGGCCGCGCTCGAGAGCGTCGGGCTGCCGGCGACCGACTCCGCCGTCAACGCCCTGCGTGCCGGGGGCATCAGGGTCGACGTGCTGCCCGTGCCACAGCTCCTCTACATCTACGTCACCGAGACCACGCCCGAGCGCGCCGCCGACCTGGCCAACGCCGTGGCAGCCCAGCTGCAGGCCTGGGACCAGGGGCGCCTGACGTCCGAGCTGCAGCGGATGACGCAGCTCCTCACCCAACGCATCGCGGTGCAGCAGCTGCTCCTCCAGGACCTCGAGGAGCAGCAACCGGCCTCGGCTCAGGTGGCAGCGATCCAGCAGACGCTCACCGGGCATCGCGACCAGCTCGACAGCCTCCTGGCGCTGTCCAGCAACGCCACCAGCAGCCTCAAGGTGCTGCGCGCCGCCACGCCGCCCACCACGAGCCTGGGCAGGCCACCCACGATGTTCGCGCTGCTGGGCCTGCTCCTCGGCGCGCTGCTCGTCTACGGGCTGATGTTCGTGCTCGAGCTGTTCCAGGGACGCCCGTACACCTCGGAGGGCGTGGAGCGCGCCACCGGCCTGCCGGTCGTCGCCGAGCTGCCCCGCGGCGTGCGCGGCGGTGCCATCGGCCCCGAGGTGGCGGTGGTGCTGCAGGCGAACCTGCGCCGCGTCACCGACGCGGCGCTCCCCTCGACCATCCTGGTCTCCGGCGTGAGCGCGCGCGACGACACGGCGGCCGCGGCCATGGCCGTGGCGGAGAGCTTCGCGCGCCTGGGCCACAGCACGCTGCTCGTGGACGCCGACATCCGGCGCCCCGCCATCGCGCGTCGCTACCGCGTGCCGGCCCAGAACCACCTGCCGCTGACCGCCTGCGCCCTCGGCCACCAGGGCGGGCGGCGGCCGCTGTGGGTCCACCTCGACCGCCGCACGCGCCTGGCGCTGCTGCACGACGAACGGGGGTCGGCCGAGGACGTCGTCGCGCTGCTCAACGGCCTTCCCGCCTGCCTCGAGCGCTGGAAGGCGGAGTACCACACGATCGTGGTGCGTGCCGCGCCGCTGGCGAGCGCCGGCGACGGCCTGCTGCTCAGCGAGGGCTCCGACGCCGTGATCCTGGCGATCGACCCGCTCGGCGCCAGCCGCAGACGCCTCGACGCCGCCCTGGCGCGCCTACGGCAGTTGCGGGTACCGCTGGTGGCCGCCGTGACCACGGGCCTCAGGGGCCGGCCCGCGCCGGCGCAGGAGTACCGCGTGGAGGTCCCGCCCGAGGTGGTACCGGTAAGCTCCCGGTCGCGCGTGCGCCCTCACTGAGTTCCTAAGCCACACACCCAACTTACACCTGATGCTCATCTTACTCATGGCGTCTTAATGCCATGTGCACCCTCTAGGCCGTACGGTTGTTGTCGGTGCAGGGAGGCGAGACAGCTTCCCGGTACGGACCAAGATCCACGCACCGTTCAGAGGCGTTGAGGTTCACCCTGTATTTGGGCGCTTGGGGTGTTCGGAGCCAGTAGCGCAACCGGCCGACGGAGCGTTGTTTCTCCTCGCCTTCCCCTCGTCTTCCTTGGACAACGCCGAACATCGCGGCCACGCGTGTCGCGACAACGGCGGCACGCCAAGGAGGATAGGGAAGTTGAACCACGATGGGCGATCCCCCAACCTGCGCGGGCGCATCGGGCGGCACGTGTACCTCGCGGCCGCGGCCCTGATCGCGCTCGTCCTCACCGCCTGTAACCAAGCGGTACAGGCCCCCCAGGACGTGGCGCGCATCGACCCCACGGAAGTGCGGCTGCTCTCCGAGAGCGGCGACCAGGTCGCGCTCCAGGCGCAGACCGTGTCCGGCGTCGTCGAGATCCAGATGCCGGAACGCGACGACGTGATCGACGTGGAGATCTACGTCGACGACCTGCCGACCGCGGAGGGCGCCGAGCCCCTCACGCAGGCCAGCGTCTCCCCGTTCCGCTGGTCGATCGACACCACCACCCTCGAGGACGGCTCGCACACCGTCGTCTTCAAGGTGACCTTCCGCGGCAAGCGCGGCACCGAGACCCAGCTCGTCAAGGTGGGCTTCAAGGTCCGCAACGGCGACCGCACCGCCAACAAGGCGCCGCGCGTCCGGGCCGGCCCCAACCAGAGCACCACCGTCGGCACCGACCTGAAGATCAGGGGCTCGGTCTCCGACGACGGCCGCCCGAGGGACGGCCGCCTGGAGGTCCGCTGGACCACCGAGCGCGGCCCGGCCGAAGCGTCGTTCCGCGACGCCGACCAGGCGCAGACCCTCGTCAGCTTCCCGGTCGCCGGCCGCTACGTCCTGCGCCTCACCGCCAGCGACGGTCAGAAGTCCGCGTCCGACACCGTACGCGTGACCGTCACCGCGCCGCCGGCACAGAACGCCGCCCCGACCGTGGACGCGGGCCGCGACCTGCTGGTCACGCTCCCGAACAGCGCGAAGCTGAGCGGCGTGGCCTCCGACGACGGCCTGCCCACCGGCCGCCTGGACCTCACCTGGTCCGTCGTGAGCGGCCCCGGCAGCGTCACGTTCGCCGACGCCAACGAGGGCACCACCACCGCCGACTTCTCGACCAGCGGCACCTACGTCCTGGAGCTCAGCGCCACCGACGGTGACCTCACCAGCACCGACGCCCTCACGGTCGTCGTGGAGCCCGAGCCCGTCGAGCCCGGCACCCCCACCGACCCCGAACCGAGCGACCCCGAGCCCACCGAGCCGGAACCGACCGACCCGGAACCGACCGATCCCAAGCCCACCGACCCCAAGCCCAGCGACCCGGAACCCACCGACCCCGAGCCGACCGACCCCGTCCCGCCGGTCCGCGGCGACCTCGAGATGGTCGGCGACCCCTCCTTCAAGGCGAGCTCGCTGCCGTCGGAGACCCGTGTCTGGTACGACCGCTTCCTGGCCGCCCTGAACAACAGCAGCCAGTACCCCAACGTCATGAGCGCGGCCCGCAGTGGCGACATCTACAAGATCGGCCGCACCGTCAACGTCGACGTCACCACCACCCTGAACGTGTTCCGCCTCACCGGTGACCTGCAGCTTCTCGACCACGTCGACGAGGTGATGCAGGCGGCCCGCGCCGAGCTGCGCGACACCAACGGCGACGGCTACCTCAACTGGCGCTGGCTGCACAGCAGCAGCGAGACGGCCTGGTACGGCGACGACAAGCACGTCATGGACGAGATCATGACCCACGGTCTGGTCGCGCAGGTGGCGTGGGCGTTCGAGCAGAACCGGGACCTGAAGAGCCCCAACGGCGTCGACTACCGCGAGCGCGCCGACTTCTGGAGCGACTACCTGCGCGACTGGGAGTCCAAGTGGCGCGCCCGTAACCGCAAGTCCAGCGGCTTCCCGTTCATCAGCAAGCACCTGACCCACCCCCACCTCAACCTGCTCCGCTTCCACTGGTACAGCTACCGCCTCACCGGCAACGACGGCTACCTCAAGGAAGCCCGCCGCATGGCCGCCGAGATGAACGACAGCCAGTTCAGCGCCATCTCCACCCCCAACGGCACGGGCTACGTCTTCCCCCACGGCGTCGTGAAGTACTCCTCCCACGACTACCTGGCCCCCCTGAACTACGCCGGCTACAGCACCCAGGTGCTGATGGACCTGGCCTTCGAGCCGTTCGAGGAGTTCAGCCGCGAAGCGACCCTGGTGCCGCTGGCCAACACCATCGCCACCAAGGTGATCGACAACGGTAGCCGCGACTTCGCCCCCACCATCGGCGGCAGCAAGGCCATCGGCGGCTACGGGCTCTCGAGCGGCAGCCGCGCCACCGTCGAGCAGTGGGCGATCTGGCCGATCGGCGAGTACGCGGCCTTCGACGAGAGCGGCACGATCCGCTCCATCAACCAGCAGGTCTACGACAAGCTCGAACGTTCGTCCGAACGCCCCACCCGCGCGGGCATCCCCGCCGCGATGGTGATCGCCGGCCTCCTGGGCAACTGAGGAGACGGTAAGGCCAAGAAAGTCACTCCTGGAGGCGAAACACTGCACTCGTGGCGCGAGTTCCTCTAGAATGCACCATGTTCCCTCCAACGCTCGGCCGCCTGCTCGCAGGCGAACGGCGGAGACCTTCGAGAGCCCCGCGGCGCAGCGCGTCTGCCCGCGAGCGGCGAGGCGAGCAGCTTCGGACCGGTTCACGGTCCGGGCTGCTCGCCTTCGTCGCGCTGCTCAGCCTGCTGGTCTCGTGCGCGCGCTCCTCCGCGACCGCGGAGACCTACCCGCTGGTGGGCGACTCCGCCTTCGACATGAGCTCGCTGCCGGCCGAGACGCAGGTGTGGTACCGCCGCTTCCTCTACGCCCTGGATAGCTCCGAGCGCTACCCCAACGTGCGCCGCGCCGCCAGCCGCGGCGACCTCTACCAGCTCGGCCGCACCGTCGCCACCGACGTCACCACCATCCTCACCGTCTTCCGCCTCACCGGCGACCTGCGCCTGCTCGACAAGGTCGACGAGACCATGCAGGTCGCCCGCCAGGAGCTGCGCGACACCAACGGCGACGGCTACCTCAACTGGCGCTGGCTCCACGACCGCCGCGACCGGACCTGGTACGGCGACGACCAGCACGTCATGGACGAGATCATGACGCACGGCATGGTCGCGCAGGTCGCCTGGACCTTCCGCCAGAACCAGGACCAGACGAGCCCGAGCGGCGTCGACTACGAGGAACGCGCCGACTTCTGGAGCGACTACCTCCAGGAGTGGGAGGCCAAGTGGCGCGAGCGCAACCGCACGCCCACGGGCTTCCCGTTCATCTACAAGAACCTCACGCACCCCTACCTGAGCCTCGTCCGCTACCTCTGGTACAGCTACCGCCTCACGGACGACGAGGCCTACCTACGGGAAGCCACGCGCCTCGCCGAGGCCCTCAACGACCACGAGTTCAGGAGCTTCGACACGCCCTACGGCCCTGGGCTCGTCTTCGCCCACGGCATCACCCGCGAGAACCCGAGCGTCGATTACCTGCCGCCGCTGTCGTACGCCGCCTACAGCACGCAGATCCTCTTCGACCTCTCGCTGGAGCCGTTCCCACCGTTCACCCCCGAGACCACGCTCGTGCCGCTAGCCAACACCATCGCCACCAAGGTCATCGACAACGGCAGCACCGACTTCGCTCCCACGCTGGGGGGCAGCGAAGCGCTGGCCGGCCTCGACGTACCGGACGACACGCCGCGCACCCCCGACGCCAACTGGGCGATCTCTCCCATCGGCGAGCTAGCGAGCTTCAACCGTAGCGACACCATCGCCGAGGTCAACGAGCAGGTCTACCAGCGCATCGAGCGCCGCGACCCCGAGCGCCCGGACCGCATCGCCATCCCCGCCGCCATGGTCATCAAGGACCTGATCGGCCGGATGTGAGGGACGCGCGCGTGCGGCGCGTGCTCCGTACCCGGTACCGCGTGCTTCGGCACCTATACTGTGACCCGGTGAACCACACAACCAGGTCTCGGATCAGCTCCATGGCGCTGGTACGTTCCGTCGGCGCGCCGTCCCAGGGTGCCGCCTTGGGCGCCGCCCAGGGTGCGGCCCAAGGCGGACGCAGGCGAGCGGAGGGCGAGCCCCGTGAGCGAGCGTAACGGCGAGCATCGAGCCGCTCCCCTCCGCGTGGCCTACGTCACCATGCTCTTCCCGGCCGGCAGCGAGACCTTCGCGTGCCTCGACGTGCGCGAGCTGGGGCGCAAGGGGCTCGAGGTGGCGGTCCACTCGTTGCGACCGCCCAACGGCGACGTCGAGCGGCTGGCGCGCGAGCGCGGCCTCGAGGGCGTCGAGCGCACCTACAACGGTTGGGCGGCTAGCGCCCGCGGGCTCGGGTCGATGCTCGCCGAGCCCGGCCTGAGCGCGCGCTACCTGTGGCGGCTCGTGCGGCTGATGGCCGCCCGGCCCCGCGAGCTCCTCAAGTCGTTGGTGCTGCTGCCACGCGCCTTCGAGGTCCTGCAGCGCCTGCGCCGCGACCGACCCGACGTCGTGCACGTGTACTGGGGCCATTACCCGTCGCTCGTAGGCGCGCTCGTCCAGGAGCACCTGCCCAGCACCGTGGTGAGCATCTCGTTGGGCGCCTACGACCTCGTGGCCGAGTACCCCCTCTCGACGGTCGTGGCCCAGCGCGCCGAGTTCGTGCGCACCCATGGGCACGCCAACGTGGCCGAGCTGGTCGAGCGTGTCGGGGTCGCCGAAGAGCGGGTCGCGGTCGTGTTCAACGGCATCGACCTCGACCTGGCGCCGGCCACGCTCGAGCCGGGCCCGCGCGTACCGGGCCGCGTCGTCACCGCGGGCCGGCTGGTCGCCAAGAAGGCTGTCGACGACGTGCTGCGCGCCTTCGGGGAGGTCCGCGCCCAGGTGCCGCACGCCACCCTCGAGGTCTTCGGTGACGGGCCGGAGCGCGGGCACCTCGAGAAGCTGGTGCACGGCCTCGGCATGACCGATAGCGTCACCTTCCGCGGCCACCAGGGCCAGCGCGAGCTGTTCGCCGCGCTGGCGCGCGCCGAGGTGTTCCTGTTCATGAGCCGGAGCCCGAGCGAGCGGCTACCGAACGTGGTGAAGGAGGCCATGGCGTGCGGGGCGGTATGCGTCTCGGCCGAGAGCGTGGGCCTCGACGAGCTCATCCCGGGCCCGGACCACGGGGTGGTGGTGGCCCAGGGCGACGTCGACGCCGCCGCTCGCGCCGTCGTGGACCTCCTACGGGACCCGGACCGTGCCCGGACGCTGAGGCAGAACGCGCGAAGGTACGTCACCGAACACTTCGACGTGCGTCGCACCACCGACGCCTACCTCGAGCGCTGGCGCGCCGCCGCAGCTCGCCGGAGCACGGGAACCGAAGCCGTCGTGGTCGAGCGCCCGGCGGCGCCCACGACCTGAACGGGCGGCCAGCGGGGGGGAGCAGCATGCACGTCGTCTACCTGCACCAGTACTACCGCACCCCGAGCGACAACACCGTGGGGGGCACGCGCTCCTACGAGTTCGCAAGGCGGCTCGTAGCGAACGGCCACACCGTCGACCTGATCACCTCCGACAACCGGCCCGAGGCGTCGTGGCGGCGCGGCTGGCGCGTCACCGACGACGACGGCGTCCGCGTCCATTGGCTGCCCGTGCCCTACGACAACGACATGAGCTACGCCCGGCGCCTGCGCTCCTTCGCGGCGTTCGCGCTGGGCAGCGCCCGCAAGGCCGCGGAGCTCGGCGGCGACGTCGTGTTCGCCACCAGCACGCCCCTCACCATCTGCCTGCCCGCCGTCTACGCGGCGTGGCGCACGCGCGCGCCCATGGTCTTCGAGGTGCGCGACCTGTGGCCCGACGCCCCGATCGCCATGGGGGTGCTGCGCCACCCGCTCGCGATCGGGGCGGCGCGGTGGCTGGAGCGGTTCGCGTACCGCAACGCCGCGCAGGTGATCGCCCTGTCGCGGGGCATGGCCGACGGGGTGGTGCGCGCCGGCGTGCCGGCCGAGCACGTCCACGTGATCCCCAACGGCTGCGACCTGGACCTCTTCGGCCCCGACCCGGCGGCCGCGGCGGCGGTGCGCTCTGAGCTCGCCTGGCTCGGCGACCGGCCGTTGGTCGTCTACGTCGGCACCTTCGGTGCCGTGAACGGCGTGGGCTACCTGGTCGAGGTGGCGGCGCGCGTCGCGGAGCTCGACCCCGAGGTGCGGTTCCTGCTGATGGGCGAGGGGCGGGAGTTCGAGGCGGTGAGGTCGCGCGCCGCCCAGCTGGGCCTCCTCGACCGTTCCGTCTTCGTGATGGGCCCGAAGCCCAAGACGGAGGTCGCCAAGGTGCTGGCAGCGGCGGACCTCGCCACCTCGGTGGTGGTCGACGTCCCGGCCCTTTGGAACAACTCGGCGAACAAGTTCTTCGACGGCCTGGCGTCGGGCACCGCGTTCGCGGTCAACCACGAGGGGTGGCAGGCCGACCTGCTGCGCGAGTGGCAGGCGGGTCTCGTGCTCGACGCGAGGGACACGGCAGCGGCGGCGGCGGACATCGTGACGGCGCTACGCACCCCCGGGTGGGCCGAGACGGCTGGCAGCAACGCTCGCCGGCTCGCGGAGGCCGAGTTCGCCCGCGACGCCCTGGCAGCCAGGTTCGAGGAGGTGCTGGTTCAGAGCGGCGCGCGGTACGCGGGGAAGAACCCGCTGCCCAGCAGCTGAGCTACGCTCACGCCGAGCGAGCGAGCGCGCTCGCTCACGAGCTGCGAGTAACGTGGTTCGTCGAGCACGGCCCGCACCGAGTAGTACGGGCGGATGTCGTTCGAGAACGAGCGCTTGAACCGGAACAGGGAGTCGCGCTGGCCCCCTACGCCGCCGCCCAGGTGGAGGTAGCGTGCGCCCGCTTCGCGGTAGAGCAGCATGGACTCGTAGGTCTCGAGCACGGTGGGCTGCAGTGGCCGGGCGGCCGTACGCGACCCGCCCAGCATGCTCTGCACGATGCCGTGCGACGTGCTGTTCAGCGAGACGCAGACCGTGTCGCCTTCCGCCTTGACGCCCACGAGGCTCAGGAGCCGGTCGAGGCCGGCGTGCAGCTCCCTGAAGTAGGCGAGGTCGAAGGTGAAGTAGGCGGGCGCAGCGCCCACCCGCTCCATCGTCTCGGTGTAGATCGAAGCCAGCTCTTCCAGGTG
>Ga0123332_1000955_pt1 | contig 29168 bp, 19 predicted proteins | sample BioC12SIPDNA_4_FD_89958 | JGI IMG/M metagenome (GOLD analysis project Ga0123332, IMG submission 89958) | Anaerobic biogas reactor microbial communites from Washington, USA - Biogas_R2_A C12 SIP DNA | ecosystem: Engineered > Bioreactor > Anaerobic > Unclassified | place: Washington, USA... | reverse complement strand
GGCCCTGGCGGCGGAACCACTGCCGGATCTTCTGGCGGGCCCGGTTGGTCCTGACGAAACCCAATTCCTCGTTGAGCCAGTCGCGGCTGGGGCCGCCCTTGCGCCCGGTGATGATCTCGACCTGATCGCCGGTCTGAAGCTGGTAGTCGAGGTTGGTCCAGCGGCCATTGACGCGAGCGCCCCGGCAGCTATGGCCGATGTCGGTGTGTACGTAGTAGGCGAAATCGAGCGGCGTGGCGCCCACCGGCAGATCGATCACGCGTCCCTTGGGCGTAAAGGCGAAGACCCGGTCCTGGAAGACGTCCATGCGGATCGAGTCGACAAAAGCGCGCGCGTCCTTGGTATCCTGGGTCAGGTCCTGGACGCTCTCGCGGATCGACGAGATCTGCCTCATGAGTTGGGGGTTGGCCCGCACCCCACGCTCTTTGTAGAGCCAGTGAGCGGCGTAACCGTACTCCGCGAAGTACTCCATCTCGTGAGTGCGGATCTGGATCTCGAGCGATGAGCCGTCCTCGCCCATGACCGCGGTGTGCAGGCTCTGGTAGCCATTCGACTTGGGATGCGCGATGTAGTCGTCGAACTCCCCGGGTACCGGCTTCCACAACCGGTGCACGACGCCGAGGGCCTGGTAGCACTGGGGCTCGGTTGCGACCACCACGCGCAGCCCCTCGACATCGTAGATGCGCGCAAAGGGCACGTTCTTGCGCCGCATCTTGCTGTAGATGCTGTAGATGTGCTTGGGGCGCCCCTTGATCTCCGCCCGGATATCGGCTTCGGCGAGCGCCCTGCCGAGCATATCGGCGTGGTGGCGCACGCGGTCTTCCCGCAGGTCGCGCCGCGTGGCGAGCAGGTCGGCCAGCTGATAGTAGGTCTTGGAGTTCAGATAGCGGAACGCCAGGTCCTCCAGCTCGGCCTTCCACACCCATATACCCAGCCGGTTGGCCAGCGGCGCGAAGATCTGGAGCGTCTCGCGCGCCATACGCACCTGGCTCTGCGGCGAAAGGTACTGCAGGGTGCGCATGTTATGGAGGCGGTCAGCGAGCTTGATGAAGATCACGCGCAGGTCATCGTTGGCCATGGCAATCAGGAGCTTGCGCAGGCTCTCCATCTCCTGGAGGTTGCGCTCGCGGGCCGAATCTTCCTGCACGCGCTTTTCGACGCGCTCCAGCTTGGTGACGCCTTCGACCAGCACGAGCACTTCCTCGCCGAAGGCCTGGCGGATCTCCTCACGGCTGACGTCGCTGTCTTCCAGGACGTCATGCAACAAGCCAGCGGCGATAACCGCTGGCTCGGAGTTGATCTCGGCGAGGATGTGGCCTACGTTGAGTGGATGGATAATGAAGGCCTCGCCGGACTTTCTAACTTGTCCGGCGTGGGCCCGTTCGGCGAAGGTATAGGCGCGGCTGATCAGGTCGCGCGCCTCGGTGGCGGCGACACTACGCGGCAATTCATCGAGTATCTCGTTGATGCGGACAGCCAACGCTTCCCCCTCTGGGACCAACGATAGGTCATGTAGTTATAGCGGGTGGAGGGGGGAAAGTCAAGCTAGAACCCCGAGTCAACCGACCACGCTTGCCGCCCCTGGCACTTACCTATACAATGGCGCCGCTGTGTCCGCCGGCTGGATGGGGGACGTCGTACTGACCCAATCACGAAAGGGGCCTGCTATGCCGCAGACAAGGGCGCATCCCCGCGCCACTCACCTGTCGTTGGCCTTCCGTCGCCGTGCTCTTCTGGTTATCGTGCTGCTGCTCTTCTCCGGTCTCTCGCTGCTGGATGCCGCCCTCGCCCACCCTGTTGCGAGCCCAAACGCGGGCGCCGCGAACACGGAACGATTCACGGGTCCGACGTTCGTCGACGTCTGGTGGGATCCCGCGGCCATATCCGGCTGTGCATCCATCTCGCTGTATCGCGATGGCGTGGAGGTGGATACACCCGCCTGTGGCGCCGGGCTGGTGACCGACAGCGGGCTCAGTGAGGGCACGAGCTATAGCTACCAGTTCATGGTGATGGGCTTTTCGATCACGCCCGCCCAATCCTGCAACTCGTGCCACACATCGTCCGTCACGACTAGGCGCGACCCAACGATCGGGGGGTATAGAGCCAGCCGCCGGACGTGTGTCCGGCGGCTTCGTCGGCGCCTACACCTTAACCGCCGCGATACACTGGCAACTCCGGCTCCCTGTGAGCGCGCAGCTGACGGCCAGGGTCAGGGCAGGGCAACTTCACCGATGTCGAGAATCTCGTCCGCGGCAACTGTGACGATCCGTGGTTGGCCATCTTCTTGGATCGCTACACCTTCGTCAGGATTGGGGCCCGCGATCAGAACATAGCGCCCCGGTTCGATATCGACGAACCAGAACCCGCCGTCGCCGGAAACAAGTGTGTGCGGGTGGATCGACGGCTCCAGGACAAAGAAGCCTGTGCTGTCGTTCTCAGTGGGCACAAAGGGCGCAGCGTAGATCTGTATCTCCTGCTGGCGCCAGCTTGGGGGAAGGTCAATTCTACCCCCGATGGCTGCCATGCCCGGAGCCACTGTCTCTGGTGCAGAGGCTACGGCGACTGGCGTAGCGAGCGGACTGGTCTCCGCCGGGGGCGAGAGGGGACTCTGGAGGGATTCCGGGGTCGCGGCACCGCCGTCCGGAGCGACCGGCTCTCCACAGCCGGCCAGGGCCAAGGCCACCAATATGATGAGCGCTAACTTCCTAACCATAGACACCTCGTTGTCGAGAACACGATTACAGCAGAGAGAGGCGGGGGTCTACCCGCCTCTCTCCGGAACTCTGTGAAAGACCGGCGCTAGGGCACAGCGACGCCGTTGTAGTCCTCGGCGAACATTGTCACACCGCCGACGTTGACGGTCTTGGCCAGCCGGACAACCACCACGATGGGCTGATCGCTCTGAATCTCGACCGCGCCACCGAACGGGGTAATGCCGAAGTTGTTGTTGCCGTCCAGGGCCGCTGCAGCCATTGCCGTGGTGTTGGCCTTGATCTTGGAGCCCAGGGGGCTACCCGCACTGGCGATCGTGTGCGAGCCCGCGAGGGTCCCGGAGCCATCGTAGTACCGGGCCACGATGTTGGTTGCGTTAGCCGTACCGACGTTCATAACGGCGATGTAGGCCGTGAACTCCTTGGTCGGGTCGTTGGACCAGCGGATGTAGGGGGCCGCCACCTTCGTGCTGCCGCCCGCCTCACCCAAGAAGGAGGTGACCATACCGTTCGTGGCTGCCACCTTGCCGATAGCGATCAGGGGCTGGGCGGCCGAGATCACGGCCGAACCAGAGACGTTGTTGCCGACGCCCGCGGTGCACGGGTTCACCGACCACTTCTGACCCTGACCGAGCCCGGTCCGTGTCGTGGTCCCCACCACGGCGCCATTGGTGCCGTAGAAGGTCACGGTGACATCGGTGCTCGCGGCCCCCGCGTTCTGGATCGCGTAGTAAGAGGTCTGCTGTTCAGCGCGGTAGTTGCAGAGCATGGTGGCCATATAGACCTGATTCGAACCACCGGCCACGCCCTCGAAGGCGTAGGCAGCGCGCCCGGCGACCAAGCCTTCCTGCGATGCCGCGACAACACGGCCAGCCACTGCCGCGTTACCCTGCTGCGTGGCCGTGATGGTCAGCGACCCGTTGAAGGGATTGCGCATTCCGGGGACGTCGCTCGGCGTGAAGATGTAGGACGACAGAGCGGGAATATTCACCGTGTGGACGATATCGGCCTGCCCGGACTCCTTGAACCTCAGGGTCGCCGAGATGGCGAAGCTCTCGACGTTCTGCACACCGATCCGCGACGTGGTGTTGAACGCATTGTAGAGCACGGTGGGTACGTAGAACGGTGTAGCAGCCTTGCTGGCGTCGAACGCGCTGTAGAGCGCCCGTCCGTAGTTGGCCGCCTCGGTTCCCGCGGCGAACTGGACGTATGTGGCGACGATGGGCACGTCCGCGCTCAACACTGCTGAGCCGGCAAACGAAGCGGGAAGCGCGCCTACACTACCAATGTAGAGCGACCCTGCCTTATGACCGGCCAACGCTATAGGAGTCGCCGAATACTGGACACCCGCAGCGTCGTAGTAATCGACCTGCATCGTCCCGCCCGTGGGATCGGGGGTGTAGTAAGTGATCGACGAGTCCCAAGTGGCCGTGACGGCCGATTGAGCAAAGGCGGAGGGAACGGCAATCCCCACCAGTGCTACTACCAACGCAACGATCAAGAAACGTCTAGTCCACATATCAACCTCCTCTAATTCCGGTCACTTTCCTCCACTATAACGGCAACACCCGCCGAACACAATAACCCCTTTGGGGTATTAGCCGTTTCCAGGCCCAGAAACCGCTTGTGCGCTGCCAAAGTCTCCCTCCTGGTCGTGCTCGCGGGTGTTGCTCCCGTTCGCGCGGGTCTTCGCGACGAAGAAATACCCCAACGGATACCGTTCGCGGCTGGCGGATGCACCGATGGCCTTGGCGAAGATACCATCCAGCGCCAACAAGGCGGGCGACACGATATACTTGAGCGGCCCAGACCGGCGCAAGATGGGATCCAGCAGGTTGAGAATCACCAGGAACAGACCGCCATCGGCCTCGACCACGATCTCCTCGAATCCGGCCTCCCGGAGCACGTGCTCCAGCGACGACTTTGTGTAGCGCCAATAGTCGGAGGGATCAGCATGCACGTGCATCAGGAAGGGCACACGCCCATACAGCCTGCCTCCCGGTCGCAGGATGCGGCAGAGCTCGTGCACGGCGCTCGTGTAGTCCAAGACGTGCTCAAGGACATTCAGGCATAGAACGACGTCGTGACAGCCAGAGCCAAACGGCAAGTGGGTGACACTCCCGACGATATCGACCGTATCATCGGCAGCGATGTCGAGCACGTTGAACGACCCCGCCGCCGACGTGTCCAGCAACCCGTGGTAGGAGTGCTCCCCCCTCCCCCCGACGTCCAGGATCCTGCCGCTGAGAACCACGTGCGAAGCGACGGCGGAATCCATAAGGATGCGCCCGATGCCGCCTCCGGCCCACAGCGCCTTCAATGTCTGCCACCATCGTGCCATATCCAGTCCTCGTCCAAATCACCGTCTTGCGGACAGCAGCGTGCGGTAGAGGCCCATATACTGGCACGCGATCGCTTCCATTGAATACAGTGGCACCGTCTCCCTCAGCGCGGTCTGAGCCATCTGCAGGCGCCTTTCGGGATCGCTCAACGCCGCCGTGATTGCGTCCGCGAGGCCCGAGGCATCTTTTGGCTCAACCAGCCAGCCGTTACGCCCAGGCTTAACGAGCTCCCGGGTACCGAGAATGTCCGTCGCAACGACCGGGACCCCGCTGGCCATCGCTTCCATAATCACGGTGGGGAGTCCTTCCCAGAGCGAGGGCAGCACAAATAGGTCGAGCGACCGCAGGAGAGACGCTACGTCGCGCCGGGCGCCCAGGAAGTGAACGTGCGCCTGGAGCCCCAGCTCATCCCGGTATGCCTGCAACTCGTCGCGCAGATCGCCATCGCCAATCAACACGAACTGCACGTCCTGGCGCTGGGCAACGATCGTCCTGGCAGCCTCCAGGAAGTATGTGTACCCCTTCTGCCCTGTCAGCCTGCCCACGCTGCCCACGGTGAGCTTGTCGGGAGAGAGGCCAAGTTGGCGGATCTCGCCGGGGGTTGGCTTCGCGACCCCCTCGAAGCGATCAAGCGCAATGCCGTTTGGGATGAAGACAGCACGCCGGCGGCCGATACGCGCGCCGGGTCTGCGGTCGAGCTGATCCACGACGGCCTGAGAGACCCCGGCCTCCACATCGAACGCGTAGGGGAAAAGCCAACTCGTGAGGGTCTGCCGGCAGAGATACCCGACCACCGACGGCCCCCACTCGACGGTGATATGAGCCGTACGCAGAATCGCGCGCGCCCCCAGTCGCCGCCTCAGCAGCAGCGTCGCGACGCTACCGACCTGGAAGTGGCTATGGATGACATCGACACGCCGGCCGGCGAGATGGTCGCCGATGGCCTGCACCCCACGCAAGAAGGCAGGGAAGCTGAACTGCCCCCGGTAATCCGCGGCAAAGAACACCTCGATGCCGTTCGAGCGCAGGCGTTCGACCCAATAGCGCTCCGCCGGACCGCCGCGACGCCAGAAGGCACACAGCATGGGGACACACTCGTCGGGATTCAGGTGACGAACCAGCTCGGCGCCAAACAGCTCTGCCCCGCCCAGCGGCTCACCGATGGCCAGGCCAGAGACAACCTGCAGGACGTGCACTCTACCGGCGTTCGCTTCGATACGCATCAAAGTCACTCGCAATCGCGGGACCGACCGTCGCGACGCGCGCCTGAAACGCTCGCACGCGCTCCGTAAGCTGCTCACGCACCGCATCACGACGCTGCCAAAGGGCGCTCAGCTTCTGGGTGAGTTGCCCCTCAGTCACTTCAGAGATGTCCAGCACCCATTCCTCCATTCCGAGCATCTCGGCCAGACCCAATGTCTTGTGGAGATAGCCGATCAAGAGCGTGGGCACGCCCGACGCGATGGCGAAGATCCCGGAGTGCATCCGGGTAGCGATAAAGAGATCCATCTCAGCATAGGCTGCCCTAAGCAGATGCGGCGTCGTCGGGATGTCGAGCAGGACCGCGCGGGCCCCTTCCGGCATCCGTTCCAGGATCAGGCGAGCCATCACGCGATCGTCCTCCTGGCTGGTCGGCCCGGTGACCTGCGGGCAGAAATAGGCCTGGCCCCCATAGGCTGCCAGGAACCCGGTGAGCGCGCCAGCCACCGCGTCGCCGTAGTCGCGCCAGCGATCGCCCGCAACGGAGCGGATGATCCTGTTGATGACCGTAACCCCTATACGGGGACGCTCGCCACCCTCCAGCAACGCATTGTGTTCGGGCTGCAGCGGGAGCGCCCCCGTCGTCAGGCCCAGGGCAAGATCCGGTACCAGCCGCAATCGCCGGTCATCCAGACCCAGATCGCGACAGAGCCGCCAGGATACCGGTTCGCGAACGAAGACCAGCCGCGCCCGTGAGTATAGCGCGCGCACCACCGCCCGCTCCCACCGCCGGGCCAGCGGGCCCACGGATTGCGGCATGACATACAGCGGCTTGGAGAGCATAAGGGCATAGGCGACCGTGTAGGCCGAGACCAAGAACGGGAGGCCGATCCGGCCCAGAGTGAAGAAGATGTTTCCCGGGCAACTGACGACGAGATCGACCCCAGTATACGCCTCGATCAGCGTGCGCAGAGGAGCCTGTAGATCAGGCAGGGCACGACGGAAGAGGCGGTACCAGATGCCCGCGAACAGGCTCAAGAGCGTCACCCAAACCATCCTCACGAGCCGCCATCCCCGCCGCTCCCCGCCCGATGGCCCATAGAGCGACATGAACGAGCCGATCACAGAGACGTCCAATCCCATGGACGCAACAGAGCCTACATCGTTGGCGGCGACGATGAGATGTGCCCCCGGGAAGGCCCTGCGTAACTGATCGACGGCAGCCTCGAGGAGCGCCGCATCGCCCGCATTGTGGCATGAGTGCACATTGAGGATCAGGATCTTCACGCCAGCGACCGCTGCGTCGCGATTCATCAGTACACCTCTAGCCTATCGGGCACGCGCCGCCAACGCACGACCAGCGCCGCGTACCCCAGCATCAACACGGTCTCGGTGATCACGTAGATCGCGGCGACACCGGATATCCCGAATCTGCGCGCCAACACCGCGTTGAGCGCGAAGTTGGCAATCGCCGAGAGACCCTGAACGTAGACACGCTGGCCCTGCCTCGCAGCCGCCACAAGAATAGCAGCAAAAGCGAAACTAAGCGATTTTAGCAGCACGATGGGGCTGAGAATGGCCAGCAGCCGCCCGGACTCCGCAAAGGACTCCCCAAGGATATAGCGTGGCAACGCTTCGGCTGACAACCGCGTCGCGATCGCCAGGACCGCCCCAACCGCCGCGAACACGATCACGACCACCACAAGGGCACGGCCCACCGCCGCGGAACGCTCACGGAGCATCCGTGTGAGCACGGGAACTACCACGAAGAACAGCGCGCTGGGTATCACGAACAGAGCATTGACCATGGCGGCAGCGGGCGCGTAGACGCCGACGGCTGTCTGACCCAAGACCACAGCGGCGATGGTCGTATCGGCCTGGACGTATACGGCGGTAAACAGATCAGAGATCGCATAGGGGCCGGCGCCCTTCCACGTGTCGAGGGCGTCGTGCCACGGTCCTGGCCGCGGTGTCAGGGGTAGGCGCAACACCACGCCCAACACCAACGCCGCTTGCACGGCGAGCCGCACCCAGGCATAGGCAATGGGCTCGCCAATGCCAGCGGCGATCAGGGCGAGCGTCGCCAAGAGGATCCCGCCGCGCGAGGCCACGAGCAGCGCCGCACTCACCGAGTTGCGCAGCGTCGCCTTGTAGACGACCAATAGCAGGTTGAAAAGCCCCTCAAACCAGACGGCAATGCCGCTCACCAGGACGAGACGCACCGAGAACACGCGCGGCCACAATGCCGGAAGCAGGAGACAGACCGCCGCGAGCCAGGGCACCCCCAAGCCGGCCTTGATCGCCATCGCGTTGCCGAGATGGGTGCCGATCGACTCGCGGTCCGCAGATCCGGACCGCAACAGCCAGGTATCAAGCCCCCAGTTGAAGAGAATGGCCGTGAGCCCAACGGCTGCAAAGCTCGACGTGAACTCGCCCTGCTTGGTGGCACCGAGGTGCCTCGACATGAGCAGGAACGCCGCTGCCATCAACGCCTGGGCCAGCGCCGAGCCCACGCTCAACGACATCGCACTGCGCGCGATGCGATTGAGGCTCAATGAGGTGCCCGCCGACAGCCCAGGTTCACGCTCTAGCGCAGGCATGGCGCACCTCGTGGTGTTCGTGCGATGGAAACGAATCGTAACTCATCGTCGGGCCAAGTCCGTCGCGGTAAGTCGAGCAAAGACGCCAGCCGCCTGGCGCCCAACCTCGGAAGACGTGTAGTGGCGGTCGAAAAGCTCCGCGCCGGCGTTGGCGAGCGCAGAGGCGCGATGCGGCTCGCGCGCCAGATCCAGGATACTGGCAGCAAGCGCGGCGGGGTCTCCTGGCTCGACCAACCACGCACCCTCCAGGCCATCCCGGCATAGCAGGTCTCGCGAAGCGGGCGTATCAGCCGTGACGAGGGGGCGGCCCGCGGCAAGGATCTGGTAGGCCTTGTTGGGCACGACACGTTGGGCTTTCCCGGTCAGGCCGAAGATACCGAGGCCTACGTCACACTGCGCGACAGTGCGCGGCACGTGCTGGTACGGCACCCAGTCCACAAACCTGACGTTCGTGACCTCCAGTTCTGCCGCCAGACTCTCGGCCAACTGGCGCTCCTGCCCCGTCCCGACCATCGTCCACGTGATGTGCTGGGCCGTTCGCAGCTCGTGGGCGGCCCGCACGATCGTATCGACGCCGTGCAGGGGTATGTATTGCCCGTAGAAGAGCACGCGCATTGGCTGATCAGCCGTTCTCGAGGGCAGCGGCTCGCGGGCACCAACAAACATATCCTCGGCGCCCACTGGCACAACGTGCAGCTTGCTCACCGGGATGCCCGCGGACGCGCGCCAGTAGTCGAGATTCTGTTGGGTATCAACAATGACACAGTCGGCCAGCCTACCCACCCACGTATCTAGCTGTTTGAGAAGCCAAGCCCAGATCGACCGGGCGTTCACAAGACGCCGGTCGCTGACAACCGTGTCGTGGAGCGAGATCAGCGCATCCCAGACCACAGGGATGCCATGCCGCCTAAACCATGGCGCGGAGACGAGCAGGTCGAACTGGCCCATGTGCGGGTAGACCACCACATCACAGGCGCCCAGCGAACGGCGCTGCCGGGCCAACGTCTGGTAGACTCCGCGAGCAACCGCCAACTGGCGAAGCAGAGCCGCCGGGTGTCGCGCGAGGTGGACTTTCTGGGAGGTATCCTTCCATAGATCGGCGTGGCATAGCACAACGTCGGCGCCAGCCCGGCGCAGGCCCTCAAGGATCACGCGAGTACGGGGCTGCTGAAGGTCATAGGTCCCGTAGGTACAGATGCGCATGCATATACCAGCCGTCAAACGCCGGGTGGGGATAGCATCCCGATTGCAGAAAGAACCACGTGGCGACCGAACCTAGCCGTCGGAGTCCAGAGGACCGGCGACCCCGTCCCTATCGTGCTGCCCCGGCAGCTCCAGCCGCCGCAGACGGTAGAGGATCTCCTCCAGGACCTTCCGATTGAACCCGATCAAATCCGCCAGCAAGCCGATCAGACAGCTCTGGAACCCGGCGATGAGCAGGATGGCCGTCAGGATGAGCGACTGGACCTTGCCGCCCCCCTGCCCCTGCAGGTAGTACCACACGAAGCGCCCGCCCAGCACGAGCCCCGCTGCGATCATCACGCCACCGATAAAGAGGAAGACTCGCAGCGGGCGGTACATCGTGTAGGTTCGCAGGATCGTGGCCGCGGAGTTGGCGATATAGTCCGGGATGTTGCGCATCAGCCTGGACTTGCGGGTCGAGGGGTTCACCTGGATGGGGACATACTGCACCGACATGCGGCGTGCGCCGGCCTGGATCAGTGACTCCAACGTGTAGCTGTATTGGCTCAAGATGATGGTCCGCAGCGCGGCCTCACGGCTGAGGGCCCGGAAGCCACTGGTCGCGTCGGGGGTGTCTACCCCGGACGCCAGCTTCATCACCCAACTGCCCAGCCGCTGCAGGCGTCGTTTGGCCGGCGAGAACTCGGCCACCTGCATCACACCACGGTCGCCCACGACGATATCGGCCCATCCCTCGCAGATAGGCCGTACAAGGCGCTCGATGTCGGAACCGCGATACTGATTGTCGCCGTCGGTATTGACGATGATGTCGGCCCCAAGCTCCAGAGCCGTCTCCAGGCCCTTCACGAAGGTGCTCGCAAGCCCGCGGTTCCGCGTCTGTTGGACCACGTGCGCGACGCCGAGGCTGCGCGCTACATCGACGGTGCCGTCCTTGCTACCATCGTCGATGACCAGGACCTCGATCGCGTCGATCCCGTCGATTTGGATGGGGAGATCGGCAAGCGTCTGAGGCAGCGTCTCCGCCTCGTTGTAGCAAGGGATCTGGATAATGAGCTTTGTCATATCTCGGGCCGACTCGACGGGCGCCGCTAGGGTCAGAGCTGAAACGAGATCTCCGACCGGCGTGGGCGTGTGGGCGGATTCTACCATGGCCAACCGACAAGTCCAGGCGGTCAGCTAGCAGGACCTGCCCCGGCCCCCGGGGGGCAGCGACGGCGGTCTCGCGGAGCCTGTGAGGCGCGAGCTATGTAGCGTGGGGCGCTAGATGCCGGTGAACGGCGTGGTCGGGGTTACAGATTGCCCCGCCACACCACGCCATCGTCCTGGCCCACAACCACATCGGAGACGAGCCCCAGGAAGAGCCCGTGGGCCACGATGCCGGCGCGCGACTCCAGCGCATGCGCCAATGCCGCCGGGTCGTCGATCGGCCCAAAGGCCGTGTCGAGGATCAGGTTGCCCTGATCGGTCATGAAGCGCGAGCCGTCGGCCTTCAGACGCAGCGTGGGGGTGCCGCCCAGCGCGCGCAGGTAGCTCTCCTGCGTCCGCCAGCCAAACGGCACGATCTCGACCGGCACAGCCCACTGCATGCCAAGCCGCTCGGACAGCTTGCCGCGGTCGACGACGATTATCTCACGCCGCGTCGCCTGAGCGACGATCTTCTCACGCAGCAGCGCGCCCCCACCCCCCTTGATGACGTTGCCGTGCGGGTCCACCTCATCGGCGCCGTCGATGGTGACATCGATCTCGGGGTGTTCATCCAGCGTCGTCAGCGGGATGCCCAGCGCTCGCGCGTCCTGCTCGACCATCGACGAGCATGGCACCGCGACGATGTCGCGCAACTCGCCGGAGCGCAGCAGCGCGGCGATCTTGCGCAGGGCGAAAATGGCCGTGCTGCCGTGCCCCAGCCCCAACACCATCCCCGACTCCACAAAGCGCACCGCATACTCGGCCGCAGCCTGCTTCAAGGCCACCTGCTTCTCAGCGGCCTGCTTGAGATCAACCTGATCCTTCGTCATACCGTTTGTCTTTCGCTCCCTTTGCCTGTGATTCGCTTGCGTACGTCCACGATGAGGCGCTGCACCGGGGGAAGCCGGAAGAGCAGCAGCACGGCCAGGATCACCGGGAGGCGCCAGGCCTCGCGCGCGTTCTTCTTGATCCACAGCACGTGCCACACGTCCAGCACGCCCGCCAGGTAGACCGTGCGCTGCAGCCAGCGCCACGATCGCCCCATCGACTTCTGCAGCCCGGGGAACGAGGTTACACCAAGCGCCAGAAGAATCAAGAAGGCGCTCAGGCCCACCAGCACGAAAGGCTGGTCGAAGATGCCGATGCGCAAGAGCACCGGATCGAAGCGGTAGTCCCATCCGGCGAAGGCCAGGACGTGCAACACGACAAAGGCCAGCGCCCACAGGCCCAGCGGGCGGCGCGCTTGCAGCAGGCGCGAGAAGCCCGTGACGGTGGCCACGGGCGTGCAGGCGAGCGAGAGCAGCAGGAACGTGATCCCCAGCCGGCCCGTGCGGATCGTCACCTCCTTCACGGGGGACACGATGAACTGGGTGGTTGCCAGCTCCCAGGCCAGCACGCCCAGGGGAATTAGCGCAGCGATATGCGCCGCCAGACGCACCCAATGCCGGCGCAACCAGAGCCAAGGCCGGCGCATTAGCGGTAGAGCTCCAAGACGTTGAGTTCGCCGTAGAGATCCGCCACTTCGTCGGCATACCCGTTGAAGAAGAGGGTCTCCTTGCGCCGGTTCTCGCCGATGACCATCTCGGTCGCCTGCGACCACCGTGGATGGGGCACGTTCGGGTTGACGTTGGCCCAGAAACCGTATTCGGTGGGCCCTGTGGTCGCCCAGAACGTCGCCGGCATATCCGCGACCAGGTCGATCTTGACTATCGACTTGAGGCTCTTGAAGCCGTACTTCCACGGCACCACCAGCCGCACGGGCGCGCCGTTCTGCGCCGGGAGCGCCTGCCCGTAGAGGCCCGTCGCCAGGATCGTCAGGTCGTGCATGGCCTCGTCGAGCCGCAAGCCCTCGACATAGGGCCACGGGAACGGCTGGCCCAGCCCCGGCATTGCCGCCTCGTCCAGGGCCGTCTCAAAGCGCACATAGCGCGCTTGCGAGGTCGGTTCGACCTCCGCCAGAAGCCGCGCCAGGGGGAAGCCCAACCACGGGATGACCATCGACCAGGCCTCGACGCACCGCATGCGGTAGATGCGCTCCTCGGCCTCGAAGGCACGCAGGTCATCCAGGTCAAAGGTGCGCGGGTTCGCCACGAGCCCGCCCACGGTCACCGCCCACGGCGAGGTGACGAAGTCCTTGGCCAGCTCCGCGATGCCGCCCTTGCCTAATGAGAACTCGTAGAAGTTATTGTAGCTGAAGACCGCCTCGGAGGGGGTGACGGGGCCGCCCAGTTCGTCGACCTGCACCGGCGTGGGCGTGGGGCTGGCAACCGGTGTAGCGCCGGCCGGAGTCGCCTCTTCGGGCGACGCGGTCGATGTCGCCGTGGGCACCACGCCCGATGGCCCGCCGCACGCAGCCAGGAGCGCGGTGCCCGCGATAAGCTGCGCGGCGCCCTTCATGAAGCGCCGTCTAGACAGGTAGACATGTTCAGGCGTGATCTCTGAAGAACGAATCTTGACCATCGTAGCCACTTCCTCTCTCCCACAATAGAAACACTACACTAGTTATTTTGACGCGTCGAGCGTCCGGTCCTTTACCTTGTGCACGGCCGAGAGGCCAATCTGCGCGGTTCTGACGTTTTTCTGACGGCACTCCCCTACCATAGAGCGCGATGCCGGATCGGACCACGGCGCTCGATCCGCCGCCAGGCCACAGACATATACCCGCCAAGGAGGCTATCACTATGGGCTTATGCTGCAGAGAACAGATCGCGCGACTCACAGGTATTCTGAGCCTACTGCTGCTCATCCTGGCCGGCTTCGGGCTACCGGTCCAGGCAATGCCAGGCGCGGACCCTACAGAGCCGGCGACCGGTCCGTGGGTCAGCTTGGGCGCGGCGGAGATGCTCGCTGGAGAGAGCGTGCTGCGGCGCGTCCAGGGGCGCCCGCTGGCGCTCGCCGGCGCCGACCTGGATCTCGACGGCAGTCACGACCTGATCGCCGGCTACAGCACCGGGGACGGCGGCGGGCTCGCGGTCTATCGCGGCAGCGCAGGCACCCCGCACGATCGCTACACGACAGCCTTCGACACACCGCCGCGGTGGGTGGCCTTGCCGGCCCACCCCGACTTTCTCGCGATAGGCGACTTCAACGCCGACGGTATGCCTGACGTCGTCGTGGCAGCACGGGGCGGGGAGGCGCTGTGGGTTCTGCCGGGCGACGGTGCGGGCAACCTGGGCGCGGCGGCGCAGGTCACCCTCCCCGGTGGCGTCACAGCGCTGGCGGCGGGCGAGATCCACCAGCAAGACGGACTCCCCGACCTTGCCGTAGGCGTGACCACGCCTGAGGGCGCCCTGGTGCTCGTCTTTGCGGGTGAGCGTGGCGCACAGACGGCGGCGCCAGAGCGCTACGCCTTGGGCGCGCCGGTCATCGCGTTGGCCACCGGACAGCTCGATGCCGAGGGGCCTTTCGACCTGGCGATCGCTGCCGGGAGCACACTGCACGTGCTCCGTGGTCACGGCCACCTGGCGTGGGACACGGTCAGCTCATCGCTGACATCCATTCCGCTACCGTTCGACCCGGTCTCGCTGGCAGTGGGCAGCTTCCGTGGTGGCCCGGGCCCGGCGCATGACATCGCCCTGCTCGCGGAGGACGGCGAGATCGCGTTGTACGACGGCGCGGGGACGCCGGTGGGCACCCTGGCTTCAGGCGTCGCCAACGGCGCGACGCTCCTGCGCGCCAAGAGCTCCAGCCTGCCGGCCGACGATCTGCTGGTCGTGGGCCCGGCAGATCGCCACGTGCGCGTGCTCACCGCCGGGCAGAGCGCGCCCTCCGACGGCCTGAGCGCACAGGCCGCCGGCCCCGGCCTACTGGCAACCTTTGACGTCGCCGGTCCGGCTGTCGCGGCACTTCCGGTGCGGCTCAACGGCGACGGGCTCGATGACTTGGTGATCCTGACGGACGGCTCACCCACGCTGTCCATCATGCTGACGCAGGCGGCCCACGTCTTCGGGATCAACAGCCGTAACGACTACCCAGACAAGAACCCCGGCGATGGCATCTGCAAGTCCACCGACAACTACTGCACCCTCCGTGCTGCAATCCAGGAGGCCAATGCCAGTGCGGGGGCCGATGACATCGTCTGCGCGCTATCCATGTCCGGAGGTAATCCGGTCGTGCAGCCGGGAAGTTCCCTGCCTGCCATCACCGAGACGGTCCTGATCGAGGGAGGCATGCGGGGCGTCAACGACTGCGGCAAGATGGAGATCAACGGTGCCTCAGCTGGAGAGGACGCCGATGGGCTGCGCCTCAACAGCAGCGGCAGCATCGTGCGCAACGTCGCGATCTACAGCTTTGACGGTTACGGCGTGTCGATAGCAGGCGTAGACAACCTGGTCGAGGAGAGCATCGTCGGCACCAACAACGCCGGCGCCAACCTGCTGGGCAACTGGACGGGGATTGCCATACGCTCAGGTCAGAGTAATGAGGTGAAACACAGTATCCTCGCGGGCAACATCTATGCCGGTATCTCGATCTTCGACGGGAGCCAGGCGCATATCTGGCAGCAGAACATCATCGGCTACTGGCCCGCATCGCTGAAACCGCTTGGGGGGCAGCTCGTAGGCATATCGGTAGCCGGAGGTCTCAACACGCGTATCGGCACAGTCTTTAGCGAACGCAACTTCATCGCCGGGAACACGCGGTATGGCATCGACCTCGGCAGGGACGCGGCCTTTACGACCGTCAGCGCGAACTACATCGGCATCGCGCAAAACGGCGCTGCATTGGGCAACAACGCGGGCATCCTGGTAGCGGGCGCCAGCAACACGATCGGCGGGGTCACAACCACCGAGAATCTCATCAGCGGCAATCTCAAAGAGGGCATCCACCTCTACGGCCCCCAGGCCACCCTCAATCAGGTCAAGTACAACCTGATCTCCAGTGCCACAAGCACCGCCAACCTGGGCGATGGCATCAAGATCAGCAATGGCGCTGCGGGCAACCAGATTGGCTATAACACCATCGGCCGAAACGGGGGCCACGGCATCCACATCACGGGCGATGGCGTGGCGTGCGAGAGGAACGATGTCCGCAACAACTCAATCGGCACCGACAGCAGCGGCACGGTCAACCGGGGAAACGGGTACGATGGCGTCTACATCACCAGGGTAAGTTGCACCATCATCTCCACGAACAAGATCAGCTACAACGGGCGCCACGGGGTGAACCTGGATGGCTCAGAAGCGATCACAGCCACCGTCACGGTTAACACGTGCACCCGCAATGGCGACACCGGCATCTACATCGGCACCAGCAACAACACGGTCGAAGACAACATGCTCAGGTACAACGGACAGATCGGCCTGTGGGTCAGGGGCTCGGCCAACCAACTGCTGGGGAACCAGGCCTTCGGCGACGATCTCGCCGGCGCCTATCAGATCGTGGGCATCCGGGTCGATGGCAACCACAACACGCTCACTGGCGGGGACGTCTATGGCCCCCTATCGGAGGTGGCGTGGCACCACGGCGAGGGCGTGATCCTCAATGGCAACAACAACACGATCACGAAGTATTACATCCACAGCAACTGGGACGCCGGCGTGTCCGTGACGGGCGACAACAACGTCATCGGCGCGTCCGGAAGCGACCGCAACATCATCAGCATCAACAACGATGGCGTGTTCCTGGCGGCCACGGCCTCGGGAAACCAGGTGATCGGTAACTACATCGGCACCGAAACCAGCGGCACCGGCGATGCGGGCAACATCACGGGGGTGCGCGTGCTCGGCAGCAACAACCAGATCGGCGGGGCTGGCGCCGGCGCGGGCAACGCGATCCGTTACTCGCAGGGGGCCAACGTGCTGGTGAGCGGCAGCGCCGCGACCGGTAACGTGATCGAGGCAAACGTCATCGGCCCCACGGTCGCGCCCTCCGCGCCCGGCCTCGTGATCACCGACCTGGCCGCCAACAACACGCTGCGCGCCAATCAGATCGCCAGCAGCCGCGGCGCAGGCATCCACGTGGTTTCCGGCACGGGCAACCGCCTGGACCGGAACCTGGTACAGCTGAACGGCGGACTGGGCATCGATTTGGGGGCGGCGGGCGTGTCTCTGAACGACACCGGCGACAACGACGGCGGGGCCAACCTGCTGCAGAACTTCCCCGTCATCGCAGCGGTCACGGCCGGCCCCTCAACCCGCGTCCAGGGATCGTTGAGCAGCAAGGCCAACACAACCTACACGCTCCAGTTCTTCACCAGCGCCACCTGCGACGCTTCCGGCTACGGCGAGGCGGAGACGATGCTGGGCCAGACCACCGTCACGACCGACGGGAGCGGCAAGGCGGGCTTCGACGCCACCTTCGCGGTGGATACCGCGCCGGGGGTCGCGGTCAGCGCCACCGCCAGCGACCCTGCCGGGAACACCTCGGAGCTGTCGAAGTGCTCACCGGCACGACCGGCGTCGAGCGGCACCCCGTTCACGGTCAACACCACGGGCGACGCGGCGGACCTCTCGATCGGCGGGGGCACCGGTCCCTGCGACGGCATCTGCGATGCCAGCGCCAGCGCCGGGCAGCAGTGCACCCTGCGCGCGGCAATCCAGGAGGCGAACTGCGCCCTTGGCCCGGATACCATCATCCTGCCCAGCGGCACCTATCCGCTGACGCTGGTGGGGGTCGATGCCAACGCCGCCACGGGCGACCTCGACATCACCGATGCGCTCACGCTCACCGGTGCGGGCGCGGACACGACCGTGGTCCAAAGCCAAGTCGCCGATCGCGTCTTTGAGATGCGCAACAACGCCCCGGTGACCCTCTCCGGGATCACCGTCCGTGGCGGCGCACCGACCGCGAGCAACAACGGCGGCGGTATCCTGGTCGGCAGCGGCTGCGCCCTGACGTTAGATGCCGTGACGGTGCATGACAACGCGACGGCCAGCGGTGGGGGCGGCGGCATCTATAGCTCCGGCGCGATTACGCTCACCGCGAGCGCCGTGATCAGCAACGCCACGACAGCCGCCTCCCCCACCAGCAACGGCGGTGGGCTGGGCTTGCTTGTCGGTTCGGCTACGCTGATCAATGCCACCGTCTCCGGCAATAGCGCAATGGGCGATGGCGGCGGCATCCACAACATCGGGGGCGTCGTGACCTTGCGCAACGTCACCGTGGCCTACAACACCGCCGATACCGACAACAACGGCGGGGACGGTGGGGGGCTGTGGACGGCGACATCGACCTTCTACGCAATGAACTCGATCATTGCTCACAATGTCGATACGAGCTACGGCAGCTATCCCTATGGCGTGGGCGACTGCTATGGCACCTATACCTCCCAGGGCTACAACCTGATCGGGGACCAGGCAGTGCACAACACGACCGACGTCGCTGCCTGCCAGGGCTTTGACGCCAACGACTCGGTGGGCGGATTCACGTTGGTGGCGAGGTACCTGCGGTACAATGCCGGGCTGGGGGCGCTCCAGCTGAACGGCGGATCCACGCCCAACCACGCGCCGATCTCCATCGCTACCGGCTTGACGGTCGATAGGGGCGACCCCGCCACACCCGGCAGCGGCGGCACTGCCTGCGAGCCCTTCGACCAGCGCGGGCAGCCCCGCCCCATCGATGGCGGTACCGATGGCGTCGCCCGCTGCGACCGCGGTGCGGTGGAGCACGTCCCCGCCTATCTCTCGGTTAGCGACGCGGGCGTGGTGGAGGGCAGCCCGGCAGCGTTCACCGTCTCGCTCTCCGAGCCGGCGCAGATTACGTTCACGGTGCAATACTCCACCACCGCCATCACCGCCGTCGCCGGACAGGACTATACCCACGTTGCCGGCACGCTGACCTTCTCGCCGGGACAGACCAGCACAACCATCCAGGTCCCGACGTTGACCGACACGATCAACGAAGCCGCCGAGACTTTCCGGCTGCGGCTCTTCTGGCCACAGTATGTCTTCATCGCCGACGGCGAGGGCACCGGCACCATAACCGACGGGAACAGCGCACCCGCGGTCCTGATCAACGACCCCACGGTGACGGAGGGTGACGCGGGCACCAGTGTTCAGGCGGTCTTCGCCGTGACGCTCAACTCCGCCAGCGGCAAGACGGTCACCGTCAACTACACCACGGCGGATGGCAGCGCAGTCGCCGGCGAGGACTACCTCGCCGTGCAGGGCCAGTTGAGCTTTGCACCGGGCGTGACGGCGCAGGCCATCGCCGTCACGGTCCTGGGCGACGACCTGCGCGAGGGGAACGAGGCCTTCACAGTCGAGCTCAGCGCCCCTGGTAACGCCACGCTGGGCGATGCCACGGGCCAGGGCACCATCACCGATGACGACACCCCCAGCATCTCGATCAGCGACGCCGCGCGCCCCGAGGGCAACAGCGGAACGAGCGCGATGACCTTTATGGTACGGCTTTCGAAGCCCAGCACCCAGCTGGTGACGGTCAAATACGTCACCAGCCCGGCGACTGCCCAGTCGGGCAGCGACTACGCGCACACTTCCGGCACGCTCACTTTTGCCGCGGGCGAAACCGTGAAGACGCTGGCCGTCACTATCTACGGCGATGAGGACGTGGAGCCGCATGAGGCGTTCACGGTGGGCCTCAACACGCCCACGGGTGGTGCCACCATCGGAGACGGATCGGCGACGGGCATCATCCTGGACGACGATGGCATCGGGTTCTCCGTGTTCATGCCGCTGGTGATCGGCAAGTAACGAGAGCTGCACGCGCAGGCAGCACGTCAGAGCGCGCCGGGAGATCCCCGGCGCGCTCTTGGTGCCGGCGGGTCGACGGCTGCCGATGAGACGGCACCTGCCACCCGCGAGAACCGGTGTACAATCTGCCAGCAGCGAACCCAGACTAAGGAGTCGACATCATCAATGGACACCGTACAACTCGGCAACGTGACCGTCAGCCGGCTCATCCTCGGCGGCAATCCCTTCAGCGGCTTCTCGCACCAGAACCCCACCCGCGACCGCGAAATGCTGGCCTATTTCACCACGGCCAGGATCAAGGAAACCATGCAACAGGCCGAGGCCCTGGGCATCAACACCTTTCTGGGTCGGGCCGATGCACACATCCGCCGCACGCTGATCGAATACTGGAACGACGGCGGCAGGATCCAGTGGCTGGCCCAGACCGCGCCGGAGTTCGCCAGTCTGTCCGCCAACGTCGCCGGCGCCATCGGCACGGGCGCCGCAGCGGTCTACCTCCACGGCGGGCAGATGGATTTTCTCGTTGCGCAAGGGCAACTGGACGTGATCCGAAGCTTCGTGCAACAGGTGAAGGATGCGGGCGTCGCCGTGGGCGTGGCGGGGCACAACCCCGGGGTCCACGTCTGGGCCAACGAGAACCTGAAACTGGACTTTCATATGTGCTCCTACTACAACCCCACGCCGCGCGATGAGAACGCAGAGCACGTGCACGGTGCCGTCGAGGTCTTCGCCGCGGAGGACCGCGACGCCATGGCCGCGACGATTGCGACGCTGCGCGCGCCCGCGATCCACTACAAGATCTTCGCCGCAGGTCGCGCCGATCCCGGCGAGGCCTTCGCCTTTGTGGCGCAGCACCTGCGCCCGCAGGACGCGGTCTGCATCGGCATCTACCAGCGCAACAAGCCGGATATGCTGGCGGAGGACGTGCGGCTCTTCGAGGAAGCGCTGGCGAGGCAACAAGGATGAAGGGTGAAGGATGAGGGACGAAGGTCGCACAGCAGCGATGCACGTCGGGCATTCGGCGGTTGTGACCACGAGATCCTCGTTTTGCACCTGAGAACTGTCAGCCGGGCACTGGACTAGACGGAAGGAGGCACATCGATATGGCGTACCGCGAGACCCCGATCCCGATCAAGATCGCCTACATCGGCGGCGGGAGCCGCTACTGGGCGCGGATGGTGATGACGGATCTGGCACTGACGCCCGAGCTGACGGGCGAGATTGCGCTCTACGACATCGACCACGCCGCAGCGCTCGAGAACGTCGAGCGGGCCAGCGCGATCTACGGGCATCCCGACGCCAGGACCACCTTCTCGGTCAACGCCTATCGCGCGCCCGAGGAGGCGTTGCGGGGCGCCGACTTCGTGATCCTGTCGATCCTGCCCGGCCCGATGCAGATGTTCGCCAATGACCTGGATATCCCCAAACGCTACGGCATCCTGCAGACCGTCGGCGACACGACCGGGCCCGGCGGCATCAGCCGCGCGCTGCGCACCGTGCCGATCTACGAGGCTTACGCGCACCTGATCATAGACTTCTGCCCCGAGGCGTGGGTCATCAACTACACTAACCCGATGACGCTCTGCACCGCAGCGCTCTACGCTGCGGTGCCGGAGATCAAGGCCTTCGGCTGCTGCCACGAGGTCTTCGGCACGCAGGCGCTGCTGGCGGAGCTGGTGCACCGTGAGTACGACGTGGCCACGCCACCGCGGGAGGAGATCAAGACCGACGTGGCGGGCGTCAACCACTTCACCTTCGTCCCGCGCGCCACGTGGCGCGGCGAGGACCTGTATCCTCTGCTTTACAGGGCGATGGACCAGCCCGGCTTCTGGGACGACCGGACGGCGTGGTCCGAGGAGGCCAAGCGTACCGGGCGGTGGTTCTCGTCACAGCACCTCATCGCGTTCGACTTCCTGCGCAACTTTGGCGTCCTTGGCGCGGCCGGCGACCGGCACCTGGCCGAGTTCGTGCCGTGGTACCTCACCTCAGAGGCTGCGCTGCACCGTTGGGGCGTCATCTTGACCCCGTCAAGCTACCGGCTGGGCACGTGGCAGCCACCGCAGAACGCGCCCGGTGTTGCCGCCGCCACGCAGGAGGACGCCGCGGGCCTGCGACACTCGGGCGAGGAAGGCGTCCAGCAGATGCTGGCATTGCTGGGCGTGGCCCCGCTCGACACGAACGTCAACCTGCCGAACATGGGCCAGATACCCGAGCTGCCGATTGGGACGGTCATAGAGACCAACGCGCAGTTCCGGCACGACAGCCTTACGCCGCTGGTCTCCGCGCCACTGCCCGAGGGTCTGCTCACCCTCGTGCGCCGCATCGTCGACGTGCAGGCGCTGACCTTGGAGGCCGCGCTGGAGAGAGACCCGGACCTGGCCTTCCAGGCGCTGCTGGCTGACCCGCTGAACCGCATCGCGCCGGACCGGGCGCGCGAGATGTTCGAGGAGCTGCTCCGGGCGAACCACGCGATGTTGCCGGATTGGGCGCTTTGACCGCGCGCAATGGCGTAGATAGGGCGCAGCATACGCCGCCCTACCACCGCCGGGCACGCGGACTGCGATAGGCGAGCATCACACAGCGGAGGCAGCATGACACCATCAACCGACACGCGCAACGGGCTCTCGCTCTGGCAGAAGCTGGGCTATGGCATGGGCGACATCTACGGCGGCGGGGCGAGCACGCTCATCAGCTTCTACTACCTCGTCTTCCTCACCGACGTTGTGCGCATCCGGCCCGCCCTGGCGGGCACGGTGATTCTGATCAGCAAGGTCTACGACGCGCTGACCGACCCGTTCGAAGGCGTGATCGCCGACCGCACCCGCACCCGCCTCGGAAGGCGACGGCCCTACCTGCTGGCAGGCATCCCGCTGGTCTTCCTCTCGTTCTTCGCGCTCTTCTATCCCGCCGGCTTTGCCCGCGAGGGCGCGCGCTTCGCCTTCGTCATCGCCACCTACCTGTTCTACTCGACGATCGTCAGCATTGTCATGCTCAACTACAACGCGCTGCAGTCGGAGCTGACACTGGATTACCACGAGCGGACCACGCTGAGCTCGGCGCGGATCTTCTTCTCCACCGTCGGTTCAATCGCCGCCGCACTCGCTCCGCTGGAGATCGTCAAGGCGTTCGACAGCGTACGCAACGGTTACATCGCGATGGGCCTGGTCTTCGGGGCAGTCTTCGCATTGCCCTTCATCGCCACGGTCGCTGCGACGCGCGAGCGCACGGAGTTCCAGAGGCCCCCACAGGCCTTTGACTGGCGCAAGACCTATCTCTTGCCCTTCAAGACCCGGACCTTCCTCTATGCCCTGCTCATGTACCTCTTTGCATTCGTGGCGATGGACGCCGTCAGCAGCATCGTGGTCTACTATGTAAAGTACCACCTCGGGCGCGGCAGCGAGGTCAACTACGTCAACGGCGCGCTCCTGATCGCGCAGGTGGCGTCGCTGCCCTTCTTCGCCTGGCTGAGCAGGCGTACCAGCAAGCGAAACGGGTACATCGTGGGCGCCGGCATCTGGATGGGGGCGATGCTGCTCAGCGGTCTCATCACGCCAACCAGCCCCGTCTGGGCCGTCTACGTCTTTGCCGCCGTCGTGGGGATCGGTACCGGGGGCATCGTGGTGATGATCTACGCCATCTTTCCCGACATCCCCGACGTCGACGAGCTGGCGACCGGCGAGCGCCGCGAAGGCACCTACGCCGCGCTGATCACGTTCGTGCGCAAGTTCAGCTCGGCGGTGGCGATCTTCCTGGTGTCGAACGCCCTGTCGTTAGCGGGCTACGTGCCCCCCATCGAGGAGATCGTAGACGGCAGGAGCCAGCTAATCGAGCAGGCGCAGTCGCCGGCCTTCATCGCCGTGCTGCGCGGCGTCTTCGCGGGCGCGCCGATCGTGCTGTTGGCGTTGGCACTGCTCTTCGCCTTCCGCTATCCTCTGACGCCCCAACGGCACGCGCGGCTCAACCAACTGCTAGCAGCACGACGCCGGGACGAGCCGGAGACCGAGGCGATGCAGGCGGAGGCCAAAGCGCTCACAACGCACCTCATAGGCTAGATCTGGACAGCCGCCTTCTGTAGCACGTAGCTGACATAACTCGCGGCGCCGCTGGCAAGGTCGGCCTGGATGCGCGAGCCCTGCAGGCCGGCAAACTCGCCCATGAGCTTGACGAGCCAGCGCGGCGCCGCGGCACGGATCTGCGCGGACCGCCGGGCCTCGTCCAGCGCCAGCGCGCTCAAGACGTTCGGGGTGATGTCGGCCTGCCTCAGCGTGGCCATCCCCGAAGCGGTCAGTTGCTCGTCTAGCAGCGCGAGGTCGGGCCCTCTGCGGAAGTCGGCGAACAGCAGGTAGCCGCCCGGACGCAGGACACGCGCCACCTCGCTGAGGAACTGCGGCACGGACCCATAGCAGTGCGATGACTCGACGTTGACGACCACGTCGAAGCTCCCATCCTCAAAGGGCAGGTCCTCGGCATCGCCGTGGACGAAACGCAGCCCCGGCAGGTCATACAGGCGATGGCACAACGCCACGGCAGGCTCCGAGAAGTCCACGCCGACCATCTCCGCAGGGCGCAGCGCGCGCAGCAGGTAGGACGCACCGCCCCCGCGCCCGCTGCCCACCTCCAGCACCCGCAGGCCGTGCAGATCGACCGAGGCGGCAAGGTGGTTGTAGAGCTGAATCGAGTAGCGGTTGGGCTCGTCGGCGGGATCCAGCGCCGGCTGGGTTTCCCCCTGCGTCAGGGGCGCATAGCCGTAGTTCATGAAGGTCCAGTCGCGCTGCTGGGCATAGCGCGCCAGCAACCGGTACATCACGCGCCGGGATCCCCTTCTGAAGGCCGGCCAGGCGTGGCATGCCTTGAAATAGAGCGTGGCAGCGACGTTCATGCCCCGCCCGCTATGCTGCTCGTGTGATGTTGGCATCGTTCTCGTCTCCTTCCGTTCAGTGACGCTGTACCAGGGGAAGATACTCCCTGTGGACCTGCTCGACAACGTAAATACGCACAGGCATGGCGATGGGGTTCTCGGGCACCTCGGGGCTGTCGGCGGTGATCGTGATCGTGGCGGAGTACGTCCCCACGGGCAGGCCACGCGGATCCACGGTCACGGTAAAGGCGCCGCCCGCAGCCCCCTTGACCGGCGCGACGTTGACCGGGAGCTGAGGCGAGGTCACCGTTGCCGTCCAGCCGAAGGGTTCCTGGCCGGTGTTGCGCACCTCGACTCCGCGCGAGACCACGTGCAAGGCGGTCACGACCTGCATCCAGGCGAGCGCGTCGGGCGACACCGCCATCCCCCAGTCTCGCCACTCCCAGGAGCAGGGCCGCTTGGCCATCTGCGAGAGCGCCGTATAGGCCGGGCGCGGCGACTCATCGGCGTTCAGGATCGCGAAGTAGCAGAGCGGCTCGCACGGCGCGTACCATGGCATGACGCTGAAGTCGAGGTTCGAGACGATCATCACGCCCATCCACGGCCAGTTGGCGTCGGCAAATGCGAAGGCACGCCGCAAGTAGTCGGCCTGCTGCGCCGCAGTGACCTGCTGCCAGGCAAAGCCGCTCTGTTGCCAGGCGCTGTCACACGCCGCCGACGCGAGCAGCCAACCGAACTCGGTTGACCACACCGGCAGCGCCCCGTCGCCGTGCGAGACCATCACGGCGTGGATGTCCTCGGCGCGGCGGAAGTTCGTGATGCCACTGCCCCACGTCTTGTCTTCCGGCTCGCCGCCGAAGCCGTAGTTATGGATGCTGATGGCGTCGAAGTGCCCCTTGATCCCGGCAGCGTACATAGCCTCCAGGAAGGCCACATCGTTCATCGCGCGTCCAGCGGGCAGGCCGCCGGTCGGCGCCAGGCTCCCGACGACGACCAGGACGCCCGGGTCGCCCGCGCGGGCGCCGCGGAAGGCGCGTTTGGCCATCTCGGTATAGCGCACGGGGTCGACGGGCTGGTAGGCCCACTGAAAGTCCAGGTTGGGCTCGTTCCAGACCTCGAACGCCACGCGGTACGGAAAACTGCACGCCGCGCGCTTCTGGGCGACGTGAGCGGCGAGGTCCTGGAAGAAGGCCTCCCACGCCGCCATCTCGCCGTCCTGGATGGGCGTCCAGTTCGACGAAGCGCGCTCCACGCGCAGCAACACGTTCATGGCCTTATCACAGGCCTCGTTCAGGCGCCAGTCGACCGTGTCCCAGTTGTAGTTCCGGTTGCGATCGCCATCGACCTCATCCCAGTAGACAAAGTACTTGAACCAATCGAACCCGGCATCACGGGCGAGGCCCAGGTGCGTCGGGGGATAGGCGAGCATCATGCCGTAGCCGAGGTGCGGCGGCGTGTCGGCGCGGGCCGGCGCGCGCGCAGCGGGAAGACCGAAAGCGACAAAGACGAGCAGGGCCGCCAGCAGGAGACCCGTGAGACGTGCGAAAAGCCTGGGGATCATGGTTATTCCTCGTCACAGTAAGGTATGCGCCACAGTAAGGGTAGGGATAGGCTGGTTGTGGGTGGTTACAGTCGATGGCACGGCAAAAGTGTAGCACAGATGGGCGAAATAGGGCAGCGCGGCGATTGTCGGCCAGAATGGCCCAGTTGTGCACCGGCTGTCCCGAAGTCGTGCTTGCCCTGTCACACGCCTGTCACAGGTACCGGTTACACTGGGATCATCTCTTCCTTTGGAGGTAACTGATGAATCCCAAGCTCTATTCCGCAGTGACGTTGGCAGCGCTGGCGCTGCTGGTGCTCGTCGGCTGGACGGCGCAGCCGCAGACGACCGCAGAGGCCGCTGAGCCCGGCATCATCACGGTGACGGGCGAGGCCGAGATTCGCGTGGTGCCCGATGAGGTAGTGCTCACGCTGGGCGTCGAGACCTCGCACAAGAACCTCGACAGCGCGCGGCGCGAGAACGACCGCATCGTCCAGGCCTTGATCAAGGCCGCAAAGGCCCACGGCGTCGCCGCCGAGCACATCCAGACCGACTATCTCAACATCGAGCCGCGCTACGACGGGCGCTCGGACATCACGGCGAACTTCGTGGGTTACTTCGTGCACAGGACCGTGGTGATTACGCTGCGAGACGTAGCCAAGTTCGAGGACCTCTATGCGGCAGCGCTGGACAGCGGGGCCAACTACGTGCACGGCGTGCAGTTCCGCACGACGGCGCTCCGCGCCAATCGCGACCGGGCGCGCGACCTCGCCATTCGGGCCGCGCGAGAGAAGGCCACCGCGCTCGCCGAGGCAGCCGGGCAGCGCCTGGGCGAGCCGCGCACCATCAACGAGAACAGCAGCGGCTGGTGGTCGGGCTACGGCTCGTGGTGGGGCTACCGCTGGGGCGGCGGCATGACCCAGAACGTGATCCAGGAATCGGGCAGCGGCTACGTCTCCGAAGACGGGAGCCTGGCGCCCGGGCAGATCGCCGTCAACGCCAGCGTTACCGTCAGCTACGAGTTGCTGCCGTAGCAGCGTATGGGCCGGCACGCAGAGGTCACGCGTGCCGGCCCATAGCAGAGGGCGACCCATAGGCATCGCGGTTGGGCCACCGACAAGTTGCGAGCCCTCGATGCGCATCGCCGTTGTAGGGGTACGCTGTGCTGCGCCCAATACGCAACAAGCCAGGGCGGCGCACGATGTACCATCGCATACGCGGTCCCCTGATCCTAAGGATCCGGGTCAAGACAGGATGGATGAACCTTGCGCGAACGGGCGGTTCGTGCGGTCGCCGGATCCTTAGGATCGCTGTGCGCGGCGTGGCGCAGAAGCCGGGCGCCCCAACACCGGAGCGTCCGTGGCGCGCCGCACGGCCACAGCTTGATGCCCTTGCACAGATGACCCCGCAGTGAATCACCTGCTCTGAACGACCCTGGTCCTAGGGCTAAGAGTTCCAGGTTTGGGTTGGCCAACCTTGCGTTGCGAGTGTCCGTGCCTATACTGGGGAGTGCGGCTAGCAGGAGAGGCGGTGCCCGGCCCCACGCCCGCCCATAGACACCCGGAGCGCAATCCGGGGACGGGCGCCGGGCCCCGCGGGACTCGCGACCACGCACCCGCCATCGTCACTGTAGCACCCCCGCCGGGTAGCCTCCCTCAGAGCCGTTGGTGTCCTTCCTGCAGAGGTCAATCGAATGGAGGTAGCGATGGCTGCGAAGAAGATCCTGATGCTCGTTGGCGATTTCGTCGAGGACTACGAGGTCATGGTGCCCTTCCAGGCACTCCAGATGGTGGGGCACGCGGTCCACGCCGTCTGCCCCGGCAAGAGCGCGGGCGACACAGTCCGCACGGCGGTACACGACTTCGAAGGCGACCAGACCTATAGTGAGAAGCCGGGCCACAACTTCGCGCTCAACGCGACGTTTGCCGACGTGAAGGCGGCGGACTACGACGCGCTGGTGATTCCCGGCGGGCGCGCGCCCGAGTACATCCGCCTGGATGAGGCCGTGCTCGACATCGTGCGCCACTTCGCGGAGGCGAACAAGCCCATCGCGGCGATCTGCCACGGCGCCCAGGTGCTAACGGCGGCGGGCGTCGTGACGGACCGGGCCTGCACCGCCTATCCGGCTGTCGGGCCAGACATCACGCGCGCTGGCGGGAAGTACGTAGGCATCCCGGTGGACCAGGCCTACGTGGACGGGAACCTCGTCACCGCGCCGGCGTGGCCCGCGCACCCCGACTGGCTCGCCAAGTTCCTGGAGGTGTTGGGGACGAAGATCGCGCTGTAGTAGGGTCCACTCTTTCCGTTTGCCAGAGCGCGGGCATGGTCCTATAACCTAGCAACCTGTCAAAGAGCCTAGCGGAGGCGGCACCCACACCGCCGGCTCTCTGTCATTCTGCCAGAAACAGCCGGGCACGGGAGCCCAGCCAGCTTCACTCCGACAGGTTGCTTGCCGTAGAGGTTCTTGTCGAACAATCCGCGAAAGAGCCCGGCAATACATTATTTCACGGAAGATCTCGGTATATGCAACTCATGGAGTGAGCTAGGCGGATTCCGTCCAACATGCCAAAACAGTGGTGAAGGCGGATTCCGTATACCTAGTAGCTAGGCCGGATTTCGTTGCAATGGCAGGAAGAGTGAGGCAATGTGAACCACACGATGGACAGACCAAAGAGAATGCAATTCTGGGGAGAAGATGAAAACGATGATAGTTTGGTCGTCGAAATCCTTGAGGGGAAAAAGACTGCGACAGTCTGTAGAGCAGATGAATATTATGAAGCAGAGGGGGAATTCGACGATGGGGGATGGGAAATAGGCGATCTGGTGGACGTCTATGATCTCAAACAACAACTTCGATGTCGTATTCGAATTACGGAGG
>Ga0123332_1000949_pt1 | contig 29250 bp, 21 predicted proteins | sample BioC12SIPDNA_4_FD_89958 | JGI IMG/M metagenome (GOLD analysis project Ga0123332, IMG submission 89958) | Anaerobic biogas reactor microbial communites from Washington, USA - Biogas_R2_A C12 SIP DNA | ecosystem: Engineered > Bioreactor > Anaerobic > Unclassified | place: Washington, USA... | reverse complement strand
GGCGGGGGGGGGAGCGCGGCCCCGACCCCCGCGGGCAAGGGGAAGAAAAACCAGCGGGGGCCTCTCTGTGCGTCCCCCTGGGTCTCCCACCACCCCCCCCCCCCCAAGAAACCTCCTCCACTGTTCAATTAATATATTGACATTTGTACACTATCTGCTATACTCGACCCCGGGCCTCCCCCGCGCCCGACAAACGCCCCGAGTCGCCCAAGAACATCGACCGCCCCTACAGCCATCGCATGAGCCAGTCGCTCCTATTCACCTCCGTGCCCTCCGTGCCTCCGTGTTTCTACCCTTACACCGAAAACCGCACCCGTGTTTGCCCATCGCACCATCGCCACGCTTCTTAACCGTCACCCTAAATCCCATCACTACAAGCACTTAGACGAAACACCACCAATCGCCAACACCCCACTTTTGCATGGTAGTCAAAATGATTCTGCGCACCCGACGACGCCGTAACCCATTGCAAACAAACACGTTAACCAGGCCCGTTCGATGGAGCAATCGATCGACAAGTGCACCACCGCCGAACCGGCAAGTCAACCAATTCAACACCAAAACTTGGGTCCCGCCGTGACAGCACCACAATCGGACCGTTATCTTGGGTGACCAAGCCCACGCCGCTTCCCCAACCCCAAACCAGAACAGGACGCCGTCCCATGCGATCCGCCCTCTGCCTCCTCCCCCTCTGCTGCACCATCGCCGTCTCCCAGGCCGCTGAACCCGCCACGCCCAACCTGATCTTCATCCTTAGCGACGACATCGCCCAGGGCGATGTCGGCTGCTACGGGCAGAAACTCATCCAAACTCCCAGCCTCGACCGCATGGCCCGCGAAGGTACCCGCTACACCCAGGCCTACAGCGGCACCACCGTCTGCGCCCCCTCGCGAACGTCGGTGATCACCGGCCTCCACACCGGCCATTCCCCCATCCGGGCAAACCGCGAGATCCAGCCCGAGGGCCAGATGCCGCTCCCGGAAGGCACCTTCACCGTGGCCAAGCTGCTCAAGACGGCCGGCTATGCCACCGCCGTCGTCGGCAAGTGGGGCATGGGCATGTTCGACACCACCGGCAGCCCGCTCAAGAACGGCTTCGACCACTTCTTCGGCTACAACTGCCAGCGCCACGCCCACAGCTACTTCCCCACCTACCTCTACAACGACGACCGCCGCATCGACCTCTCCGGCAACGACGCCAGCACCCGCGTCGAAGCCAAAGGCCCCATCTACGCCCAGGACCTCATCGCGGCCGACGCCCTCCGCTGGATCCGCACCCACAAGGACGAACCGTTCTTCCTCTTCTACGCGATCACCCTCCCCCACGGCGCCTTCCAGATCAACGATCAGGGCATCTACAAAGACAAGCCCTGGACCGACCAGCAGAAGAACTACGCCGCCATGGTCACCCGCCTCGACTCCGACATGGGCAACCTCCTCGACCTCCTCGTCGAACTGGGAATCGACAAGAACACCCTCGTCATGTTCTCCGGCGACAACGGCTCGTCCTTCGATCCCAAGTCGGAAATCGGTCGGCTCTTCGACCAGACCATCGGCGGCAAGCTCCGCGGCTTCAAACGCACCATGTACGAAGGCGGACTTCGCCAGGCCGCCTTCGCCTGGTGGCCCGGCACCGTACCCGCCGGACGCACGAGCGACGAACCCTGGGCCTTCTGGGACTACCTGCCGACCGTCGCCGAACTGACCGGCGCCAAACTGCCCGCGGACTACACGCCCGACGGCCTATCGCTGGCCGCGTTCCTCAAAGGCGGTCCCGCCCCGAAGCGCGACTACTTCTACTGGGAACTCCACGAGCAAGCCTCGATCCAGGCCGTGCGCTGGGGCGACTGGAAGGCTGTCAAGAACGGTCCCTCCCAACCGATCGAACTCTACGACCTCCAGGCCGACGTGGGCGAAACCAAGAACCTCGCCTCACAGAACCCCGACCTGGTAGCCCACGCCGAACAACTCATGAACTCCGCCCGCACCGACGACCCCAACTGGCCCATGCGCGACAAGCCCGTCCGGAAAAAGGCGAAGAAATAGCCCGACAACAGCGGGAAGCCCCCGTCTCAGAAGCAAAGGCTGGCAATACGCCTGAGGAATCGACAACCTGTCTGTGCTATCGAAAACGACCATGAACCGATGTTTCAACGTCTCTTGCCTGGCGATCGCCTTCCTGACACTTGCCTGCGGCTCCGTCACCACCCGCGCCGGTGACACTCATCTCACCGTCAAAGGCGACCAGATCCTCCTCAACAATCACCCCACTAAGCTCGTCGGCCTCCGCTGCTCCAACGCCCTCGTCAGCGACGCCGCCACCGGCGACCTGATCGCGGCCCTCGACGTCTACCGCGCCTACGGCGTCAATACCGTCTCCGTCTTCCTCATGGGCTCCCGTTTCGGCGACGTGAAAGGCTACCTCCCCGACGGCTCGCTCAACCCCGTCTATCGCGATCGCCTCGAACGAATCCTGCGGGCGACGGACGAACGCGGCATGGCGACGATCGTCGGCTGCCTCTATTGGAGCACGTCCAAAGCCAAAGAAGACCTGTCCGCCTGGACTCAAGCCGACGCCGACAAGGCCGTCGCCAACACCGCCCGCTGGTTGCGCGAAAAGGGCTTCCGCCACGTCATCCTCGACCCCGACAACGAAGGCATGGCCGTCCGCGCCGAAGGCTGGAGCGTTGAATCCTTCATCCGTGCCGCCAGAACCGCCTATCCCGATCTGGTCGTCGCCAACAACACGAAACAGAACCCGCCCAACGAAGACATCAACATGCACTTCGGCAAGCCCGAGACGGGCAAGCCCTGGCTCGACAGCGAAGCCACCCCCGACCACACGCCCGGCAGCTACTGGGGCCGCTTCAGCAAGCAGACCCACCAGACCAATCCGCAGTTCTACAACTACTCGCGGATCGGTCGCTACACGGCCGAGATGAAAGCCGACCAACTCAAGCAAACCCGCGACGAGTTGGAGCGATTCAACGGCTACGTCTTCGCCGGCACCTGGCTTCAGTGCGGCACGGCCGAACGCGTCGGCGGCCCCTTCACCAACCCGGGCGGACGTTCCATGCTTGGATCCGGCGACGAGGAAGACGCTGCCTGGAATACCGACATCGACACCATCCACCCCGACGCCGGCATCCTCTGGTGGCTGGAATTCATCAAGGAGTCATACGGACCGAGGCCCTGATTTCTCGGACCTCGAAGGCCAAACGACGCATTCGTCCGACACGCGAGGGGTCCGTCCTTTACTCTGATCGCTCTGCTACCTCATGTTCAAGAATTCAGAATTCGGCCGCGAGGTTTCGACCGAAGCAGTGCCCACAAACACAGGGAATCACTCCGTGATCCGACCGTCGATACGTATCCTCGCTTTCTGCCTGCTGAGTCCGATCGCCATGACTCAACCGGCCAGTGCGGCCGACATCGTCTTTGAAGACGTTGAAGGCCGTCTGCTGCTTGAGTTGCCCCAATGGGCCATGCAGCTTGACGCTCGCACCGGGGCGATTGTCCGCCTCGACGACCGTACCGCCGCAGGTACGCTCCTCCGGGGCGACAAGGACCTCTGGACCATCCAGCGTCACAACGAACCCGACCTCGAAGCCTCGGCCTGCCGGTTCCGCCACCAGTGGAACGCCGAAACCCGCCAATTGACTCTTCACTTCGACAGCCCCGACGCCGCCGTGAAGATTGTCTCCACCGCCACCGAAGAGGGACCCGCTTGGCAGTCTGAAGTCCGCATGAAACGCGGCACGATGCTCCAGTGGCGTTTTCCCAATGGGCTCCAGTTCGATGTGGCGCCAATGAACGAATTCATCTTCCCCGAAAACCTGGGACTGGCCTTCAGCCGCAAGTTCTTCGAGCCCGGCGGAGCCGGCGCCGGGCGACACTCGCTCGGCCCCTCCGGCCTGCTCGTCATTGCCGGCGATCGCTGCCAGATGCGGCCCGTCCAGGATGAACCGGTTGCTGCAAAGCCGGGGAAGGACGCCGATAGTTGGTTGCCTCAGTGGTACTTAAATGAAATACCCCATTGGCGCGTGACCGCCAACCGCTGCCCCGCCAGCCGAAGACACGAACTCTCACTGGTCGAAACAGAGCACGGTTCCTGGCTATCGGCCTACCGGCTCGGCGGTTGGGGATGGCTTTTCCGCTTGGGTGGGCGACTTGAAAGCAACGACGCGCGGCCGCAGGTTGCCAGCGTCATTGCCACGCTCGCGCGTCTCTATCGAACGCCTGTGACAGACGGCGCGGAAGTACCTGTTCCCGATTCGCTTGTTGGCAAGTCACCCGCGGCATGGCCCGAACCGCCACACCGGATCGGCGTCATTCTGCCCCGTCCCGCGGGGCGCCCCGGCGTTCGCCTGCAGCCTGATCCCGCTGGGATGATTGCCGAGCTGGCTCGTCCGCAGCGAGTCATCGACGAAGGCATGGACGTCGTCGTGCTTCGCGATCCGGCCGAAATCCGCGAGGCCCTCGCCGCCCCTCGACACTGGTTCGCCATCGTCAACACCATTGGCGAAGGGTTCCCGGCCGAATCGGCCGAACAGGTCGAGTCGATGCTTTCGGCAATCCGTGAGTACGTCCGCAATGGCGGCATCTGGTGGGAAGCCGGTGGAGGCTATTCGTTCTACCATGCCCTGGTACCCCAGCAGAACGCACGCTTCGAATCGGCCAACCGCGACTTCTGCGACTTCGCGTCTCTCGATTCCCAGGCCGGACGCTGGTCGCTCTTCGGCGTCCAGGCTCCGAACGATATCTACACGCCCGCCCGGGCCGAAATCGCCGCCGAAGGGCCGGCTGATGGCCGAATCGGCCGATACACCCATACCTTCCTGGCTTTCGCCCAAGCGGATCAGGCCGTGCAGCTACCCTTGCAGCAGATGGTGCTCGGCCAGCCCCATCGCGAGGTCCTTCGCGAGTACGGACGGCGGAGCCAATTCGTCCGTGGACTCACCGACAAGGCATCTCCGAAGGTCGTAGAAAGACTCAAGCGGTCGATTCTCCTCAAGGTGACGACCAACGATCTGAAGAAATCGGCCCGCATCGCCGAAGACCTGCCGTTTCCCGTCCTGTTCCACATCTCCGACTACCTGCTCGGCGGTTTCGACAAGCAGTACCCCGATCATCTTCCGCCCAGACCCGAAATCGGCACGCCCGATGACCTCTCGAACCTGATCCGGGCCTGCCGCGACCGCGGGCACCTGTTCATGCCTTACACCAATCCGACCTGGTGGTGCACCAATCCCAAGGGGCCTACCTTCGAGAAGGAAGGCGAGGCCGCGCTCTCCCGCGATCTCGACGGAAACATCTATCCCGAGCGCTACGGCCTGCCTACAACCCAGGGCTATACCATCTGTGCATGGCATCCGGCCGTGCGCGCCGCCAACGACGTGATCCGCCGGCAGTTCACCGAGCAATATCCTGTCGACGTACTCTTCCAGGATCAGGTCGGCGCCCGCGGTACAAAATGGGACGCCAATCCCGCCTCACCACACCCCGGCGCCTACCTTGAGGGCATCCACCGCATTGCCCGGATCGACTCTCAGTTCGTTCCCCTCGGAACCGAGGACGGCCAAGATCGTCTGATCAACTGGGAAGTCATGTTCTGCGGACTGAGTTGGCCCTGGCTGCCCAACCGCCCCTCCCACTCCCGCGTGCTCTACGAGGACCTCTGGCCTGAAGGAGCCTGGCGAATCGAACCGTTGGCCCTGTTCCTCGCTCACGACAAGGTACTCTTCTACCACCACGACCTGGGCGGCTTCGTCCGCAACCGCCGCGATCTCTCCATCACCTTGGCCATGGGCTACGGCCTAAGCTGGTGGACCCACTCCACGACGCCGTCAGACAATGAACGCGATTGGCTCGACCGTCTCTGCCGGCTCCAGGCGGCAATCGGCCCCCGCTGTGCCGGCCGCCCGCTCGACCAATTCGAATACCTCGCCCCCCAAGTGATCCGCAGCCGCTGGGGCGACCTTGAGATCGTCGCCAACCTGACCGACTCGCCGTGGAAGATCGACGAGAAAACCGTCCTCGCCCCCGAAGGCTTCTTCGCCCGATCACCGAGCCTGGAAGCAGGTATCTTCGTCCGGCACCAAGCGATCGACTACGACGCCGACCACTGGCTGATTCGCGAGAAAACCCCAGACGCCCCTGCTGCAGAATGGACGGCGGGACCTCAGATGTAAATGATCTGATCCCGGCTCGGCCCTACCGAAACGTGCGAGATCGGCACGCCCACCGACGACTCGATCAGATCCAGATAGGCTCTCGCCTCTTTGGGAAGATCTTCCAGCTTGCGAATTCCCGTGATCGGAACCGACCAGCCCGGCACCGCCTGCACTACCGGCTCGGCCTTCGTCAAGTCGTGGTAGACCGGAAAATCGTCGGTCTCGTTGCCGTCGATCCGATAACGCGTACAAACCCCGATCGTGTCCAGACAGGACAGAACGTCGAGCAACGTCACACAAAGCGACGTCGCCCCTTGAACCTGGGCGCCATGCCGCGTGGCCACTACGTCAAACCAGCCGATCCGTCGCGGGCGGCCCGTCGCAGCACCGTATTCCTTGCCCACTTCGCGGATCTTCTCCGCCAGATCGCCCGACAACTCGCTGACAAACGGTCCCTCGCCCACGCACGAACTGTACGCCTTGACGATCCCCAGAACCTTCGTGATTTCCTTCGGCGGAACACCCGCCCCGACCGACGCAAAACCCGCTATCGGGTTCGAAGAGGTCGTGAATGGATAGATGCCCCAATCGAGGTCGCGCAGCGTACCGAGCTGCCCCTCCACGAGTATTTGCTTCTTCTCAGCGATCAGCCGACGGATCGTCGGCAACGGGTTGGCAATGTACGGCCGCAGCTTGGGTATGAACGGCCGCAGGTACTCCAACGTAGCGTCCACCGTCGTTTCCGGAGCGCTAAGCCCCCGGAAGAAGATATTGGCAAACTCCACCGCCGGTTCCAGCCGGCCTCGCAATGTGCCTTCGTCCGCCAACAGCTCGCCCACCTGCAACCCCACCTTGGCCGCCTTGAACTGATAGGCCTGGGCAATCCCTCGCTTGGTCGAGCCGTACTTGAGCGTCTTCGGCGACTGGTCCAGGGCCTCCTCGATCTGACGATGGAAGGGCAGCACCACATGGGCGCGATCGGAGATAATCAGACGCCCTGTCTCCGCAATCGCGCCCTGGAGCTTCGTGAGTTCCTCAACCAGCCGTTCCGGATCCACCACAACCCCGGTTCCGATGATGTTCACCGTGTGGGGCGAGAGCATCCCCGACGGCAGGAGATGGAACACGAATTTGCCCAGATCATTGATGATCGTGTGGCCGGCGTTGGCCCCCCCCTGAAATCGCACGACGGCGTCGGCCTGGGCCGCCAGCAGGTCGACCATCCGCCCCTTTCCTTCGTCTCCCCATTGAGTTCCGACAATCGCGGTAGCCGGCATATTGGTTCCTTTCCGCTCGTGCTGCCTCGGCCGCCCAACGAAAGAAGCATTCCCCGGGCCGACCCGTCAATGGCCGGGCAAAGCTGTTGATTCTGGCACTCCGCCAAGCCGGTGTCAAGCAGAAGAGCCAACCCGTCAGCGGGGGTCACGCCACCACCTCCCCCCCGCAGAGCCGCTGTAACCAGCAAATCCTCCCTAATCCTCCAATTCAGTTGTAGTGCAATGCCCGACAAGACCGATTCTCTGGGATGCGGCTGCGATCGGGCCAGCGGGCGCCCGAGATACGTGGGACGCACGCGTTCCGAACGAAGCAGTGGGGACGCGGGCGTTCTTTCCGGCGTCCGACGAATGCCGCCGCGCCGGGCCGCGCGAATTCCACAAGGGACCGCATGATGCAACGCCATACTCTTCTCAACGCGAGCCAACCGACCACCTCATCGGGGAGACCGCGCACGGATCGGTTCCGTGATATCCTGCTTGCCATCGCATCTGTTCCGTTGCTGGTGGTGACCGTCGAAGCCCAGAGTCCCTCCGCCCTCCCCGGGACGGGGGCCGAACCGTCAATGACCTCCAAGTTTTCCTCTTCGATCAAGAATGGCTTCGGCAAGATCTCCAGCAGCCTGATACCGGGCACCAAGAAGGCCCCGGACCCGATCTCTCTCTCCGTGCCGGCCAAGCAGAGCCCCGAGCTCCACCTCGCCGTGGCCCGAATGGCCGAACAGTCCGGCGACCTGCCAAGAGCGGAGCATCACTACCGGGCGGCCTTGGAACTGTCACCGAATCACATCGAATCGCTGATGGCCTACGCGCACATGCTCGACCGGCAGAACAAGCTGCGCCAGGCTCACGAATACTACCTCATGGCGGTGCAAGCCCATCCCGACAACGCGAGGGTTCACAACGACTTGGGGATTTGCTGCGCAAGGCAAGGCAGGCTCGACGAAGCCGCCGAGGCGATCGAAAAAGCCATTCGCCTTGCACCCGACCGGGCAGTCTACCGAAACAACCTTGCGACCGTCCTGGTACAAACGAAGCGACTCGACGAAGCCTTCGTCCATCTCAGCGCGGTCCATCCGCCAGCCGTCGCCTATTACAACCTCGGCTATTTGCTTCAGAAATCCGGCGACAAGAAGGGAGCAGCACGCCTGTTCCAGGAGGCACTTGCGATCGACTCCTCGCTTGCACAGGCCCGGGTCTGGCTCGATCATCTTCGCACCGACGGGATCGAAACCGATTCGCCCGCGCCGCCGATCGTGACCCAGCCCGCAAGACAGCCTCAGGCCCTCGCCCAACGGGCGGCCCCGGTGTCGGCGCCTGCCACCCCCGCGGACTCCTCGGCAGTTCCCGTGCCGCCCGTCATGGTTCCGCCGCCAGGCTCGGCTGCCCCCATGCCGCCGACCGGCGACCTGGCACCGCTGCCTCAGATTTCAACGGCGCCCTTCGCAACGTCTCCCGACCAGACACCGCCGCAGAATCTCGCGCCGTTGCCTTCCATCAAGCCACTACCGCCCGTGCAAGGCGGCCGCTGATTCGTCGCCGGAAAGCCCCCCAAGCAGAAAAGAAAACACTTATCTCTTTATACTTATACTTAATTGTCTCATACCCGAGACGTGTCCTCGCCCTGCCGATTCTCTAGGAACCCGGCCGTCCGAACCGGCGTCCGGTCTCAAAAGTGCCCCGGCGGCGAGTCTCGCGAAGGCAAGAAACACCGCGGCGACGCCCGGCCAATCGGCCGATCGTCGCCGCGATTCACTACGTCGCTGATCGATGGCGTCTACTTCACCATGCCCTTCAGATCGACCGGCCTGACGGCGGTCGACGGCTGGTCGGAACCAAGCGTGGGCGACTGGGTCGTGTTCGTGATGAAGTTGTCGATCGTGGCCCGGTCGCGAAGCTGCTGGAAGTAGTTGGCCATGGCCTGGTTCAACTTCTTCTCGTGAACGTCCCGGTAGATGTCGTTCCGAACCTGATCGAATTCCACTTTCTCGGGATCGGTGCGTCCTTCGCAGAACAGGATCACGAAATTCTGCCCCACCTGGATGATGCTGGAAAGTTCGCCTGGAGCCAGCTTGAAAGCGACTTCCTCCAGGATCGGCTGTCCGCCATGTTTCTGAATGGGCGGTACCTCGCCTCGCAGGGCTCGGCTGCCCGCTTCGATCGAGTACTTCTCGGCCAGGTCGCCGAAGTGTTCGCGAGTCGGATTGTTCCGGGCAAGAGACCAGACCTCCGTCGCCCGGCGGTGGTTGTCCACCACGATCGCCAGGCAGCGCACCCGCTGGCCGAAGTTTGCTTCAAATCCCCTCTTAAGGTCTTCGTCGGTCACCTGCACCGACGCGCCGACCAGTTTTCGCAAGGCGACCGACGGCCAGACCGAGTCGCGCCGGTAAACTTCGACCGACACCCCCTGCTGCTGCTTGACCAGTGCCAGCCACTTCTCAACGTCGGGACTGCCGTCGGGCCGCAGTTCGAGCATCGTTTTGGCCGCATTGGCAATCTCCGCGTCGATCTCCTGCTCCGTCACCGTGATCTGCTTGCGTTCGCACTCCTGCTCAATCAAACGCCGGCTGATCGCCCCCTCCAGAACCTCTTCTCCATGGCGATCGATGCACATCTCGGCCAGTTCGTTGAGATTCACTGGCATGTTGTTGATCAACGCGGCGACGCCGGGGTGCTCCTTCTTCTTGATCGGGTCGTTGAAGACGTTGACCACGTTGGCGTTCTTCTGCAACTCGTCGAACAGTTGGCTGGCGGCGGTCCGGAGTTTCGCTTCGCTGATCGATTCCTCCAACAGATCCCTGGCGTTCTCAAACGGCACGTTCTGCCCGAGAATATGCCCCTCGCATTTCAGGATCACGTACTGGTCGGCAACCGCAATCACCGGGGAGATCTCGCCCGGCTTCATCGCAAAAGCCGCGTCCTCGATCTCCTTGTAGCCGAGGTGGCGGCGGATGGGGTTGACCATGCCGTTCACGCTGGCGCTGCTCACGTCTTCCGACTCGTTCTTGGCAACAACGCCGAACGTGTCGGGACGAGCGGTCACGGTCGCGTGGAGTTTTCTCGCCTTGTCGAGCGACTGGCATGCGATCATCCGCACCTTGACCGACGGACCGTAGTACTTCTCGTATTCGATCCGCAGTTCTTCTTCCGTAATCGCAAGCTTGCCCTGGGCGATCTTCCTCAGCGCGAGCGTCGGGTAGATGATGTCGTTCGAGTACTGGCTCGGGTTGATCCCCCGCTCTTCCTTCAGCATCGTCAGCCACTGATCGACGGGCAGCTTGAAACGGGTCGCCATCCGCGTGATCTCGGCATTCACCTCTTCCTGGGTAACCTGGATGTTGCGCCGCTTGCACTCCTGAATGATCAACAGCTTCTTGGTCATTCGTTCCAGAACGTCTTCGCCGTAGTGCAGCAGACACTCGTCGGCCAACTCGTTCCGCGTAATGTCCTTGCCGTTGACGCGAGCGACCACCGTGAGCACCGTATCGTTTGTCGGCCGCGGCGGACCGGCCGGCTTGGCTGCCCTGCTCACCGAGGGACCGGCGAACAAAGTAATCGCTGCAATCGCGATCATCGGTACGATTCGCATCACCCACATCCCTGCCTGGGCCCAGTTCTTGCGGAAATCCTTTCGGGTCATCGAGGTTCCTCCATAAACCATTCGCATGCAATAAGTTACGTCTGAAAGGCGGGTTCCGTACAGACGTTTGGGGGTGGGAGTATAGCGCCACCCCGCGATTTGCGTCAAGACCAGTACAGAACTCGCAACACTTCAGCCAAGTGGAGTAGCTGGCGAGGTCGGTAGGCGGCCGAACCTCCGTCAAGTCCGAACACGCTTACTTGCCTGGGATCGCTTTCCCAATCCATCCCACGTTGTCCGCCTTCCGACCGGTGCTCCTGCTGCTTCAGATGGCTGATTAGATACCAAGACACCTCTTCGCGGGCTTCGTGGGCCGCTAGCCGACCCTAGACTCGTCGTCCACCACTCCGCACATCTGCGTTCGCAATCGATCGAATTCGTCATGGTTGGCGAAATGGACCACCAACTTGCCCCTGCCACGGACATTGTGCCGGATCGTCACTTTCACTCCCAGGGCGGCCCGGAATTCCTGCTCCAGCGCAGCCAGATGATCACTGGTCGCGCGAGTCTTACGGCTGGAGCCATCGCGATCGACGACTCCCAACGGTTCATCGTCATCAGCGGCGATCGTCTCCTGAACGAGCGTTTCGGTCGCACGAACGGACAGGGCCTCGTCCTGGATCCTCTTGCAGAACCGGATCTGTTCCGGCTCGTCGCCGAGCGGCAACAGCGCCCGGGCGTGGCCCTGGGTGATGCGTCCCTCGCGAACGGCGGCCTGGACCTCGTCGGGCAGTTCGAGCAGACGGATCAGGTTTGCCACGGTGGACCGGTCGATCTTCAGCCGCGACGCCAACTCTTCCTGGGTGCAGCCATAGTTGTCCAGGTAGCGTTGGAACGAAGCCGCCTTCTCCAACGCGTTCAGGTCCTTTCGCTGAAGATTCTCAATGATCGCCAACTCGGCGGTCTCGCGATCGTCGGCCTCGACGACCAGGATCGGCACCTCCGTCCAACCGGCCCGGGCCGCAGCACGCAATCGCCGTTCGCCCGCCACCAACTGGTAGCGATCGCCCATGGAACGGACGATCAGGGGCTGCAGCAGTCCGTGGGCGCGGAGACTGTCGGTCAGTGCGTCCAACTCTTCGTCGCCGAAGTCTTCCCGTGGCTGATAGGGATTGCTGTCGATCAGCCGAAGGTCAAGCCGAGTCGGCGGGCCTTTCTCCTCGGCGACGGCGGGTTCGGGCCGCGGTTCAGCGGGAACTTCGTGAGCTCCATCCATTCTCAGGATGTCATGGCGGGAAGACCTGGACGGTTCCGGACGATAGGGCTGATCGTTCAGCCCGTAGGGCGACTCACTCGCCGTCCACGTCCCTCCCGAGGTGTTGTCCAAACCCGCCGTCTGATCTTCGGCCTGCTGGGTGGCCACCTTGCCGAGCAAGGCCTCCAGCCCGCGTCCCAAGCGTCTTTCCCTAGTCACGTTCGAGTACCTCCATGCAGAGTTCGACATAAGCGCGCGTGCCGCGGCATCGCGGGGCGTAGTCCAGCACGGAGAGCCCGTGACTTGGCGCCTCGCAGACGGCAACGTCGCGCGGTATGACCGATTGATAAACCACTTCCCCGAAGAAGTCCCGTACCTCCGCCTCCACCTCGTGGGTCAATTCGAGAGTCGGGTCGTACATGGTGAGTACGATCCCTCCGAACTCGAGCCGCCGCTCGGGACGCTCCATGACCTCGCGAATCACCTCGATCATCTGGGCCAGACCTTCCATGGCGAAATACTCGCACTGGATCGGCATGATGACCTCCGTCGAGGCAGCCAGCGCCGTCTTGGTAAGCTGGCCAAGAGACGGAGGACAGTCAATGAGCATGAAGTCGTAGGCGTTTGCGCCCGCCATCAGTCGCCGCTCGAAGACGGCCGTTTCGCGGCCGTCGCCCCGAGCCAGGGCCTCGACGTCGCGGAAACGCCGACTGCCTGGGAGAAGATGCAGATCTTCTTCCTCCGTGGCCTCGATGGCCTCGTGCAGCGGCTGGCCGGAAACGAGCGCGTGGCTTTCGGTCGGCGTCCGACCGAGGCCCGTGGTGGCGTTACACTGGGGATCCAGGTCGACCAGGAGAGTCCGCGCCCCCGACTTCGCCAGTCCGGCGGCCAGGTTCACGGCGGTGGTCGTCTTGCCGACGCCGCCTTTCTGATTTGCCACGCAGAGTACGCGTCCCAACGTCTCGGCCTCCCTGCCGAAGTGCGCGGGCAGATATCCATGAAAGCGCGGCCGGGATTCTAACATCGAACCGCGAATTCAGGAAATGCCAGTTGGCCGACCCAAAGAAAGTAGCAGGCACACTCCGTGTGCCGTCCGCCAGTCAGATAGCTGTGGGCCTTGGCCCGCAGTTCGCAGAGAACCTCGGCCGCCACTTGCCGATCAGGGTGTGCCGGTGGCGCCAAGCGTTGGGCAAGCCCAACGGCTATCATCCGAATTTGCCTGACGCCCCACACTGGCCTTCGCAAATGCTTTGCTGCGACCCGGCCCCCGCACGTTTCACGTGAAACGCCCCGTTTTCCCGATCATCACACTCACCTCAACGCCACTTCTGCGTCAGATGCTGCTTCGGCTCAGGGCCCTTTCGGCTCGCTTCTCGTTTCACTCCCTCGCTGGCGTTCAACGAGCCAGCGTACGAAAACGGCAAGTGCCCCGTGTGCCAGGAACACGAGAAACGCACCAACGAGGTACGCCAAGGCGATCAGCCGCCGTGCCACGACGGAACTCTCCGAGAACTCGTCAAGGTTGTAGTAGAGAATTTGAAAGGCAAATGGCGAGATGAAGAAAAGCAGTGCAGGAAAGCAGGCACCAATCGCGAAGGTTCGCCAATAACCACGACTGTAGATTGCGAGAACCGCGAAGACCATGGCAGCCGGGATGTGCAGGAGCAGGAGAACAACGGGCAAGTAGTCGGCGGGCATAGCGCAGACCAGGCCCAATGCCAAGGCAGTCAGCATCGTGACAATGAACGCTGTTCGCAGGCTGAATTGGAGACAGCCGCGACGTGCGTTGATCCTGGCCACCTTGTCCCCCTTTCCTCTCAGGCACGTTTCACGTGAAACGCCCCGTTTCTGCGACCCGCAAGCTCTCACCAGTCACGTTTCACGTGAAACACGGTACCACCCGCAGGGCAATTCACGGTTCCAGCGGGTTGATGACCAGCCCGCTGAGCAACTTGGGATAGAAATAGGTGCTCTTGGCCGGCATCCGCTCGCCCGCCATGCTGACCTGGCGGATATGGTCGACCGTGGCCGGCATGACGAGCACCGCCAACGGGTACTCGCCCGACTCGAGCCCTTCCACCACCTCTTCCACCAGATGCACGTACTTGGGCTGAACCTCGGCCTCGGGAGCCACCACGGTCTCAATCACCAAGCGATGGAGGATGCTCACGCCGAGTTGTCGCCAGGTAGGATCGCGATCGGCGCCCACCTCGTCCATCTTCTCCCGGCCGGCTGCGGTCAACTGGATGATGGTCCAGCGCCCGTCCTTCCTGGTGAAGACGGCCATCGTGTCCTGCCGGTCCGTGGTCTCAATGTCGTCCCAAACCTCGTTGGCAGCGCACGGGCCTTCACCGGCGTCGCGGGTCGTGAAGAACTCCCCCAGCTTCTCGGCCAACTCACCGGCCGATAGCTCCGGCACGCCGGGCAGCAGCCGGTGGGTCGGCAGCACGGCCAGGCCGGGGTCGTCCATGGCCACGAAATGCATCAGAACGTAGTTGGTTGGATGCTCGGGGCTCAGGAACCCACTGTCGTAGACCTGGTCGCGATAATTGCAGGCCGTCTCATACCGGTGGTGTCCGTCGGCGATGAAGATCGGCTTGGGCCCCATCATCCCCGTCACGGCCGCGATGACCGATACGTCCGTCACAGGCCACATTCGATGCGTAACCCCGAGGTGGTCGACCGCCACCAGGGGCGTCTTGTCGGCGACTGCCGCATCGAGGGCCTGCTGGACCTCGCAGGCCTCGTCGGGATAGAGCCCGAACACTTGGCTCAGATTCGCCTTGCACACGGCCGTGAGCATCAAGCGGTCTGCTTTCGGCTTGCTCAGCGTTTGTTCGTGGGGAAAGATCATTCCCTCACCGAACCGCTGAAGGCGAACTCCCGCCATGAACCCCCGACGAACGTACGTCTGCCCCAGGGCCTCGAACTCCTGATGGTAGACGTAGATAGCCGGGTCGGCCTCCTGAAACAGCACCCCTTCTTCCTTCCAGCTCTTGAAGAACCGGGCGGCCCGGGTGTAACGGTTGCTGGCCTCGTCATCGGTCGGCTCTATCCGGTTCAGAATCAGCCGCACCACGTTGCAGGGGTGCTTCTTGTACAGAGTTTCCTGGAGTTCCGGATTGATGACGTCGTAAGGCGGGGCAATCACGTCGCTCAGGGAGCCCACGTGGCCCATGTCGTAACGAATTCCGCGGAAGGCTTGGATTTCGGGCATACTAGTTCTAAAGAGGGGTTTGTGTGCGGTTTTTTCGAAAGTGCCAAGCCCCGGTTATCATGGAGCCCCAGGGAACTGTCAACCGGGACCGGTTGGGTGAGATGGCATTGTACTCCCCGCAAGCAGAACGATAAGCCAGCATATAGGGATCACCTGCCATGCTTGGCTCCGGCCTCTGCCCGATCAGCAGACAATGAAGAAGCCCCGACGGGAAAGCATCCCGCCGGGGCTTTGTTGATACTCGCAACCTCGCCATCATCAATACCGATAGTGGTCGGGCTTGTAAGGGCCTTCCATCGGCACGCCCAGGTAGTCCGCCTGAACCTGGTTCAGCTTCGTCAGTTTCACTCCGAGTTTTTCCAGGTGAAGCCGGGCAACCTCTTCGTCCAGCTTCTTCGGGAGTACGTGCACTCCCAGCGGGTATTTCTCCGGCTCGTTCAGCAATGCCATCTGCGCCAGCACCTGGTTGGTGAACGAGTTCGACATCACGAAGGAGGGGTGCCCCGTGGCACAGCCCAGATTGACCAGGCGGCCGCTGGCAAGAAGCAGAATCGAATGGCCGTCGGGGAACGTGTAGCGATCAACCAGCGGCTTGATGTTCGTTTTTTCGATGTTCGGGTAGTCCTCCAGGGCGGCCACGTCGATTTCGAGATCGAAATGCCCGATGTTGCACACAATCGCATCGTTGGGCATCTTCTCCATGTGCTCGGCACGGATGACGTCGCGGCAACCCGTCGTCGTCACGAAGATGTTCCCTTGCGGGGCAGCGTCTTCCAGAGTCGTTACCTCGTAGCCTTCCATGGCCGCCTGCAACGCACAAATCGGATCGACCTCGGTGATTAATACCCGGGCGCCGTACGACTTCATCGAGTGGGCGCACCCCTTCCCTACGTCGCCGTACCCGCACACGACCACGACCTTGCCGGCCACCATCACGTCGGTAGCCCGCTTGATGCCGTCGGCCAGCGATTCGCGGCAGCCATAGAGATTGTCAAATTTGCTCTTGGTGACCGAGTCGTTGACGTTGATGGCCGGAAAGAGCAGTTTGCCTTTGGCATGCATGTCGTAGAGACGGTGAACGCCCGTCGTCGTCTCCTCGCTCACGCCGAGGATTTGCTTGGCCAGCGTTGTGAAACGAGTCGGGTCTTCGGCCAGACTCCGTTTCAGCGTGGTGAGCAGGGCCTTTTCCTCGACGTGCTTCACCGAACTCGGATCGGGGGTCTTGCCCGACGTTTCAAACTCCACCCCCTTGTGAACCAGGAGGGTCAGGTCGCCTCCGTCATCCACCAGCAAGTTCGGCCCCTTGTCGTCGGAAAAAGCCCCGATCTGCAAAAGGATATTGTCCCAGTAATCCTGCAGATTCTCCCCCTTCCAGGCAAAAACCGGAACGCCCATATCGGCAACCGCCACGGCCGCGTGATCCTGCGTCGAGTAGATATTGCAGCTCGTCCAGGTGACCTCGGCACCCAGAGCTTTGAGCGTCTTGATCAGCACGGCCGTCTGGATGGTCATGTGGAGGCAGCCCGAGATCCGGGCACCGACAAGCGGCTGCTGCTCACCATACCTCTCGCGGAGGGCCATCAAGCCGGGCATCTCATTCTCGGCCAGCATGATCTCCTTGTGCCCGAAATCGGCCAAGGCCTTGAATTCTTCGGGGGAGCACTCGACCACCTTGTAGGGTAGCTTGGTTTCGACTTGTGACACAATGACCTCCCTGGCGAACGCAATGAGTAGACGGGCTAAGCTTCTGATGCCGAGTTGACTGGCTTGATTCGCAGTCGTCAACGTGGCGAACCGCAGAGCCGCAAGCGGTTTGGGCACAATGCGGTACTGAGAATATCATGATGATACGAGGTCGAACCCGTTTATGCCAGGGCAGAGAGTCAACCACCGGAAACAATGACGGCCAGTCCATGAGACAAAGGGTCGAAGAGAGCCTGTTTCAGAACGCCGCCCGGGCTGTCTCCACGAAGCGTCGAACTGAGTCGGCATCCTTCTTCCCGGCAGCACTTTCCACTCCGCTTGCCGTATCCACCCCGATCGGCCGCACAGTGCGAATCGCTTCGCCCACGTTCTCCGGCGTCAACCCGCCGGCCAAGACGAGCGGGGGGAGCCACACCTCCGCTGGATAGAGCCTGGCCGTATCCCAGTCGGCGGTCGCTCCCGTGCCGCCATATTTCCCCTTGCGGAATGAGTCGATCAACACCAGCCTCGGCAGGCAGCCCAGCTCCCGGCACGTTTGAAGATAGCCGCAGATCGGCGCGAGCCCCTCCTCCCCCAGCCGAAACGCCCGCATGACCGGTCGGTTCCCCAACTCGCAGAGAAACTCTGGCGGTTCATCGCCGTGAAGCTGGATGAGCGTCAGACCGAGCGAGTCCCATGTGTCGAGGATATGTTGCGGCGTCGCATTGACGAAAAGGCCGACCTTGACCATGTCGTCAGGCAATGCCCTCACGACCCGCTCTGCCTCTCTGGGAGCCAGATAGCGGGGGCTCTTCTCGAAGAAGTTGAGTCCCACGGCATCGGCGCCCGCTGCGGCAACCACGCGGGCATCCGCCTCACAGGTAATCCCGCAGATCTTGATGCGAAACATCGGCGACGGCTCGAACCGGGCAAACAATGGGAAACCTCGCCCCAGGCTATCCCGTCGCTGCCTTTTCTGCAAGTCGCGATAGGCCGATTCCCTATCGGGTAAACAGCGACTTGAAGTAGGCGAGATCCACCGCCGTCTGCTTCAGGCAAGCCTCGGTATCCAGATCCTCGAAACTGTGCTTCCCCTTGTACTCGCTGTGCAACGAGTAGATTCCATCGTAGCCGGCCAGTTGCAGTGTTTTGACATAGTCGGGCAGTGGCGAGATACCGTCGGCGATCGGCACGACCTTGCTGTTCCATTTCTGTTGGCCGAATTTGTCTCGCTCCCCTTTTTCCCACCAGAAGTTCTTCACGGCCACCAACGAGATCCACGGGGCCAACAGGTCGAGCCCCTGCCGCCAGCCATCGTTGCCGCCTTCCAGAACCGTGTGCAACATGTCGACATATGCCCCAATGTCTTCGGGCGAATAGCCTTGAATGAGTTGATAGAGTTGGGTTCCGTGCGAAGGCAGGTACGGCCCGGAGTGGATGTGGAGGCAGGGCAGAATCCCGTGTTTCTTGGCGAGTTTGACCACGCCGTCGATTTGTTTGCGGGCCTCGTCCAACTGTTCGGCAAGGTCGCCAAATGGCTTGTATCGATAGTACCCCATCTTGAACCGGTCAATTCCCAACTCCGCGGCCGTGGCTAGTGTTCGTTCCACTTCGGGGGTGGCCTCGGTGATGTCCGTAGTGATGAAGAGAATCTCCACCCCACCTTCAAGGGCACTGCGGGCAGCGGCCGGCAGTCTGGCAGGAACGTCAGCCGGTTCGATGTGCCCACCCTTTCGAACGGTGAGATCCAAACCATCCAGGCCGATCTCGCGAAATCGCTGACATACGGTGGGAATGTCCCAGTCCTGGAAACTCTTGGTAAACGCGCCAACCTTCATCGAAGTGTTCTCCCGAGCGGCATGCCAAATTGCAGGGTACGAGTATGCACCAATCGTGTCGCATGGGGAGTCGTTTTGCAAGTCGTCGGATACGCCCCGGAGAGGGAGATCTGTTTGAAGCTCCTGAAGGGACACCTGCCGATCTGCCGAACTAACAAGATGGCACTTCATGCCCCGGCGGCGCAAGGACCGCGCCCGGCACGGCAGGACCACCCCCCAATAGGCTGTCTGACCGACCAGATTTCGCAGGAGGCCCCTGCCCTGTGACTCCCACTCGCCAGGAAGGCTAGGCAATGTACGAGACATCATTCGGGCTTTCTCGTCGTCCGTTCCCTTCGCTCCCTTTGGCGGCGTTCTACTATCCCGCGTCCGCTATCGACTTTGCCTACCGGACTTTGCTTCGATGTATCCAGCGTGGGGAAGGGGTTGCGGTGGTTGTGGGGCCAACGGGATGTGGGAAATCGCTGCTTGGCCAACTGCTGGCCGACGATTTTCGCCGGACCATGCACGTCGTTCAACTGGCAAGCGGCCGCCTGGATTCGCGCCGTGCGCTCCTGCAGGCCATTCTCTATGAACTCGGACGCCCTTTCCGAGGCATGGACGAGGGCGAGTTGCGATTGAGCTTGATCGAGTATCTGAGCCGCAACGAACCGCGGCTTCCCATGCTGCTGCTCGTCGACGAAGCCGAATCGCTCCCCATGCGTCTGCTCGACGAACTTCGCATGACCACCAACCTGTGCGCCGGCGGCGAGCCCTGTTCGCGGCTTGTGTTGCTCGGCGGGTCCGCCCTGGAAGAAAGGCTGACCAGCCCCAAGCTGGAGTCGTTCAGCCAACGGATCGTCGCGCGATGCTATCTGGAAGCGATGAGCCGCATCGAAACCAGCGAGTGTATTCGGGCACAATTGGCCGTGGCATCGGCGTCGGACGTGGTGTTCACCGACGACGCCTGCGACGCCGTGTATCAGGCGACCGACGGGGTGCCGCGACTGATCAACCAACTCTGCGACCATGCTCTGATCCTGGCGTGCGCCGACGGAATGTCCAAGGTCGATCGTTCGGGAGTCGAAGAGGCGTGGGCCGACTTGCAGCAATTGCCCACGCCGTGGAACGGCGACCGCAGCGACGACGGTTCCAACGGCGTGATCGAATTCGGCGGTCTGGAAGACGATGGTGCGGTCTTCGACTCGTCCGACGAAGACGATTTGGGGGTCCCCCGCAGCGTCCCCGCACTTCGCGTGACGCCCGACGACGACGACCTGATCGTGCGTTCCAACCAGAGCCTGGACGGCATTGAAGAATCGCTCGGGCAGTTGGACGACGACTTTCAGCCGGCCGGTTCGATCGGCCCCGAGGTCGAGTTGGTGTTCCACGATCCGGCCGATCTGCTGAACGAGGACTACGAGGAAGAGGAAATCGTCGTCGACCGCTATGCGCGGACGGAAGCCGAAGTCGCGCCGGAGCGAGAACGGACGTACCGGCTTCGCACGGAGGAGCCGGCCCAAATGCAGGAGGAGGAAAGTCCGCTGGCAGAAACAGCGGCCGGAGATGAAGCAAGCGCCGGTTCTCATGCCGTCGCGACAGGGGAGACACCCGAGCCGGAATCCTGTGCAGAAGAAGAGGCGGACGGTCTTTCGGGCGAGGTGCACACGGTCGAGATGCATGCTGAACCCCCGATCCCGAAACTCAAGCACGCGGATTTCGCCCGGCTGTTTTCGAATCTAAGGCGAACAGCCCAGTAGCCAGTGGAGGGCCGGTCCGGCGTCTTGCAGTGTAGTGAGGGACGTTGGAGTCCCTGCGGGCGCCGACTGGTACTAGACGGCCTTGCGTGATTCTCGGAAACATGGTTCCAATCGGGATAGCCGCGTGGGCTTGCCCCGCGCTCCGTTGTTCACGAGTCTTGTCGAAGCATGACCGAGCGCGGGGCAAGCCCACGCGGCTGTCATTCTCTCGCGGACTCCTCCGGCAATCACGCAAGGTCATTCAGGTGACCAATGCTTCGACCGGCGGGGTTTCTCGCAACGGAGCCGAGGTGAGTTCGACGGCCTCGACCGCGTCGCGCTGGATGATGGCCAAGGGGCAGGTCTGCGGTGTGAGCCGGAACACGGCGTTGTGGACGGTCACATCGGTCAGGCCGAAATATCGCTGCACGGTGCCGCTTTCCCTGAGTCCCGACCAGGAAACGGACGCTTTCGGCAACTGGATCACGCCGGACAGGATATGGCCCGGCAGGACCACGACGACTCCGTGGTGGTCCTTCTTCTGGAACTTGTCGAGGCGTTGTGTGGCCGGCCTGTCGTTCTGCCCCTGCGGCATGGCGATCAGGATCCGGTCCTTCTGAAGCGTAAGTTGCGAGCATTCGAGCGACGGGGCGTTATGTCCGGCGGCCGTGATCTGGACGTCTCTCAGGACAATGAAATCGCTTCGAGCATCGCTCAGCATATCCGAGAGGCGTGTCCCGTTGGTGGATAGCGTCCCGCGATAATGGTGATGCAGCGTGATGCAGTTAACGAGAATGGTCTGGGATTCCGCCATGGCTATTGCCTCTTGCCGGATTGGGCCGGCCCGTTCACTGAACCAGGACCGCCGACTCCGCGGCGACGGTCGCCTTGATGGTCGACTCCGTATCGCATCGTTCGTCGCTGACACGTCTTGTCTGAAGACTCCGGCTCTCGGCGTGGGACGACACGGGGCCGGCCGCTACCGACGACCTCTCGGCCACTTCTTCGTTTTGCGTGCCGACGCGGATCACTTGGACGGTTTGCCCGATCCGTGCCATTTCGGCTATCTGCGATTGGAGCGGCGAGTCGGCCTGGATCTCTTCCGCGGAGACGAAGACAATCATCTGGCCGGCGTGCCGGTTCCGCGGCGTTGCTGCCGCGGACCGGCGCAGGAGTGATTCGGCGAGTTTGAGGGCCGGCAGCCCTGATGTGGCGACCGCACGCGATCCGACAGCCTGGAGCTTCGCGGCCTTGTTCGCGGCCGCGGCATAGTCGCTGGTCAACGGTTGTTCAATCCAGGCTCCGTTGGGCGCGAGGGAATCGAAGGTGGCAATCGCGACGCGGTCCCGCTGGAGCGGGGATTGGATGCCGCGATTCCGCAAGGTGAGATCCTGCAGGGCCGCGACAAGTCCCCGCCGCACGTCGTGCATCGGTTGCGTTCGAGGAGGGAAACGGGGCGCGGTCTTCTCCACAAGATCGGGGTTCCAGGGGCAATCGTCGCTGAACTGGGAAAGGGGCACGTGCTGTCCGCCGGCGGGGATGCTTCGGCCGTGCTCGAGCATGAAGCGGATGTGGCTCGCATAGCCGATCCGGTATCCGTCGCCGGAGTCGAGTACATCGTCGAGGTAGGCGGCCCAGTAGTCGAAGTTCTCGGGGCGATCGGGGGCTGGCCTCGCCTGGGGCATGAGGCGGGTAATCTGGCGGTCGATCACGGCCCGATAGGCCTTGCGGCGGCGGGTGCCAGCCGAATCGCCGGCGTGGATGCGATACGGATCGCTGGCTGCCGGGTCGGCAAGGGGGCCATCCTCGGCAGTGAGTCTCGCGTAGGCTGCCTTTCCTTGGCCGACTTGCCACGGTGCGCCGAACGGTTCCAGAGTGCCGGGGTAGGCGTCGTATCCCAGGTCGGCGTAGAGCTCGCGCAATCGGTCGTCTTCCGGGTAGGCCGGATCGGCGGCCCCGGCGCGGAGCAGGGCCTCGAGGGCTTGGCGAGTCTGGGCGGTCATGGTGGAAGACAGATCAACCACGAAGACGATGTCGCGAGGTTGAACGGCCGCGACGGCGTGGGTCCTTCCCGGAGTCTGATCGGGCACGAACAGGCGAGCGAGCCAGGGGGCCGAGGAGCGGTCAAAGGCTCCTTGAGCCACGATGGCGACCGCGTTGACCGGGCCATCGCCGGGCTGGAACTGCCGTCGTGCGACGTCCCACTGCCCCAAGGTGATCGTCACCGACATGTCGGGGAGGTCGCCGACCGAGCGTGTACGGAGTTCTGTGCTCGCGATACTGCCGGAAGGGGACAGTCCCATTTCTGTGGCATCCTGCCCCAGAAACCGGGACAGCCCCCTGCCGACCTCCAGGGCGATCCGATCGGCCTCGACCTGCAATTCACCCCGGCGGTAACCGGAGACGGCCAGGCGGATCAGGGCCGCGCTCCCGCCCAGGCAGGCGGCCAGGACAACGAGGGCCGCGAACCAGGCGACCGCGCGTCGGCGAGCGGGGATCGGGTGTGTTCGTGCGATCATGGCAGGGGTTGGGGGGCAGGGCTTGGGTCGGCGGCGCCGTAGGGTTGAGGGAATCGCCTAAGTGAAATGTGGGATTGGAAATAGGTGCGGTCAAGTTGAGTTGGAAGCGGGGTGCGGGGTTGGTAGCGAGTTCTGCGAATTTGCCGGGTTGTCACGGTTCGTGTCAGTTTCTCGGTTGAATTGGTTGACTTTCCGCATTGGCGTTGGTCCGCTTATCGATCGATTGCTCCATCGAACAGGCGTTGTTAACGCGTTTGTTTGCAAGGGTTTGCGACGTCGTCGGTCGCGCAGAATCATTTTGACTACCATGCAAAATGGGGGTATCGGCGATTGGTGATATTTCGTCTAAGTGCTTGGAGTGAGATGACTTAGGGTGACAGCGATGGGACGCAGCGGTGGAGCGATGGGCAAACACGGGTGCGGTTTTCGGTGTAAGAGTCGAAACACAGAGGCACGGAGGTGAATGGGAAGGAGTTGGACAACGGGTGGTGAATTCTGCCAATATCTCTGGGTGAGGCGTGTTCCATGGTGGGGGTGACATTGCCATCCTGGACGGATGTATGTAGTATACAACTATACAGTCGTCTGTCAAGATAAAAACTGAACACTGCTGGAGAGGGGGGGAAGAGAAAAGATTGAAACACAGAGGCACAGAGGGCACGGAGATGAAATAGATTAAGGAGATGAGAGAGATGAGTGTGAATGAGTTGACGCATGGGATCATTGGGGCGGCGATTGAGGTTCATAGGCGGCTGGGGCCGGGACTGTTGGAGTCGGCGTATCGGGTCTGTTTGGCGTATGAGTTGCGGAAACGAGGGTTTGAGGTGGTCGAGGAGAAACCGGTTCCGGTGGTCTATGACGATGTGAAACTGGAGTGCGGGTTTCGAGCGGACTTGCTGATCGACGGACTTGTCGTGGTGGAACTGAAGGCCAAAAGCAAGGTCCATCCGGTCGACAAGGCGCAGACGTTGTCGCATCTGCGGTTGTTGGGGTTGCGGTACGGGCTATTGATCAACTTTCATGAGGAGAGACTGGCCGACGGGGTGCACCGGATCGTCAATGGGTATTGAGGTGGCGGGTGGGGAAGAGATTGAAACACAGAGGCACGGAGGGCACAGAGGATGAAGGTACGGAGGATGGAGGGTGGGAAGGGTTGACTCTCTGTACCTCTGTGTTTCGGAATTGAATCGCTGCGGTGCGGCCGGCGTCGTGAGTTGCCGGGCTGAGCGGGATCGACAAGCCGATTGGCGTGTCGAGTTACCAACTGACGCGGCGGCTGGTGGGCGCACTGAAGATTTCATGTTCCATTGAGCAACCCGCAAACCCTGCCCAGTCTGCCAGATCGGGCCGGTTTTTCAGCAGGAGAACTGCAAAGTCCTCTTGTGGCAAGAAAAGTAGCAGGCGTTCTCCGAGCGCCGCTGGCGGGAAATCGGGATTTCCGGCAGTTCTGCGGACGGCACGGCGGAGCGTGCCTGCTACTCTGCAGTTCGCCTGGGTTTTTCAGGCGGATGCTTGCTCATGTCTTGCCGGCGCGCTACGATAGGCCCTACAAAGCGATTGCCCGGGCGTGTGTTTGCGGGGTGTTTTGCAGCGGAATTGGTAGCCGTCGATCAGGAATGGGCACGGACGAACATGGGCAAGAGAAAAGCGGCGAAGAAAGCGAACGGAAACGGGAACGGGGCGAACCTGGGGTTCGAGGCGACGTTGTGGCTGGCGGCCGACAAGATGCGGAGCAACATGGATGCCAGCGAATACAAGCACGTGGTGCTGGGGCTCATCTTTCTGAAGTACATCAGCGACGCCTTCGAGGAGATGCACGCCCAGCTTCTGGCCGAGGCGGAGGAGGGGGCCGACGCCGAGGACCCGGACGAGTATCGGGCGCAAAACGTCTTCTGGGTGCCGCAGGAGGCCCGTTGGGCGTTTTTGCAGGGGAGCGCGAAGCAGGCGAAGATCGGGAAGCTGGTGGACGACGCGATGGTGGCCATCGAGCGCGACAACCCGTCGCTCAAGGGCGTGCTGCCGAAGGACTACGCGCGGCCGGCGCTCGACAAGCAGCGGCTGGGGGAGCTGATCGACCTGGTGGGGACCATCGGGCTGGGCGACAAGGAGAACCGCTCGAAGGACATCCTGGGCCGGGTGTATGAGTATTTTCTGGGGCAGTTCGCCAGTGCCGAGGGTAAGAAGGGGGGACAGTTCTATACGCCGCGCTGCGTGGTCCGCACGCTGGTCGAGGTGCTGGCTCCGTACAAGGGCCGGGTGTATGACCCGTGCTGCGGTTCGGGCGGCATGTTCGTGCAGAGCGAGAAGTTCGTCGAGGAGCACGGCGGGCGGATCGGCGACATTGCCGTCTACGGGCAGGAGTCGAACCCGACGACCTGGCGGCTGTGCAAGATGAACCTGGCGATCCGGGGCATCGACGGCGACCTGGGGAAGGAGCACGCCGACTCGTTCCGCCGCGACCTGCACAAGGACCTGAAGGCCGACTTCGTGCTGGCCAACCCGCCGTTCAACGACTCGGACTGGGGCGGGGACAAGTTGCAGGAGGACGTGCGCTGGGCCTACGGCGCCCCGCCCAAGGGGAACGCCAACTTTGCCTGGGTGCAGCACTTCGTGCACCACCTCGCGCCCAACGGCCGGGCCGGTTTCGTGCTGGCCAACGGGTCGATGAGTTCCAACCAGTCGGGCGAGGGCGAGATCCGCAGAAACCTGATCGAGAAGGACCTCGTGGAGTGCATGGTGGCCCTGCCCGGTCAGCTCTTCTACTCGACGCAGATCCCCGTGTGCCTGTGGTTCGTCACGCGGAAGAAGCCGCTCCACTGTGCCGGGAAGACGCTGTTCATCGACGCGAGGAAGCTGGGCCGGATGATCGACCGGGTGCACCGGGAGCTTGCGGACGAGGACATCGGCCGGATCGCCGGGACGTTTCATGCGTGGAGGAAGGGGAAGAAGTACGAGGACGTGGCCGGCTTCTGCAAGTCGGCCGCGACGGCAGAGATCGTGGAGCACGGGCACGTGCTGACACCGGGCCGTTACGTAGGCGCGGCGGAGGTGGAGGAGGACGACGAGCCGTTTGAGGAGAAGATGCAGCGGCTAGTGGGTGAGCTCGACGAGCAGTTTGCGGAGTCGCGGAGGTTGGAGAAGGCGATTCGGAAGAACCTGGCGGGTATCGGTTTCGCGGCGGAGGAGCCGGCATGAAGAAAAAGGCTTCGCGAGCACGCGGGACCGATTTGCCCGCGGTCCTTGGGCAGCGCGGGGAGTACGCGTCGCTGCTGCGGGACATCAAGGACCGCATCCAGCGGGCGCAGACCCGGGCCGTCCTGTGCGTCAACGCCGAACTGGTCCGGCTCTATTGGGACATTGGGCGCATTATTCACGAGCGCCAGCAGCGCGAAGGCTGGGGCGCCGCCGTCATTCCTCGGCTGGCGGCGGAACTGAAGAACGAACTGCCGGACTTGAAGGGCTTCTCCGAACGAAACATCGGCCACATGATCGCGTTCCACCGGGAGTATCCCGACCCCGCCGCAATTTTGCAGCAGCCTGCTGCAAAATTACCCGCACTCCCAATTTCGCCACAACCGGTTGCGAAATTGCCCACCGCCGAAAAAGTGCAACCACCGCTTGCACAATTGCAGGAATCCCCCTTTTGGTCGATTCCCTGGTTCCATCACGTTATCCTCATGCAAAAAGTCAAAGACCTCCCTACCCGCTGCTGGTACATGGAGCAAACCCTTGCGGGCGGCTGGAGCCGAAACCTCTTGACGATACAGATCGACGCCCAGGCCCACGCCCGACACGGCACGGCCATCTCGAACTTTGCCGCCGTGCTCCCGCCGCCGCAATCGGACCTCATCACGCAAACCCTGAAAGACCCCTACATCTTCGACTTCCTCACGCTCACCGAGCCCTTCCAGGAACGCGAGTTGGAAACAGAACTGATCCGGCACCTGGAGAAGTTTCTGCTCGAACTCGGGCACGGCTTCGCCTTCGTCGGCCGTCAATACCGCCTCGACGTCGGCGACGAGGACTTCTACATCGACTTGCTCTTCTACCACCTGCGGCTGCGGGCATTCGTCGTCATCGACCTGAAGAAGGGGAAGTTCAAGCCCGAGTACGCCGGCAAGCTCAACTTCTACTGCAACGTGGTCAACGACCACTTGCGCCACGCCGACGACGGGCTGACGATTGGCCTGATCCTGTGCCAGACGCGGAGCCGCGTGCTGGCGGAATATGCCCTCAGCGGCATCGACAAGCCCATTGGCGTCTCAAGCTACCAACTGACGCGGGCGCTGCCCGCGAGTCTGAAATCGTCGCTTCCGACGGTGGAGGAGATCGAAGCGGAACTTGGGTCGGCGGAAGCGAGGGAGGCGAAGGGAAAACGGGCGGCCAGGCAAGCGGCGAAGAAGAAGCCCGCGAATCGGAAGCGGCCACGATCGGGGGAGGGAGACTGATGCAGCGGCTGGTGGGCGCAAAGCAGAAACACAGAGGCACAGAGGACACGAAGGTGCTGAACCAGGCGGTCAAGCGGAATGCCGAGCGTTTTCCCGAAGACTTCATGTTCCAGCTTTCCGCGGACGAGTTCGCGAATTGGAAGTCACAAATTGTGACCTCCAATCCGGCGGCCAAGATGGGAGTCCGGCGGAGGCCCTACGCCTTCACCGAGCAGGGCGTGGCGATGCTTTCGAGCGTGCTGCGGAGCGATCGGGCGGTGGCGGTGAACATCGAGATCATGCGGGCGTTCGTCCGGCTGCGACGCCTGCTCGCCTCGCACGCCGATCTCGCCCGCAAGCTCGACGCCTTGGAGAAGAAGTACGACGCGCAGTTCAAGGTGGTCTTCGACGCCATCCGGCAACTGATGATTCCCCCGTCAGCTCCCGATCGCCGACAGATCGGATTCCACGCCAAGGAGGAGTCGGAAGGATGATGCCCTGTCTCGATCGAACACGCAAGCTGGAAACGGCCATTCGCTCGAACTTGGAGGGGTTGGGGTATGGCGGGTGATGGGTGGCAAGAAACCACACTTGGCGGCTTTGTCCGTCTACAACGAGGTCACGATCTTCCCGTTGAGAGCCGTCGTTTGGGGCAGGTTCCGGTAATGGGATCAGCCGGGCAGAACGGCTTTCATGACACCGCCAGAGCAAGGGGCCCGGGGGTCACAATCGGACGAAGTGGGGTCGGCTCGATGGGGGTAGTTTCGTATTGTCCAGCCGATTACTGGCCTCACAATACTGTCCTGTACGTGACTGACTTCTGCGGGAACGATGAGCGCTTCACGTACTATTTTCTTCAGCACATGGACCTACGTCGATACAACTCAGGAAGTGCGCAGGCATCGCTGAACAGAAACTACATTTATCCACTCAAGGTCCGTATCCCTCCCCTCCCCGAGCAGAAAGCGATCGCCCACATTCTGGGGACGCTGGACGACAAGATCGAGTTGAACCGGCGGATGAACGAGACGCTGGAGGGGATGGCCAGGGCGCTCTTCAAGTCGTGGTTTGTGGACTTCGACCCGGTGCGTGCGAAGATGGACGGCCGCCCGGTTCCGGGTCTGGACGCGGCCACGGCGGCGTTGTTCCCGGATGGGTTTGAGCATGTGGAGGGGGAGTTGGTGCCGAGGGGGTGGAAGGTTGAGCGTCTGCGAGATCACATTGAAGCTACGAAAGGGCTGAGCTACAACGGAGCAGGCCTGTCCGATTTCGGGTTCCCGCTGCACAACCTCAATTCGGTCTATGAAGGTGGGGGCTACAAGCACGAGGGTATCAAGTATTACGTTGGAGAACACAAGGAGCGTCACCTCATTCGACCGGGGGATGTAATCGTTGCCAATACCGAGCAGGGACATGATTGCCTTCTGCTTGGTTACGCGGCAATGGTGCCACACTACGCCGTTAACCATACCGAACAGCGGGAAGAAGTGATATTGCAAAAAATGCCTTGATACGGCAAGGATTCTTGTTTTTCAGGATAGATCCTGGACTGCATTCATCGTGCAGT